>JAEEGL010644095.1_pt1 | contig 10387 bp, 12 predicted proteins | sample 9134231 | NCBI WGS metagenome assembly JAEEGL01 (sample SAMN16246548, study PRJNA631951) | gut metagenome | biome: gut microbiome; feature: rumen; material: fiber-attached | host: Bos | place: Iran: Karaj | collected 2018-10
CTCGAGCTAGGTTTTACCGAGTGTAGAGACTTTATACAGGGTATCTTATAAAAGATAAAGAAAAAGTCCAGACCACAAACTTTATTAAGGCAATGAAAATTGTAGTGGTAAAGAAATCTGTTCTCTATGAGTACGGTGGTTCGAATCCACCCCTGCCCACCAATAAAAATGACATTCCATCATAGATGGGATGTCATTTTTATTGCATGTGAATTGAGATTCGAATTACTCGCAAAGCGATGGTGATGCGCATTCCGAAGGAATCTGCGTAGCGAGGCGAAGCATACCCACCCCTGCCCACCAATAAAAAAGACTCCATAGATGATGGAGTCTTTTATTATATTGCTCAAAACGTAAAACCATGGTATAATGCCCTCGCAAATGAATATTTTAAAGAACCTTTACAATAAAAAAGGAGTGCATGATCAATGAGAAAAACTGTTAGCATTTGTATTCTTGAAGATATGAAAAGAAATGTTAAAGGATTTAATCCAAAAGATTATGAACCAGATTACTCCCATATGACAGATTTAGAAGTAATTGATTTTTTAAGAGATTATTATGATAGGCATTTACCTGTAGATGCTAAGGCTTGGGTTCGGATAAATGATGATATAGGAAAGGTGCCTCAAGGGGAGTCTATTGGTGAGCAAGCAACTTTTGTAGATTATATTTGTTGGATGATGACTACTTCTCAAGTTACTAGAAATACTCCAATGGTAATAGCAATTTATCAATCGTCTTCTGGCAAAAAACCAATTTATCAATTTGAGATAAAAGCAGTTGGCATTAAAGTAATTATAAAAGCTGATGATTCTTGGCTTATTTCAATTGATTCTCCAAAGCCTCTTGATTATGACTTTATGGAATTGTTTGATCCATATTATAAAGAATGCCCGCTTACTATACATGACATTCCAAAAGAATATGCATATGATAGTTTTGCAGAAAACAAATCTAAATTCACAATTGAAATTAAAACACAATATAATGTTTATACATTTTTCTATCTTTTGAAGCATTATCTTAATATAAGAAAATTAATGAGGGTATGTTTATAAAAAGAGGAGGAGTTAATATGTTAGATCGTAAAGCAAAAATGGAAAAGCGGTATAATGATGTTACATGTCCACATTGCAATGGTCCAAATAAAGTATTTACTGCAATAGCAAATGGATTGCAAGAAGAACCTATTGAAGCAAAAACAGATTATGCAGGTTATCCTATAAGTCAGATTGCATATCGTTCTATTGGTAATTATGTTTGCAAACATTGTGGTAAAGAATTTACATTCGATTTTGGTGAAAGCAGATATAGTGTTTATGAGTCTCCGCTTTCTAATACGAATATGAATGATATTCAGGTACTAGCTACATTTGAAAGTGAATTTGAATATGACTATACGATTTATAGAGCAGAGAATCCATCTGCAAAAGGAAAGTATGTATACTACATTATTTCTGAGCATGATCGTAATCCGATTTTTGTTACTAGAACAAGAGTATTAGAACTAATGAAAGACCACAAAGAGACTTTAAACTATTTATATTGTGAATGGATGACAAGATATAGGTAAAGGAGAAATAAAAATGGCTTTATTTGAAAAGGTTATTCCTGTCGCGGAAAAAGTTTTTGAAAGTAAACCTGTCAAAAATAGTTCTATTGGAAAGTATGACATCGAATGTTCTTCACGATTTAGTTTTGATAGGATTATTGCTAAATCTTTGATGCTATTTGATGGTCGGTATATAAGGCATTACTTGGACGAGTATCCTTTTTGCGTTTATTGTTGTAAAAAAGACGCCTGCCCCGGCATGGCACCCAATTTCTTTTTGAATTCATACATTAAAGAGATTGTTCTTTCTGTTGCAGATGCCGGTAGAGAATATTTTTTGGGCTCAACAAGTAAGTTTGATGCTGAAGATATCGGAAAAGACACGGTCGCATATTATAAAGATAATAAAGATGAAATTCATTTAATCAAAGATGAAGAAATTTATAAATTTTTGTTTAAGAGGCCTGATCTAGTTGTAACTTCAGAAGGTATGCTTGTTTTCTATGCTGAAAATACTATCCTTGTAACGTTTGATATGAAAAACTATCATTGGATCAAACCCACTGATTTTTTGAGTAATGAATGGGAAATTAGTGGTGTGGTTATGGAAGATAGGAAATGTTTTATTACTGTTCGTTCGGATAAAAAAGTTAGAAAATATCAGCTAATGTTTTCATTTGACTTCACAAGATCTAATCCAATTAATTATGGAATTTTTGGAGCTTTCGGTGGAGAAAAGGATTAAATATTTGGAGGACTAAATTATGGGACTTAAAATGACAATGGGCATTCTTGCTGATCCAGATAAATATTTTACTCCACTTCCTAAAGAACAACAACTTACTGAAGAATCATTAATTGCTCTCGAAAGAAGAATTGCAAAAGCAAGTAGGAAAAATGAAGCTATGTTAGAAGAATCTTATAGACTGGCAGAAAAATCAACTTTGGTTGGACCAGTAAATTTGGATGATTAACTTCGTATATTGTGGAGGAAAGTAAATGGCGATTAAAAGATCATATAGCATACTTGCTAGAAAGAAAAAACTATTTGTTCCACTTCCGAAGGAGCAGAGGCTTACAGATGAAACATTAATTGCTCTCGAAAGAAGAATTGCAAGATCAAGTAGGAAAAATGAGGTAATGTTAGAAGAATCCTACAAACTTGCAGAGAAATCTTCTTTGCCAGGTCCGGTAACTTTATAAGAGTAATTACGACTAAATTAGCTAAAGCAGGGTATTTACCCTGCTTTTTTGTCTCTAGCCTTGAAAGTTATGTCAACTTATGGTATAATGCAAACGTTAATCAAATTTATTATACTTCGTGATTTATTATAAGGAGGGCTAGGCATGAGGTCGATTTTCTTTGCTGTAGGGGTTTTCGTTGGCTACTTCATTGGATTTAAGGATCTTCCTATTGAGCTTATTACTATTATTTGCGCTATACCAATTGCGATCGGATGGTACAGAGCAGAAAAGAAGGAAAAGGAAAAAGAAGCAATTGAGCTTGCAAAACATTCTTTTTATTAAAGCGAAAGAGAGGCAACAATTTAGCGTGAATGACTACATTGTTTATTGCAAGGAAGATTGTGGCTACACAAAGTGTGCAAGAAACAAGAAAAAGGCTGGACCGAATGCAACATATGTAGGTGTTGAACAGTTTATCGGATGTCATGTAAGAACGTATGGTAAAGATGGGATATTTCTTCCTGTTAAGCCAACTTGTGAAAAGACAAAATAATAATACGTTCATTATATGATCAAATGCTTTTAAGCAGGGATATTTCCCTGCTTTTTTATTGCTTTGCAATTGAACTATATATCAATGCATGATAAAATACCTTCGCAAATGAATCTATTATAAATCCTTTATTATAAATAAGGAGGGGCTTCCATATGATTCTTAATTTGGAATTTGATCCTACAAAGGCAACTTATGGTTTTTTATTTGGTGTAGTTCGGTTTACTACTTCTGGAAAAGTATTGAAAGAAATTTTAAATGTTATCGAAAATTTTGATTTATCTAAAAACTCAGAAAGCTTTAGTAAGTGTTTTTCTTCTTGCAATGAAACATATAATCATTGGGCAATTGAAATTAAGACAATGATTGTAGTTAATGAACATTCTTCTTGCGAACTTCATAAAACTATAGCGAAAGATAAAGATGTGTATGTTCGGTGGCAGTTAGCTATGCATACACGCTATCCTTCGTTAATTACGTATCTTTGTAAAAATGCAAAAGAACAGAAAGTGATCATAGGACTTTTGGAAAACAAGAATCTCACAAAACGTCAGTATGATATTATTGTTCGAAGAATTTGTGAGGGTGATCTATTTGAATCTTTAGATGACGATGATGAACGACTTGATGATTTTATTAAATATACTATGATGAAGCATCGTCTTGTAACTCCGTATCAATCGAGGAGACTGCAGAATGCAATTTATATGCTATATGATGCAGCAGAAGAAAGATAATTGGGAGGAGTAAGAAATGGAATTTCAAGAATTAAAATCTCAAATAGATGACCTAAGAACAACACAGATTTCTTTTTCTATAAAAGATATTTCTATTGATAAAGTTCTTGGAACAGATTTTTTAAGAAAAGCACAAATTTATAAAGCACAGACATCTTCGCTATCTAATGAGGAACAAAAGAAAGAATTAAGAGAATTATTAGATAGTATCTTGATTGAAAGGTTCAGAAAACTTGCACCAGATTTTAGTGAAAAGCAATTAAATAAAATGCTTTGTTTTATGAATAGAGGATCTATAAAATATCCGATGGATCTTTTAGTTATTGATGATGCAGTATTTGTAAAAGAAGCAGAAATTGACGATTTTGGATTCTTATATAGTTACGAAATAATCATGTTTATGAATGATGATTTTCATTTGGTATTTGATTCTTATGATTTTACTGTTCGTAAAGATTATAGCCATTCATTTAGACAACATCCAAAAGAAGTCGAGATGCATATTACAGATATAATGTGTGATATGATAAATAAAGCTCTTCATCAAAAGTATGGGTGTAACGTTGTAACGCCACTTTATAAAAAGAATACAAAAGCTACTTTTTATGGTTATGATGGAATGGTGTTAGCTGATGAGATGGAGAAAAGAGTAAATGTTTATCTTGGCCAAAAAGATTTTGAAATAATTGATAATATTGTCGATAAAAAATCTTTCGACATAAAGATGATAGTGCAAGATGGAGAAGATATTTCACTTTATGTATTTCATTTAGCATTTTTAAATGGTGAATTAGTTTATGACTATGAAAAGAAAGATGATAAGGTTTGGATTTTGTCGGAAAATGTATAAAATAGCTAAAAAAGCGAGGTTTTTTCCTCGCTTTTTTTATTTTTATCAATTGACAATTTATATTAATAGTGATAATATGCTCGTACGAAAGAACAATTATAAATAAAAATCATGTTTTTTTATGATTTTGAGCAAGCATAGTTTAAACGGTAAAACAAACAGTGGAGTATAGAGAGTATCGTATAAAAAGAACGATGTTTCGAAAGAAATGAAACATACGTTGCAACGTTTTCTAACTCTCAGGCGGACGCGCCACTCCTACATTTATGGGTTCGAATCCCATTGCTTGCACTACTAGAAACCCATCGGCCTTGGGTTATGTGCTTAAGTGTCCTATATGGCCTTAAGACTTTGTCGGAGAGGGACGCTCCGACCGCCGTGCCGGGGAAGGCTATATGCACCCCGGCCTTATCTAGACGAATGTGAAATGTGGGGTAGCCCAGACTATCTTTGTGCCGTTACCGAAATCAGGATTTCCTTTGGCTATCAAGAACGCGCCACATTTCATTCGTAATGAGTCCGTAATACGCTAACGGGATTTGCAGATAGATTCTGACATCGCTTCGATTCTGCAAATTGGTGAAAACAGAAGAACGATCACCACTCATTTTCCCTATTCCAAGCACCTTTTCTTTTGAAAAGGTGCTTTTTTAATTACATATGATATAATTTAATTATATTATTTTATGAAGAGGAAAATATGAATAATAAAAAAATAAGTAAAATAGTAAAAGCCTTAATACTGGGAATTGTCTTAGCATTTATAACAATTGTTTTTATAATTTTAGTAGGAAAAACATATACTTTTGAACTAAAAAATAGAAATGGCATAGAAAGCATTGAAGATATAGATATCATAATTGAAGATGAGAATATAGCTAGGATAATAGATAAAAAGATTGAAGATGAAAGAATTATTATCACTATTGAATCTGTTTCAAAAGGAAAAACAGATTATCTTCAAAGAATAAATAAAGACACTTATGCAACAGATACTATATATGTTCATGATTTTGGAATAATTACAATGAACATGAATATGGGTAAATGCAATGGAGTATATATAATACCTATTTCAACAATTATTTGGTTAGCATATGTATTATATTTATTAATATTGTCATATAAAGAGTCAGTAAGTGAAAGTATGTATGAATACAAAAATATTGCATATTTAGGTTTGATATTTTTTGTTGCAGGTTCAATTATTGTGCAATTTTTAACATTGAATAACTATAATGGATTAATTAGTACTATTGATACTATTAAAAATTTGTCATCACTTTCAATTCTTTTACTTCCAATAGCATTTATAGTATCTATTTTAGTTATAATTAGTAATATTTCTTTAATTCGTAAAGAAGGATTCAATATAAGAAATGTATTAGGTGTAATTCTAGGTGGATTTATATGTTTTACAACAGTTCTTCCAGAAATACTATATAATGCATTAAATACTGCCACCTGGATTGATGTTCATAATGAAAATGGTATTGGTTTATATATTTATGATTTTGTTGAAGCACTTATTAATATATCTGTAACTTATATTGAGTGTGTGTTAATTGGTACAATTGTACTAGGAATTAAGTCGGCTAGACATATTCCAAAATTTGATAAAGATGCAATTATAATTCTTGGGTGCCAGATAAAAAAAGATGGAACACTAACCAAGCTTCTACAAAATAGGGTAGATAGAGCAATTGAATTTAGCAAGATGCAAAAAGAAAAATCTAATAAAGAAATACTATTTGTTCCTTCTGGCGGAAAAGGAAAAGACGAAGTAACATCTGAAGCACAAGCTATGAAAAAATATATGATAGAACAAGGAATAGATGAAAATAGGATTTTATTAGAAGATCAATCCAAAAACACTTACGAAAATATTAAGTTTTCAAATAGTATTATTAATGAAAAAATAAAAGATGCAAAAATTGCTTTTTCTACCACTAATTACCATGTGCTAAGAGCTGGTAGTATAGCTACAGAACAGAATTTAAAATATGAGGGAATAGGAGCTAAAACTAAAACATATTTTTGGGTAAATGCTTTTATTAGAGAGTTTATTGCTACACTTTTCTCAGAAAAGAAAAAGCATATTGCAACAATTTTTGCTATTATATTGTTAGTAGCACTAATGATTATGATATTATATATAAATAATAATAGTTAAAAGCATTGATTGTTTATGGAAGTTTTTCATGATATAATCGCTGCATAGGGGGAAAGATGTTTTTATAAACATCTGCAGTAGGATCTAGTATGTTATAAATATGGTTTTGCAGATAACCGTAACATATATGGTCTTGTCGTAATTGCTTAGGCAATTCTCAATTTTTTCTTTCCCCTTTTTTATTTTATATAAAGGTTAGATTTTATGTTTGTTGATGATTTGTTAAATGATGATAAATGGATTGAATTTTTAAATTATAAGCTTGATAAAGATTATGTTTCTAAACATGAGAAAAAACAAATTAAAGATTTTATTCTAAACAAACAATATAAAACAATCTGTAATTTCATTTCTAAAAACGAGTATTCTTTTTCAATTCCCAAAAAGCATTTAATTAGCAAAGGCCGTTCATCTAAGAAAAGAGCGGTATACACTTTTAATAATGATGAGATGATAATCTTAAAATATATATCATATTTACTTTATGAATATGATAATCTTTTTGCGCGCAATTTATACTCTTTTAGAAAGAGCTTTGGAGTTAAAAGTGCAATTAATAATATTTGCAATATTAAAAATATTAGCAAAATGTACGGGTACAAAGTAGATATCAGTAATTATTTTAATAGTATAAATATAGATGTTTTGCTAGATAATCTTAAAGAAGATATAAAAGATAGTGAATTATATAAATTATTATATGAACTGCTTTCGAATAATAAAGTAAAATACAATGATGAGATAATTGTAGAAGAAAAAGGTGTTATGGCTGGCGTTCCAATATCGGCTTTTTTAGCAAATTATTATATTAAAGAAATAGATGATTATTTTTGGAATCAAAAACTAGTTTATTTAAGATATGCTGATGATATTATCATGTTTTGCAATGATAAAGAAGAACTAATTAGGAATCAACAAATGCTGCTTTCTTTTTTTGAAAAATATAAATTAAAAATAAATAAAGAAAAAGAATACTTTTTTGAGCCTCAAGAAAATTGGGATTATTTAGGTTTTTCTTTTTGTAATGACAAGGTGGACTTGTCTTTAAATTCTGTTAAAAAAATAAAGGCAAAGATTAGAAGAAGTGCAAGAAGTATTAGAAGATGGATGCTAAAAAACAATACTCCACCAGAAGCTGCTTTAAAAGCAATGAATAAAAAGTACAATAGAAAATTTTATGGCAAATTAGATAGTGATGACCTTTCTTGGAAGTACTGGTTTTTTCCAACAATTAATACTACAAAAAGCCTAAAAGAAATAGATAATTATATGCAAGAATGCATGCGTTATATGATAACTGGAAAGCATAATAAAAGGAACTACGAAGTAGTTCCTTATACTCTTATTAAGTCATGTAATTATAGACCATTGGTTCACGAATATTATAAGTTTTTATCTTTTGATATGAAAAACGACATTTAATCCACAATTTGCATCTGGATCAACGATTATGTATGTATTTTCTTTATCAAAACGAACTTTTGAACTTTGAATATATCCCATTGTTGTAATTTTATATTTATAGTCATCGATATCTCTTTGATCATATTCATTAAAATCCATCGAACATCTATGATATTTTCTTGTTTTAGTATATCTAATCTTTTTTGGCTCTAAAGGGAAAAGAGGAAAGTCACAATATTCTTCATCAATTTTTGTAGACTTTTTTTCTTTTCTATCTTGAGTAGTACCACCAAATGGGTCATCATTATTTAAATCTAATCCCATTTTATCTAATCCATCTTTTATATCATTCATATTCACATTTTTTCCAATATCTTCTGCCATTTTTTTTAAACTATCAAATAATCCCATAATAATCGCTCCTTTATAAATCTTATGGCTTAATAATAGCATATAGAGGCCTTTTTATCAACTTTACTAGGCCATTTTAGGCCTCTATATTGAATTAATCATTAAACCGTGATAAAATCTCCTCGCTTTAATATTACTTTTGCAAGAATTTGATTATTAATTAATAATCATAGATATATTGAATAACATATTATTATTTGAGAGGAGAGGAAACCATGAGTCCACGAATGAGAATTATACGGAATATTTTAGCTTTAGCATTTATGATTTTTATTTCATTTAATTTGACACCAACTCCAAAACAATATGATCCAATTAGTTACTCTGAATTTATGAGAATGATAAATGAAGAAGATGTTAGTGAAATATCTTATAGTGATTCTGAAAAATATGCAATTGTACATCAAATTTCAACAGATGAGTATTATAAAGTTGGTATAGTATCTGCCGAAAATTTTCAAGCTGATGTTTATACGTATTCTTTAAATAAAGCTGACTTTAACTATTCAAATACTGTTCCTGTAACTAGAATAGATCCATTTGCATCATTTTTGGTTTCTTTAATGGTTTATTCTTTCTTTATATTTGTATGGAATAGAATTTATTTTTGGATTGCAAAGAAAAGAGGAAAAAATCCTGAAAAAGCAGATAATAAATCGAAGAATAAATCTTCTTTTTCATTTGGAGCATTAAAAAGTCCGCTTAATAGTTATACTCCAAGGAAAGTTGATAAAGTTGATATTAAATTTTCTGACGTAATTGGACTTGATAAACAAATTGATGAATTTCAAGATATTGTTCGTTTCTTAAAAGAGCCACAAAAGTATGAAGATATTGGAGCTTCGCTTCCAAAAGGTATTTTGATATATGGAAAACCTGGTGTAGGTAAGACACATATAGCAAAAGCAATTGCTGGTGAAGCAAATGTACCATTTTATGAAATATCTGCTTCGGAGCTTCAATCAATTTATGTAGGCGGAGCAGAAGAAAAGATTCGCAATCTTTTTGATGAAGCAATTAAACATACTCCTGCAATTATTTTTATTGATGAATTAGATTCTATTGCTGTAAAACGGTACACAGATAATTCAAATAGATATGCAGCAAGTATTGTTAATCAGTTACTTGCATGTATGGATGGATTTGAAAAGAATACAGGAATAATTGTAATTGCAGCAACAAACCATATTGATAAACTAGATGATGCTATTTTAAGAAGCGGTCGTTTTGATAGGAAGATTTATATTCATGAACCTGATAAAGAATCTAGAAGAAAGCTTATTGAATATTATTCTGCAGATAAAGTAATGGCACAAGAAGTTGATATCGGTCGGCTGATTGACTTAACTTATGGACTAACTGGTGCAGATATAAAAACGATTTTGAATGAAGCGGCTATTTTAGCAGTTCGGCATGGTTTAACAGCTATTGACGAAGATACTATTATGGAAGCTTTTAGAAAAGTCGAGATTGGTACTGAAAATAATATTACTCCTTCATCAAAAGAAAAGCTTAGAAA
>JAEEGL010765845.1_pt1 | contig 10387 bp, 6 predicted proteins | sample 9134231 | NCBI WGS metagenome assembly JAEEGL01 (sample SAMN16246548, study PRJNA631951) | gut metagenome | biome: gut microbiome; feature: rumen; material: fiber-attached | host: Bos | place: Iran: Karaj | collected 2018-10
AGGAAACCTTCCAGAACGACTTCACGAAGCAGTGTATCACCGGTTCAGTACACGGTAGTGGTGAGAACGGCTATGTGTATGGCGACACCCATGTAACGCTGAACAAGGGCCTCATCGGTCACTCGCTCTATGGTGCCGGTAAGGGTAAGGGTACCTATACGAAGGCGCTGAATAAGATTGGTGGCGGTGGCACATACGATGCCAAGATATACAGCCTCATCGCTGGTAAGGTAATGGGTAACACCAACGTCACGATGTACGGTGGTCACGTAGGACGTAATGTCTATGGCGGTGGTAACATGGGTTCTGTCGGTAAGGGTAACTTTGCCAGCGGTACTGATGACTATGCTCATGATAGCGCAATCGGAGCAGCACAAGGTTATGGCGAGATGATTACAGATAGCCTTTGGAACAACAAAAATGACTGGAGTAAAGCCTTCCTCAGCAGCGGTAAGACGACTGTGAATGTCATCAGCGGTACTGTAGGTTTCATTGACGAGAGCAATCCTGAGAACAGTATGAAGAACCAGTTGCCTTATGGTAATGTCATCGGTGGTAGTGCTGGTGAGGCTGCACCTAACATCGCAGAGGATCCTCGCTACGAGTATAGCCCAGCATTCTTCTCCGGCTATGTAAACGAAACGGATGTTACCATCGGTGGATACAGGTGTAAGACGGCTTATACCGATGCTAGTAGTAAGAGTCATGCCGTGGGAGATTTGATGACTGCTAAAGATTTCGAGGGTGTAGCTGTTGGCGATACTGCTAAGTGGGAAGTCGTCGGTCCTACCATCTATGCTTCTGTCTATGGCGGTGGTCAGGATGGTCATGTGCGCCGCGACACGAAGGTGACAGTCTTAGGTGGTGAAATTGGAAAGCCTTATAATGCAGCCAACATATCACTCTTAAAGACCGATAACCTTGACGATCCGCAGTGGCTGCACCGTGGTAATATCTATGGTGGCGGTTCAGGTATCACAAAGTATAAGTATGACTTCGATGGAGACGGCAAGACAGACAAAAACGACGGTTCGCTGACCTATGATGGGAAACCTGTCAAGGAGGAGGATTACAGTAACTCTTCTGGTTCTGTGACACGCTTCAGTGAGGTTAACATCCTTGGCGGCATCATCCATCGTAACGTCTATGGCGGCGGTTCGATGGGACCTGTAGGTGCTCCTAATATGGGACAGACATATGTACCATATCAGAAGGGTGATGAACTTGTAAATGCTGAACACAGCATCGGTAAGCAGTCACAGAATACTATCAACATCGGTGGCGGCAAGAGAGTTGCCATTATCGGTACACCATACGATAGCACGAAAGGCTGGACCTACAACAAGCTCTATGGTGGTGAGGTCTATGGCGCTTGTCGTGGCTTGTCAACATTGGATTCTAAGGAGTTCTCTACTTCTATATGGACCAAGGTTAATATCTTCGACAAGGCAACCATCATGGGTAACGTCTATGGTGGCGGTGATAACGGTATGGTGAAAAAGGATTCGGAGGTCATCATTGGTGCAACCACCAATGACTAAAGTAGTGCCTGTCATCGGTTGTTTAGAACCGATGGCAGGCATTATTCTGTTACAACTACATCAGAGTATGTATTGGGATAATTGTCACGCATGATTTCCGGGACAATCTCGCTATCACCGATGCCGCTGACACCTGACACGATGAGTCTATAAAAATTATTCCGAACAACACCGTAATTCATCGATGCCATCGGTTCGAGCGTGTTGTTACGGTGACGGATCCAATAGGCATAATAGGTCTCGTAAACACCCATGTTGAACTCACACTTCTTGATGCCGTATGGCTTCAGCTGTGCATCGGAATAGTGCTCCAGCTCATCGAGGGTGAGACCGCTGGCAGCATTGACGGCCTGAATGGAACCGTAGAAATTGAAATTATACAGATAGATAGTGTGCGACCAGTATTCTGCCCGACGCTCCTCGATGAGTGTGCGGGTCTTATCATCGTAGAGATAGACAAACACCGGACTCACCGCCGCCTTGAAGACGATACCCGGTGAATAGGCATTCTTCTGGCTTGTCTTAAACGCTGTGTTCTCAAGGATATACACATAGCCATAGTTGCCGGCAGCCGGAACAGAGGCAAAATTCTCTGTCGTCAACGCGCCATACCAAGAGGCATAGATGTCATTAAACTTTGCAGCGTCTCTCCGATTTGATGTTTTGATATAGAAATAGGGATCGACCACATATTCCCCGTCTTCCTCAACACACTCCTTGAAATGGTCAGGCAGCCGGAAGTCTGGCTGTCCTCCGAGGTGGTCGAGGGCATCGGTATGCTGGAAGAGATAGTACTGACGGTTCATGTTCACCAGCTTGTAGTTGGTGATATTGATGTCAGCATATTTCCTGCTATTATGCTTCAATTCGAAGTAATCCTTCGAGACACCTATCTGCAGTTTAGCCAGAACACGCTCCATATCGAAGGAGATGACATAGTTCTTATCTGACCACGGTAGCAGGTCGACACTCAGCATAGATGTGGCGCGATTGGTCATGACACAGCCCGCATATGGGATATTAGGCTCAATACCAGCATTATAGGTGGTAGTATCAATCATATTCAGAAACTCGTCCTGATCAACTATATTGTCAGGGAGATGGTCATAGTTGGCAATGGCAAAGATATTATAGATACCTGCCTGTATCCTGATACTCTGAATCAGGTAGGTGATATCGTAGCTTTTGTCATACGGGTCATCATCCTTCGTCAGGTTGTCAGCAACGGCCTTGGCATAAAGTTTTTTGGTGTTGGCATCAAAGAAGAACAGTTCAAGATGACTGATGGTATATTCGTTCAGGAAATTGGTATCATCGCCAGCACGTGTGTCTACTGGCACCCTCAGTCTGAACGTCAGATCGACCATGCCCCTGCTCTTGGCGGATTCTGTCTGCAGCAGCCCCTGCAGTAGGGTGTCTATCGTATTAAAATCGACCAACGGGGAATCGGTGAACACAGCCTGCACGATGCCGCTGCCGTCGACAATATAGATACGGGGGATACCACTGTCGGCAAACTTATAATAGAGTCCTTTGTCATTAGGCGTATAGACGGGCATTGACAACTCGGCTTGGCTCCAATACTGGCGTACCTCGCTGACCGTCTGGCTGCGCGGTACGTTGATGACAGGTACGGAACCGCTGTACTTGTCGTGGATCTGCTGAAGGACAGGGAACTCTTTCCGGCAGTCAGGACAGCCGGTATCGAAGAAACTGAGCAGGTAGACCTGTCCGCTGAGCGACGACGGGGAGACGGTCGTCCCGTCTGCGGCGGTCAACAGGAACGCGGGCACCTCATCGCCCACCTTCACCTTATCCACACGGCTGTCGGCATCGTCATTGGTACAGGCTGTCAGCATGACGATGGCAAATGCCAGGAGAAACTTAGGGATATATGATGCGGCGATTCGTTTCACGACATTACAGTTTTAAATGGTTTTTTGCCCTCAGCCGCCAGTTGTTCACATCCAGGCGAAGCAGTTGGTTGAAGTCTTCTGAGAGGAAGAACACAATCGTATAGAAATCCTGCCTGTCAAGGTATTCCTGTAAGGTCAGGGCACGGCCAAGATTGGTATAATATGACCCTATCATTCCGATGTATTCCGTCAATGAGATGTTGAAGACGGTCTCACCTGTGTCGTGCTTCTGAAGGATAAGACGGCAGTCGAGGTCCTCCATCAGTCGCAGCGTCGTCAGATTGAAGCCGATGCCATGCAGCTCGCCATAGTCGGCATCGCTGACCGTCACGGCATTGCGTTCAAAGGGCATGTAGGTGACTGCCTTTTCTGAGACGGGAGTATTAAAGACATCCATAACACCATTGTCAGAGATGAGCACCATGTCGTAGTCGGTGGGACTGACGACCTCATCGCCTGACAGCGGCACGACAAGACATGCCAGCTGATTGGTGTCCTTCATCATCCAGACATCGTGAACGGCATACGCATCGTCGTAATGGACAAGTGGCAGGTTGCCGTAGTACAAGTCAGACAGGCGGGTGGTAACCGTCGTACCAGAGCCGGAGAGCGACAGCAGGAAGTCGGCCATCGTACTCCTGTCGCCGGACAAGGCATACTGGCTGCCAGCGACACCGCTCCACACCACAAACTGGTAGTCGCCCTCCTGGAGGCCCTCGATTCTGACACGGTGATCGTTGGCAGCGAGGACGGAACGCGGTACGTCAAGGCGTGAAACATAGTTCCCCTCCGCATCATAGATGAACACCGACACCTCGTTGATGTATTCCGGTGCTGCCTCCACATCCAGGATGTTGTAGGTGTAATGCAGGTTCAGCCAGAATCCGTATGGGCAATCGTCGGTCTCATCCTTCACCCAGGTGCAGGACGTCATCAACAGGATGCAGAGTATGGCGCACAGCTGTTTCAAAGCACAATATTTGTGAGGTCTCTTACTGTCCATGGTTTTACGTTTAGCACAACTTTCAGGTAAGTCTCTCCCTCGTCAGGAATGTTAGGAACAATTTCTGGTACACCATCGCCAAGATCAGACACGTTGGTGATGAGCATGCGGTAAAGGTTGTTACGTACAATACCGAACTCCATCACGCCCATCTCGGTGGGCTGGTTGTTGTCGAGGTGACGGATCCAGTATTTGTAGTAGCAGCGGTAGCCGTCGTCGGTCTTCTCGAATTTCTTCGCTTGGTATTTTCCCAACGGTTCCCCCTGGGCGGTAACGGCTGCCGACAGTGCCTCTGCCGAGTCATAGAAATTATGATTGAAATAATAGAGGGTCTCCGGATAGTTCTTCTTGTCGGTGACCACAGTCAAGATACCATTCGTGTTCAGATGGTAGACATTGTTGTTGGGTTCCACGACGGCCTTGAACAGCACACCAGTGGAGTAGCCGTTCTTCTGTGCCGGGGCCAGGCAACAGTTCTCCAGACAATAGGCGGTCTTGTATTTGGGCGTCGTGCTGACAGCATTGAATGCACTCCATTTCACCTGATCGACAGTGCCGTATCCGGCAGCGAAATGCTCGTAGTACTTGTCGGCATTGGTGAAGTCGGTGGCATCAATCTGTTTCTTGAAGAAATACGGGTCAATGACATAGCCGTTGACATCGGAGACATTGCCGAAATTGGCGTTGACGTCCCACTGAGGCTCACCCAGCGTGGTCAGTACGGCCGTGTGACGGAAGGTATAGTACCACTTTGGCAGGTTGACGATGTAGTAGCCGTCGAGCGTCACTGAAGCGTACTTGGCACCCTTGTCGTCGGTAAGTTCGTAGGTCTCAGAGCCCTTGGCGATATCGAGGCGTGCAAGTACACGTTCCATGGTGATGTTGATAACATTGACATCACTGTCGTTCCTCTTTGATATGACGGTGTTGAGGTTGTCAGAACCGCGGTTGGTCATGATGATACCCCCGGAAATGTCCTCGACAAGCGCCTGCGTATAGGTGATATTATCGACGTCGGCCAGGAACTCATCCTCTTTGTCCTTATTGATTTGCCGGTCGGTGTTGGCAATGACAAAGATATCGTATGTTCCCATCGGAACGGAAATAGGCTCCGTCTCATAGACGACATTGCCTTTCGTATTCGTACCGATGTAGGTAATACCGGTGACTGGAGCACTCTTCGACAACAGTTTCGTGGAACTGTCGAAGAAATACGCCCGGGCACTGTTCACCTTGTATTCTTCAGGCGTTCCCTGAACATGACTGTAGCTGTCCTCCGCACTACGGGTAGTAGCAGAAGCGTTACTCTGTAACTGGAACACCACGTTGTATTGTTCCTGTGCCTTTCCTTCCTTACCGTTGCCGGCAGTGTCAACGTCGGTCTGACTGCAACCACAAAGAAGTGCTGTTGCAAGTGCCAGTGGAAATACGATTTTTCTGAAATGGAACATAGATCTGAAGTTTTAAATTATTTCTTTTTTGTTAATTTTCCGTATTCTTTCAGCTGTTCCGAGGCTTCGGGCACACCCTGGCTTCGGGCCTTCTCCGCCAGTTGCACGGCCTTGTCGAGGTCGCCCTTGAGATAAGCGACAATGCTCTCGTTCATAGTCTTCTGGGGACTGCTGTTCACCTTCGTCAGATATTCCGCTGCCTCGTCGGCCTCACCTTTCTTCAGGGAGAGATAGGCCATCGTCAGGTTGATATAGGAATCCTGAGGATAGAGCAGGTAGGCCTTGCGGATGATGGAGGTATATTTCTTCTCGTCATTCGCATATTTGTCGGCCAGCTTGTAGATCTCATTGAGGTTGAGGTTGATGGGCCGTGTCTCAAAGACTACCTCCGACTCATCGACGGTAAATGGGCGCACGGTATATTCGACGGTGTAGTTGGTACAACGCAGTTCCGGGAAGACGTTCTTCAGCACGTATGCATATCCTTCGGCAGCCTCAGCACGCATGCGTCTTTCCTTGGCATCGGGATCGATCTGAGCGGTAGCGATGCTGAGCAGCTTGTCATGCTGGGGAACAGAAGTGTTCTTCTTAAGATAACTGATGAATCCGTCCCAGTTCTCGCCTTTTCCACGGGCCTCAAGTCGGATGCCCTTTACCCTGCCCGTACGTTCGAGGTAATGCTGGAGTGACGCCGTACGCTTCTCACTGAGCATGATGTTATGGGCATTGGAACCCTCCGGCGAGGCATAGCCCTCGATGACCATCTTACGGATGGTGACATTGGAATCGTTCTTGACGATATTCACAGAGTTATGTATCTTCTGCAGCTCGGCAGGGTTGTTCATGTAGTCGGGCAGGATGTCCCACTTGTTGACCACGAAGCAGAGATAGGCAGAACCCTTCTCCTCACGCACCTTGACACGTTTGTCGGCAGGGGGCAACAGATAGACAGGGAAGAGTTCGATGACAGGTGCCATCTCCTCTTTCTTAAACGAGGCAAGCGTCTCCTCGCCACGGTCCTTAAAGTCCTTGCAGGCACAACTCAGTTTCTTGATCTTCAACACGGCATCGCCCATCCAAGGCTCGTACTTCACGGTACGGAGATAACTGATGTGAAGGTCCTCACCATTCTTCTTCTGCAGGGCAATGGCTTCCGGGAATTCATTTTTCAGCTCGCGCTCAAAGTAGATCTGCTGATTACGGCTGTTGATGAATATCAGCGGGAACTCGGCCCTTTGCAGGGTAGTCGTGTCTATCAGCTCCGGGGCAATGATGACCGACTGCGTCATGGGGACATCCTGAATAGCCGTCAGCTGCAATGAGACAACCACGTCGCTGTCGACAACAGCCATGGCAGAACGGTCGACCTTCAACACATATTCGTACTTCTTACTGGAAGCAGTAACTGTCAAAGAGACCAGGAACAGTAACAGATAGGATAATATTCTCATTTTGATCGTGTTCTATTATTAAAAAACGTAGATGATACTTAACCCCAACTTAGAGATGCCTATATAATTATATGTGGCGTCGTCTTTCAGGGTGCCACATACCTCACAGGCATATTTCTTATATTTAATATAGGTGTAACCGGCACCGATCTCAGCACCCACATTCCAATGCTTCGCCAGGGCATATTCGTAACCGACGCCTATGCCGCCGCCGGCAAACCATCCTTCATATCGATTGGGCTTCAGACCGTTCAGAAGACCGAACACCAGATCCTTGTTGGCGATGTTGAACTGACCGCCATGGGCATACGGTCCCCAGAAAAATCCGTTCATCACCTGACAGGGCCAGAACCTGAACTGGGTCTGCACCGTCCAGTGCTTATGAACACGGTCCTCGCCCCGCTTCCAGGGCCGCAGACTGCCATACACTTCAAGTGTATTGCTATCCAACACGGGTATTTCCACTCCTGCAGAAAACGCTCCTGCCACATCAAACAGCAAGTTATTACTTATGGCTATATGTTGAGCGCTCGTCGAAAGGTTGCCCACAATAACCATCAGCAAGATTAATATGTTTGTTTTTATTCGCATACGGTAAGCACAATTTAGCTTTTTCGATGCAAATATAATAAAAAAAGTCAAAAAGCAATACAAAAACGACAAAAAAAGACTCAACAAACGGAAAATTTATTGCTTTTTAAATATTTATACTGTTTTTATTTACAAAATCGTCCTTTTCGAACTCAGCCAGAGGCCAAGGAACGTAAGCAGGCCGTTGAACATCAGAAGCTCATAGCCGAAATGATAGTTCCACAGGTTTTGGGTTACCGAATCAAGGGCATAGCAGAGCAGGGGTGAAGCGATGCAGATAGAAGGCACGAGCCGGTCTTTCGGCATCCGTCGGGTAAAGAGTCCGAAGGCAAAGAGTCCCAAGAGCGGGCCGTAGGTATAGGACGCGATGGTATAGATGGCGTCGATGAGCGATGTGGAGTTGATAGCGCGGAAGAGGATGATGAACATCACGAAGACAAGACAGACGGCAATGTGCATCCGTTTGCGCAGTCGCTCGTTGTCGGGCTGTCGTCGGATATCTACACAGTAGCACGTAGTAAGTGAGGTAAGTGCAGAGTCGGCACTGGAGAACGAGGCCGCCACGATGCCAATTATAAAGAGATAAGAGGTGAGAGGTAAGAGGTGAGAGGTGGCTGCGCCTTGGATGAAGTTCGGGAGCAGCTGGTCACCCTTCAGACCGGTGATATCACCGGCAAGCATGGCCATGAGAACACCTAATGCCAGGAAGAGCAGGTTGGCAGGCACGAAGGCCACACCATAAGTACACATATCCTTCTGCGCATCCTTCAACGTCTTGATCGTCAGATTTTTCTGCATCATATCCTGGTCGAGACCGGTCATCACGATCGCGATAAAGGCGCCACTGAGGAACTGTTTCCAAAAATTTTGCGGCGACACCCAGTCGTCGAAAACGAATATACAGCTCATCGGACTGTCAGCAATGACACTAATCGCCTCGCCCACGGAGAGATTCAGCTGACTGACGGCCGCCATGATGATCATTATCAGGGCAGTGAAGAGACAGACGGTCTGGAAGGTATCGGTGAACACCAGCGTGCCGATGCCCCCGCGACGGGTGTAGAGCCAGATGAGCACGACCATCCCCACGACATTAACGGCAAAGGGAATGCCGGCAGGGTCGAACACGAACTGCTGAAGGATGATGCAGACGACATAAAACCTCACGGCAGCACCCGTCATCTTGGAAATCAGGAAGAACCACGCACCCGTCTGATAGGAGCGGTCACCCAAGCGCTGACCCAGATAAGTATAGATGCTCGTCACCTGAAGACGGTAATACAAAGGCAACAACACAAAAGCTATCACGACATAGCCCACGATGAATCCCAGACACATCTGCAGATAGGTCATCTGCGAGGTCAGCACCATACCCGGCACAGAAACGAACGTCACGCCCGATATCGAAGCACCCACCATGCCAAACGCCACCATATACCACGGTGCCCTGCGGTTGGCACGGAAAAAGGTGTTGTTGTCAGCCTTTCCCCTCGTCAGGTGGCTGATGCCAAACAGTATGGCAAAATACGCTATGACAATGATTAAAATGCCCATTCGGACTGCAAAGGTAGTGTGTTTTCAGGAAAAACCCAAATAAATTTGGTTTTTTGCTCATTTTACCGTACCTTTGCACCCGATTTCGAAATTAAGTAAGGTACCAATGAATATTGAAGCATTGATTAGCAAGGCTGCAGGTGAGGCCGTGAAGGCACTCTATGGTATAGATGCCACAGAGAAGATGCTGCAGCTGCAGAAGACGAGAAGTGAGTTTGAGGGAAACCTGACATTGGTCGTTTTTCCTTTCGTAAAAGCTGCGCGTAAATCACCTGAGCAGACAGCACAGGAGATTGGCGAATATCTAGTGGACAATTGTTCGGCAGTGGAGAAATTCAATGTGGTGAAGGGCTTCCTGAACCTGAGCATCGGTGACGGTGCATGGGTGGAGCTGCTCAGTGCCATCGATGCCGATGACAACTTCGGACTGAAGAAGGCAACGGAGGACTCGCCCCTCGTGATGATCGAATACTCATCGCCTAATACAAATAAGCCACTGCATCTGGGTCATGTCCGCAACAACCTGCTGGGCTGGTCGCTAGCAAAGATCATGGAGGCCAACGGCAACAAGGTGGTGAAGACGAATATTGTGAACGACCGCGGTATCCACATCTGTAAGTCGATGCTCGCCTGGCTGAAATACGGTAACGGTGAAACACCGGAGTCGAGCGGTAAGAAGGGTGACCACCTGATTGGCGACTACTATGTGGCCTTCGACAAGCACTACCGCGAGGAGATCAAGGAACTCGTGGCCCAAGGCATGGACGAGGAGAAGGCCAAGCAGGAGGCTCCGGTCATCAGGGAGGCCGACGAGATGCTGTTCAAGGGGGAGCAGAACGACCCTGAAGTGCGCGCCCTCGGGCAGGGGATGGACTCGTGG
>JAEEGL010791054.1_pt1 | contig 10387 bp, 11 predicted proteins | sample 9134231 | NCBI WGS metagenome assembly JAEEGL01 (sample SAMN16246548, study PRJNA631951) | gut metagenome | biome: gut microbiome; feature: rumen; material: fiber-attached | host: Bos | place: Iran: Karaj | collected 2018-10
CAAGGACATGACGGATCAGGAAAAATATGATATCTGGAGCGCCATCTTTCCGACGCGCACCATTACGGGCGCTATGGCGCTGATTGAGGCGGCAGACAACAACTGGAACGGGCTGCTTGACGACCTTGAAAAGGGCAAGGCCGCCGGATACGGAGACTATGCGGCGGAAACCATGATGAGCGGTCTGACCGGAAGCATTGAAACCTTTAACAGCAAGGTGGAGGACTTGCGGAAAGAGATTGGGGAACAGCTTTCGCCGCAACTGAACATTGTGCTGGATAACTTTGGGAAGCTGATTGACAAGGTTCGGACGGGCGGCATTGATAACGGCGTCAGTTCCGGCCTTGACTGGCTGACCGGACTGAGCGAGATGGTTGGCAATGTGGCGGATAACCTGGACGATTTAGACCCGGCGCTGTTTGACGCCTTGATCGCCGGGCTGGGCGGCATTGCCGCGCTGGGGCCGATGCTGATCGTGGGCGGGCTTGCCATTCGCGGGATTGGCACGGCGCTGTCCGTGTTCACGGGTACGGCGGCTGGGAAAGTGATTCTGATCGCGGCGGGGCTTTCCGTGATTATGACGGCACTGGAAAAATATAACGAAGCGAAATTCCTGGAGAAATTCGGGAATCTGAATATTGACACGACGAACCTGGACGCAAGCATGGAGCGGATTTCATCCGCTTTTGCGAAGGCGAAGGAGCCGACACAGGGATTCGCGGACGCGCTGAAGGCAAGCGTTGACAACTATAACGATGCCGCGACCAAATTCAGCGCAACCATGATGGAGGACTTGCTGGCCGACCAAACCCTGACCGGGGACAAGCTTGAGGCGAAACTTGCGGAATACCGGAAGCTCGGGAGCAACATGGTAGGCGCGCTGAAAGAGGGGATCACCAACAGCGCGGATATGAGCGCGGAATTCTGGGCCATGATCATCAAGGGGCAGAACGGTACTGACGAAGAGCTTGAAAAGAACGAGCTTTACGCCGGCATCCTGAAGGCACTGAACGATGAAAAGGGCGACGCGCTGGCAAACGCGGAAGCCATCGGCAACCAACTGCAGGCGGCGATTACCAAAGCCTGGGAGGACGGAAACCTTGACGAAGGGGAACGGGAGAAGATCAAGGAGTATTTCCGGCAGCTTAACGAGGCGATGGTGGAGGCCCAACGGGAAGCACAAAGCGAAGCGGACTTTGTGAAGCGGAAGCAGATGATGGATAAAGCGCAGACCACGAGCTTTACCCAGATGCGCGATTATGTGAAAGGAACCGTCAATCCGCAAAGACAGAGCGAACTTGACTGGATGGATGAAAGCTACAAGAGCGAACTGTATACCATGGAATATCGCCGGGACGAAGCACGGAAGAAGTATAACGAGCTGATGTCCCAGGGGCGGTTTGACGAGGCCCGGGTATATGGGCAGCGGATGAGCAACTATGACAACATCATCGCGGGCGTTGAAGGCGCGTATGAACAGGCCCGGGCGGGCATCTACAGCAACTATGATGAACTGATTATGAACTGGTTCGCGGCGACGTTGGGAGACAGCGATATGCGCGGCGGGATTCCCGCGATGCAGCAGGCGGCGGCGTGGTTTATGAGCGGACAGGTGACAAACATTGCCACGCTGAACGACTATGTGAGCAGGAACGGCGCTTCCATCAGCGGTTTGCAGGAATACTATGAACAGGAGATTGCGGCCCTGGGCGGCGTGGACGAAATCAAACGGCGCATCGCGGCCTATGGGGAGAGCGGAGACGAAAGCCTTCAGATCATGGCGGACAACCTTGAAAGCATCCTGACCATGTACAGCATCGTGATGAACAACCTGGACGCGGTGAGCGGTCTTGTGAACACGCGAGATTTGACTGCAGAGGATTTTGAGTCGCTGTACAGGGACGGCTTGTTTGGGCAGGCGTTTGACTATTGGCTGAAACAGGTACAGGACGAAGATTTCTTTGACAATCCGCAGGTTTTGAATGAAATGCGGGGCAATCTCAGCGGCGCGGCCGGAGATTATCTGGAAGGCATGATCCGTGCCTTTGGACAGATATTCAACCTTGATATGATCGCGGGCGTGACGGGCGGCGGAGGATTGCCGGAACATTTTCAGGATGATTTCGCGCTGGCCCAGCTCCTGAACATGACGCCGGAGGAACGGGAGAAATACCGGCTGGGCGGCAAAGAGAGCGACCTTTGGAACGCGAGACAGGACGCGGCGGAGAAACGGGAAAGGGCCGACGCGGAAGTTGACCGATATTACAACCACTGGTACAGCGGGAGCTATCACCAGGGGACGGAATTGCCGTCGAATATTGCGGCGGACGTTGCGGCGGCGGAGGCCGCAGAGGCGCTGGTGGATGAGCTGGAGGGCGCAACGATGGCGGCGGAAGCGGCAACAGAAGCCGCCGAGACCAACCGGGCGGCCCAGAGAGAACTGACCGGTCAATCGCCGATGCTGTCCGCAGAGAGCATCGCGGCGGCATACGAACAGGCACAAAAGCAGGCCCGGGAAGCGGCGGAAAACGAGCGGCAGGCAGGGCTGGAAGCGAACCTTGCAGCCGCAGAGGCGCGGCTTGAACAGGCACGGGGAGCCGCAGCGGCAGCGCGGGAGACATACGAACGGGAAAGCGTCCTGTATACCACGCCAGAAGGTACGTTTGTCGGAACGGAAGCGGAAGGCAGGCTCCTGGAAGGACTGCGCGTTGACCTTGAAATGGCGGAGGCGGCGGAAGCGGAAGCTGCGGCGGCCTATGACGCCGCGCAGGCGGAGTTTGAGACGCCGGTTGACGGAAGCGCTGACCTGCACGGAATGGAAGCCGGGCAAACCGCACGGCAACAGGCGGAAAGCTTCTTTGCCTCACCCATTCAGGGCTCGGTGGTTCTGAGTATGTTTGGCGGGCTGTTTGGACTGCCAAAGAAGGCCCGGGGCGGACGGGAAACAAGGCCCTCCATCTTCGCGGAGGCGGGTATCCCGGAATGGTACATCCCGGAGGAACACACGCCCAACACGGCGCGGCTCCTGGCGGCGGCGGCGGTCAGCAGCGGATTTACACTGCAGGATCTGGCGGAGGCGACCGGGGCACAACTGTTTGCGGAAGGCGGAACCGACGGCGCAGGATATGCCGGGGTTACCCTGGATTGGGGAAGCCTGGGGAAAAGCGGCGGCGGAGAAAACGGCGATATCAACGTGCAATATTCCCCCGTGATTCACGCTGACCACGCCGACGGCATGGAACAGAAATTGAAAGAGGACAAGGCGCGATTCCGTAAATTCTTTGAGGAATTTATGGCGGAGCGGGAACTGTACAGGAGCATGACGGCCTATTCGTGAGGCCGTCATGATTCTTTTTGGGAGAGGGTGAAACACATGGCGCGAGAGATTCGGGGCGTGTTTACCTGCGCGAACGGCGACAGCTGGGACTGGCTGGCGCTTGCTCTTTTCGGAAATGAAAAATATGCAACAGACCTGATGAACGCCAATCCGGAATACTGCGGGAAGATGGTTTTCACCGGCGGAGAGGAGATTTATATCCCGGCGCTGGACATCCCGGCGGACAGCGAAGAGACGGCGCTGGCGAATACGGTGGCACCGTGGAAGGAATAACAAGGGGGCTTTCCGGTCGAAACCAACGCAGGCCGCACTGTGGCCTGCGCCCCTTGAACCCCTTCGGCCCGGCACCCCCAAGACCCCCTTCGGGTGAATGATTCTTTTGGGAGGCGATGACATGGCGGAGATTGCGAACTGGAACGGTCACAAGTTTGTGGTGAAGCCGAAACTGATTAAGAGCTTTGAAGAGCTGACGATCAAGGGAGCGTGCGAAACCAAGGACAAGAGCACGAACAATCAGAAATACGTGGAGCGGAAAGCCGGGGAAGCAACACAGGTAACCTTTACCGTTATGCTGAACGCACTGACCGGATGCAAGGATGTTTTCGCGGAGGCCATGAAATACGTGGAGGAAGCATGGAAAGGCGCGACGGATTATCTGTATCTGGGATCGTCAAAAATCATTGACGCGAAGCTGATGCTGGTAGTGGCGGAGGTTGTGGAGATCGTGACGATGCCGGGGATGGGGAATGTGTGGATCAGCTGCAAAGTGAAGCTGACCATGAAACAGGGCACCGGAAACGGAAACGAAACGGCCCCCAGCGCCGGAAGCGGCGGCCCGCCGTGGACGGCGGTCTATTATTACAGCGCAAGCAGCGGCGCGGTGCAAAAGGTATCCGCCACAAGCAACGTCTCCTACGCGGACGCGCTGAAGAAGGCACAGGCCAGGATACCGGCCAATGCGCTGTGGAGCGGGCCAAGCCCAAAGAAGGCCACTAACCAAGACCCGAAGCTGACGGATAAAGCCCTGGAGGCCGCCAGGGCACGGGAACAGGGACGAAAGGCCAGCCAGGGGAAAAAGCAGAAGATCGGCCTGGACGCCCGGACGGAGAATCAGAATAAGCTGACGATGAAATAACACAGACGGGAGGCGCGGAAGATGGCGCAATATATCATCAATAACGTAAAAGAGGATATCCCGTTTGAGGACTGCACGGATGAAGTGCGGCGGGTGATTCAGAACGCGAAAAACCTGATTCTGACCCAGCTCGGGGAAGTGCCTTTCGACCGTTTGCGCGGATTTGACCGGGCGCTTTATAACTTGCCGTTTGAGCAATTCCGGGCGGAGCTGCCGAAGGAGATTGACCGGGTACTCATCTGGGAACCCCGATGCAAGATGGTAAGCGCGACGGCGGAAATGCTGAAAACCCCGAAGAAGGGCGATATCCGGGAGGACGACGTGGTTATTACCGTTGTGATTGACGTAATTATCGAATGAGGCAGGTGACAGGAAATGGCGGACATGGAGCTGCATTACATCGACGTGGACAGTGACGAAATCTGGGAAGAAATGACGGCGGCCTATACGGCGGCGGGAGGCGATATCCTGTATCCGGGAGACGAAAAAGAAATTCTGCTGCGTGCGGTGCAGCTTATTGCCATCACCATTCTTGCCAAGGTTGACACGGCGCTGAAAATGGACACGCTGACCTGGGCGGTGCGGGATTTTCTGAAGGAGTACGGGCTGAAGCGGAATTGCGTATACATTGAGGCGACATATGCGGAAGCCCCCGTGACACTGACTATGGCACAGAGCGACTATGCCAGGACGCTTCCGGCAGGCACGGTGCTGACGGCGGACGGAGTTGTGCTGTGGGAAACGACGGAGGATATTTATCTGACGGGCGCGGCACAGACGATTGACACCGTGATTCGCTGCCAGACGGCGGGCGTTGTTGGAAACGGGCTGACTGGCGGAACATACCTGCAGTTTATGGAGGGCCTGGAAGGGCTGACAAGCTGTGTGGCGACGGCGAACGCCAGCGGCGGCGTGAACGCGGAGGATCAGGAAGCATACCGGGAGCGCATCCGGAAATTTGGGCTTGCCACCGTGACCACCGGCCCGTCGGAACAATATGAAAAAGCCGCGATGGAGGTATCGACCCAGATTCTGGACGCCAAAGCGCTGAATGACGGGGACGGCGCGGTGGGGGTTTACCTGCTGACGGAGCCAGGCGCGGACACGGCGGCGATCTATGCCGCCGTTTTGCAGAAGCTGAACGGCGAAAGGGTAAGGCCGCTGAACGACCAGGTGACCGTGACGGGCGTGACGGACAAAACCTACACGCTGAATGTGAAAGTATGGCATGACGCGAATGTGCCGCTTGTGAAAAGCGTGGCGGATACCATTGCAGAATATCAGACCTGGCAGGACAACAAGATTGGGCTTGCCTTCAACCCGGACAAACTGACAGCCATGCTCTATCAGAACGGGTGCAGCAGGGTTCAGTTCATTACCGGAAGCGCGGGCATTGACGGCGGAGACGTGGAGTATACGGAGATCAGCCAGAAGGCCCGCTGCAAGGGAACGATTACGCCGACCATCGTGAGTACATAACGGGGGTGAGGATCAATGAAAATCACCTTCGATATTCTGCGGGCCGTCCCCAAATACCTGGCCAAAGACCGGAACGGTTACGCGCTGACCAAGGCGATTGAAAGGGCTTTTCAATGCGTTGCCAAGGCGGCGGAGGACGGGTTGGACATCATTAACGACGTGGAGAAAATGCCGGAGTGGCGGCTGGATGAGGTTGCAAGAGAAACCGGCGTCCCCTATGACTACATGGCCCGAATTGACCAGAAGCGGGCGTGGATACGAAATGCTATTCCCATGTATCAGATTCTGGGCACGAAAGAATCCATCAGGCAATATCTGGAAGGGTATTTCGGAGAGATCGAGATACAGGAGAATTGGGAATACGAGGGAGACCCGTTCCATTTTCGCGTGACCGTGGGCGGGGAGTGGACGCCGGAGACGGAAGCGTGGGCTGTGGCGGCGATTGAGCGGACAAAGCCCGTGCGGAGCGTGCTGGATGACTTTCGGATTGGGTGCCAGTGCCGGATTGCGATTGACGCTATCGGCGTGGTGAAAGACCGGTTTCGATTTCCGAGCGCGGGCGAGATTGTGGCGGGCGAGTATCCGGAGGAAAACCATCGGTACATCATCGACCCGACGATGCAGGCCGCAATTCGGGCTATAGCGGAGCGGTTTGAGGTTGTGTATGAGATGGCGGGAGAGAAGCCGGAAATCAACCACCTGTACACGATTGACGAGAGCATGAGGGCCGCCATCAGGGCGGAGGAGATGGTTTCCGCCATCGGGTATCCCATGGTCGGGGAAACGCTGGCCGGAGAGGGGCCGGAGGTGAACCGGCTTTTTGTGCCGGACAATGGCGGAAACGCGGGAGACGAAACGGAAGAAATCGCCAGGACGATCTATTACCCGCTATGCGGGGACGTGATATGCGGGCAGTAGAAGCGACGAGGAAAGGAGGAACAAGCGCATGGCGGACAGCAATGTTTTTACCCTGGACGGCGGGTATCTGCTGCGGGAAAAGACAAGGATCATGGACGATATCCGGAGCGCCGAATACAAGGTTGGCAACGCCTGGCATACGGCGGAGATTCAGGAAAAGCAAATCCTGAGCGACGGGAGAATTGAAGTGGTTTTTGTCATCGACCATACGGTCGCGGGGAACATTACGGTGACCAATGTCCGGCTGAAAGACCGGAACGGCGATCTGGTGGGCAGCAAGGTGACCAGCATTACCCGGGCGGACGCCACGGAGGGCATCAGCTACGCCGTGAGGTTTCGGGTGTTCCAGGTGGTGGAGAACACCGCGCACACAGGCGCGTATGACGCGCTATAACGCAAGGGAAGGAGGAAACATGACCTATGGGCTATGAACCGATTAACTGGAAAGACAGGCAGGTGCAGTATCCCCGGCGGTATACGGAAGTATACGACGTGGACGGGAAACGGACGGACACGCCCAGCCCCGGCGAAGTCGCGGAAGCGGGCACCCAGATTTCCGCCACCAATCTTAACAAGATGGACAAGGGCATCTGGGACGGGCACATTGCGGAAAGGCTTATGCTCAACCGCCTGCGGCAGAACGAATGGCGCACGGACGCCCTGGAAGAGGCGACGGTGCAGGAAGTCGGGAGCAAGACCCTGACCAACCGCCAGCGGTTTCCGTTTAACAACTCGAAAGCATCTGTGGCGCCGGAAAACCGGCGCGACAACTGCAACTATGTTGTGGTGATTGTGAGCGTTACGGGGAACGGGAACGTGGGCGAAGTCGAAGTGACCGACCGGCTGGTGAACGGATTCAAACTGAACTTTACCGGAAGTGCGACAAGCGTTACGGTACAGTATGCCGTGATTGGAGGGTATGAGAAGCATGATTAGCACCGTGAAAACCGGCGGAGACGGACGGGGGATGTACTACCGGGAGTTTTTGCTGACCAGCACGGCGGATGTGGCAAACCTCCCTGACCGGAACACGCCCGCGCCCGACACGGCGGACGTTGGGAGCATCGCCTATACGCAGGACATGGAGCACACCTATATGCTGGGGGCGGATAACGTCTGGCGGGAGGTGTAGGCCGTGGATATTCTGACACTTAAAAAGGCGGAAAAATATGCCAAAGCCCTGATCGACACCCTGGGCGAAGATGTGACAGAACTCGGGGAGGACGTGGAAGAGCTGGGGGACGATCTTCTGATTGTGAACGCGGACGGGGATACCGCCTGCAAGGTGATTATCAACGCTTTGCGCCAGCACATCTGGAAAAGCGAGGACGAGGCTCCGGTCTGCGAGGAAGGGACGGTCACCCTTACCAACAGCCGGAAATTCCCTTTTAACAACAGCAAAAAGACCGTCGCCCTTGTGAAGCGGCAAAGGGATACCAAGTACACCGTTGTCGCGGAGGTTACGACCGTGGCCGGGAACATCGGGGATATCCGGATTTCCGACAAGGCCGTGAACGGATACAAGATGGAGTACAGCGGCGGAGCCGCGTCGTGCTCTGTGAAATATTACGTGATTGGAGGAATTGTGAAATGATTATCCTGTACAAAACCCCGGAAGCGGAGAACAACCACATCCCGTATGAAGAGAGCGGGAAGAAAGTCATCTTTGACGATGACCTTTCGATCAATCTTCAGAAGCGGGAGAAGGACGACCCCGTGCATATCGACGTATGCTTTGACACGGACGGCGATCTGTGCATCGGCGCGGCGGCGGGCTGGGCCTATGTGGCGGAGATTGATATCCCGGCGCGGCGGTATGAGGACGTGCCCGTGGAGGGCGGCGAAGAGGGCGAAACGGAGCACGTGCCCGTGCCCTTTGACATGGATCGGGTGACGCTGACGCTCTGGGCGCTGGAATGATTCCCGTTATACGTGCGCGCGCGAGGCGCGCATGATCGCGGGCGTTATCACCAGCCCGTGAATAGGCGAGTGAGAAAAGGAGGATTTTATCATGCCTGCAAATTTTGACCTGACTGAACTGGCGCTGAAGGCGCTGGCCCCCAACAATGTACTCAAGTATGACGACAAGGGCAATCCGTCCATCATGGTACGGATTCCGAAAATGACCTATGCCCAGCTCGGCCTGGGCGCTTCCACCGCGACATTCCCGGCGTTCATTGTGAATGGGCAAGAGGTGAGCGAAATTCTGATCTCCAAGTATCAGAACATCGTGGTGGACAGCCGCGCCTATTCCCTGCCGGGAGAGGACGCGAAAACCGACATCACCTTTGACCAGGCGATAGCGGCCTGCACCGCGAAGGGCGCGGGCTGGCACCTGATGACGGCGCTTGAATGGGGCGCTCTGATTGCCTGGTGCGAGAAGAACGGTTTCATCCCGCTGGGCAACGTGGCCTACGGAAAATACCACACCGAAACCTCCTACAAGGCGATTCCCGCCAACAAGGACGGCAGCGGCAACACGCTGCGGACGATGACCGGCACCGGCCCCCTGGAATGGTATCACGACAAGACGCCCGCAGGTATTGCCGACCTGTGCGGCAGCACATGGGAATGGACGGGCGGCATCCGGACGGTCTACGGCGAGCTTCAGATTCTGGCCAACAACAACGCGGCGGACAAGGACAACTCCCAGGCCGCAAGCTCTGCGCAGTGGATGGCGATCAAGGCTGCGGACGGCACCCTGATTACCCCGGACGGCAGCGGCACCACCACCGGATCGGTGAAGATGGACTTCGTGAGCGACAAGATCAAGTATGACACCACGATTTCCAGCTCTTCCGATTCGGCGCGTTACTGCCAGTTCAAGGACATCACCTACAATTCCTCCACGATCAGCGCGGAGACGGTGCTGCTCCTGCGTTCCCTGGGTATGCTGCCCGTGGAGAACACGCTGTGCACCACCTATGGACGGTGCTACTTCAACAATGGCGCTGCGGAGCGGGCTTTCAACCGGGGCGGCAGCTATAACTCGTCCAGCGCGTGCTCGTTCCCATCCTTCGACGGCCGCAGCGGTCGCGGCGGCCACCTCGGCGACATTTCGTTCCGCTCTGCTTATGTAGAACTGCCTACCGCCTAACCGTAGCACTGAAGGGCGGCGCGAACGCGCCGCCCAACTTTTTCGGAAGCGGTTTACTCCTGGGTTGCGCTTCGCGTGATGACGCGATACGCACACGAGACAGCTATATTTTCGGAGGTTCCCTGGCATGGATAACTACCTGAAGGATTTCAAAACGTTTCAGAGTCTTTATGACATGATTCGTTACGCGTATATCGCGCTTAAGCAATTCCCGAAGAGTGAGAAATTCGCCATGGGAAACGACATCAAAAGGCTGCTTGACGTGATGCTTGAAAACTGTATCAACGTGGCGCGGAACAAGAGCCGGAAAACATCCCTGGAGAAAATGGACAGCGCCCTGGCCATGATTAACGGGTACAGGCTTGCGCGGCGCGACAAGCGCTACAAGCCAGAAGTGCTTCTCTATTCAGCCAACCTGGGA
>JAEEGL010895619.1_pt1 | contig 10387 bp, 5 predicted proteins | sample 9134231 | NCBI WGS metagenome assembly JAEEGL01 (sample SAMN16246548, study PRJNA631951) | gut metagenome | biome: gut microbiome; feature: rumen; material: fiber-attached | host: Bos | place: Iran: Karaj | collected 2018-10
GACAACGCCCGAGCCCGCACCCGCGGCGCCCGCGGCCGCTGCCACTCCCGAGCCCACATCGGCGCCTACGCCCGAACCCGTGCTTACCGAAGCGCCGACGGCCGAGCCCACAGCCGAGCCGACACCCGCGCCGACAGCCGCGCCCACGTCCGCGCCCACACCCGAGCCCACATCGGCGCCCACGCCCAAGCCCTCGCACACCTGCGGCGAGCCCGGCTGCACGGACGGAACGAGCGGTGGATATCCCTGCTGCATGATCGGAGGCGCGCTGCATATCTGCGAAGCGAACTTCCCCGACGCCGCATTCAGGGCCCATATCGCCTTGTTATGCGATGCGGATCACGACGGCGCGCTTAGCAGGGCGGAGCTTGACGATATCACCGATCTTATCGTTGAAAACCAAGGCATCTCATCACTTAAGGGCGTCGGCTTCTTCACAAAGCTTTCGCATTTAAGCTGCGGCGGCAACCCCATTGATTCCATCGACCTGAAATCCCTGAGCGAGCTGCGCGTGCTGCACTGCGACAACTGCGCGATCACAAGGCTCGATCTGCGGATGCAGCGGAAGCTTGACTTGCTCACCTGTTCGCACAATCCCTTGAAGCGCCTGATCCTGCCCGAGACCGATTCGCTCACCCTGCTCGACTGCTCGGACTGCCGCCTTACCTCGCTTACGGCGCTTTCGGCAGGTCTTGACGAGCTGGACTGCTCGAACAACATGATCGAGGTGCTTTCCGTCAAGCTCACCTCGCGCTTTGACAGGCTGGATATCCGCTTCAACCGCATCAAGGCCATCACCCTGTATCCTTTGGGCGGTGAAAACTATGACGGGATCCAGCGCTATTACCGCCTTTCCCCGCAGAGCGCCGGATCCATCGCCTTTACCGAAGGCGAAGGGTACTGTGACTTTGACCTTGCCTCCTTCATCGGCGGCGGCCTGCACGCGAATATCACCGAGGTGTGGGGCATTATGGCCGACGGCTCGGAGGTCAGGGCCAATTATCACGGACGAAAGGGCATCGCGAGATTTGAGGAGATCCCCTTAAGCCTGCGGTATTGCTTCGATACCGGAGCGGGCACGATGGAAATAAGCATTGAAGTTGACCGATAAACCACCGAATGGAGCAAATTATGAAAAGATTTACTGCACTGATGCTTGCGGCGCTTATGGCGATCGCCTGCGTGCCCGCGCTTGCGGAGCTTGTGCCCGCAGACGTTCCCCTGGGTTACGATGCACACGATTATTCCAAGCTGCTGGCCTTTATGGAAACGCCCTGTTATGACGGAATAAAGAACGGCGAGGATCTGTGCGAAAATTACGACCCTCTCGATCCGGTCACCTGGACCTGCGCCGAGTGGACGGAGGAGGAGCCCAAAAAGCTTGCCTCGTTCAACGTCGGCAATTGGGGCGGGCTGCTTGGCGTCATCGACCTTGAGGACTGCACGGAGCTGACCGCGCTTTACTGCAGCGGCAACCCCATAAGCGGCGTGAACGTGAACGGCTGCGCCTCGCTCAAGGTGCTCGAGGCGCAGTGCGACAGCCTTGTTTTCTGCGGATTCGAGGACTGCGCGAAGTTGGAAGTGCTGCGATACGGCTTTGCCGGAGCGGAGAGCCTGGACCTTACGCCTTACGTGCGCCTTAAGACCGTTGAAATAAGCCCGCGCTGCCTGAGCGGGCTGACGCTCGGCAGTCATCCCCTGCTTGAAGAACTCAGATTTGGCTATAACGATATCGCTTCGATCGACGTTTCGGGATGCCCCGTGCTGCAGAGGCTGGAATGCGCGGGCAACAAGCTTGCCTGCCTCGATACCGCCGCCTGCCGCGCGCTGAAATATCTTGACTGCAGCCATAACGAGCTTGAATCGCTAGAGATATACCGTGAGAATTCGTGCATCGAGACGGTGAACTGCACGTACAACAGGCTGCCCGGCGTCGATTTTTCCGGGACCATGCTTATGCCGCGCGTGATAAACGTCGAAGGCATGGGCTTTGCGGGCTGTGCTTCAAGCATCTATTCATACGGCACGAGGGCGGTTCAGGCGACTCCCGCGGAGGGCTGGCAGCTGTCTTGCTGGATCAACGGCGCGGGAGAGATTTTTTCACACAACGAGTATTATTCGGGCCCGAACATGACGGGCGAACTTACCGCCGTATTCGAAAAGACTCACCTTGCCGGCGACGCCGACGGGAACGACTCGATCGACACCGCCGACGCACTTACGGTGCTCCGCTGGGCGCTTTATTTGGAGGATATGCCCGCGAACGCATGCGAATACTGCGATATGGACGGCAATGAAGAGATCGATACCACCGACGCCCTGCTGATACTGCGAATGGCGATGGGGATAGGCAGAAAAAGCGGAACGCGCACCTTATACAACGGGCACGACGTGCAGAAGCTTGCCGCCTTCTTCGAACAGGAGGATGAGAACGGCGTCAAGAACGGTGAAAAGCTCTTTGTGGATTACGACCCTCTCGATCCCGCCTCGTGGGAAGGCAAATGCGTGGGTGAGCATGGAGAAGTTTGCGACGTGATCGAATGGAATGAGGACGGCTCGCTGCGGGCTGTCAACGTGCTGTTTGCCGACGCCGTGGGCGAGCTGGAGCTTGACGGCTGTGAAGCGCTTGAGGTGCTGCACTGCCATAACAACCGTCTCACCCGCCTGAGCGTGCGCGGCTGCGGGGAGCTGACCTATATCAAGGCTCAGCACAACGAGCTGACAAGCGTCGATCTTAACGGGCCGGTGCACGTATTCGATCTTATGCTAAACGACAACCGGCTGACTTCGATAGATTTTGCCGGCTTCGGGCACGGGCTGAACTACTTTGATCTTTCCGACAATCTGCTGACCGAGCTGGATCTGACCGGCATGGAGTATCTGGACGGTTTCGCCTGCAGGAACAATCTGCTCACCTCGCTCACCGTTCCCCCGGAGTGCGAATATCTGAACGGATTCAGCTGCGACGGCAATGCGCTCACCGAGCTTAACTGTGAGATCGAAACGACAGGCACAATAACCTGCTCGAACAATCCTTTAACGAGGCTCGATCTTTCCGGCACCGATCTTGGGTACTTCGATATAAGGAACTGCCCCCTGACCGAGCTTAAGCTGAAGGCGTTTGGCTGTATCGTAGATCTTAAAAGCGCGGGGCACGGCACGATCGGCGCCTACTTGAGGGACGTGCCGTGGACTTTTGAGGAGGATTTCGGCGAGGACCTGACCCTTACCGTATATGCACGCCCCGAATACGGCTGGCAGCTTGACGCGTGGACAGACGAGAACGGCTATTGGGCGTATTTTTATGAGGAGAGCGATATCTGGGTGAACGATCCCGCCCCCAAGACGCTGACCGCCGTGTTCGAGCCCGCGGGCTTTACGCCCGGCGACGCCGATGAAAACGGCGCGGTCGATACCACCGACGCGCTGCTCGTGCTGAGAGCCGCAATGGGTATCGAGGGCGATCAGGCCGCCCTGCTTGAGACCTGCGATATGGATCAAAACAGCGTTATCGATACATCCGACGCGCTGATGATCTTACGGCGCGCACTCGGGATCGAATAAAAACCGATCAAGGAGGATAATAAAGTGTTCAAAAAAATCTCGGCCGTACTCATTGCGGCATTGATGCTCGCCTTAGCTGCGGCGCCTGCGCTTGCCGAGGCAAAGCTATTCCGCGGGACTGTCGTTACGGGAGTCTGCGGCGACCATCTGACCTGGAGCCTCAACAGGTCGACCTATATCCTGACCATATCCGGCACGGGCGAAATGTATGATTATTCTGCAAATACGGCTCCCTGGGCCGAATATTACGGGTACATGAATACCGTTAAGGTAAACGAAGGCGTGACGAGCATCGGCAGCAACGCCTTCAGGGGATATTTCCTCATATCGCACATCGAGCTTCCTTCGACCCTTGTAAGGATCGGAGATCACGCCTTTTTCCAGTGCGTTGCGGATTCCGTCGAGTTCCCCCCGCATATTGAGAGCATAGAGGACTCCGCCTTCTATGAAAGCCGTTACCTCACCTCGGTCACGCTGCCCGACAGCCTGACCGAGCTTGGCGCCGAAGCGTTCTTCTGCTGTAAATCGCTTGAATCGGCGCATATAGGCAGCGGCCTTGCCGAATTCAAGCCCTCGTCCTTCAGGGGCTGCGAGAAGCTGAGCCGGCTTACCGTTTCGCCCGAAAACGAAAGGTATCTTTCATTTGACGGCGCCGTGATAGAACGCAGCGGAAAGCTTCTGTTCTATGCTCCCGCCAAGGAAGGCCCGTTCACCGTGCCCGACTGTGTGACGGTGATCGGCGAAAGCGCTTTTCAGCTTCAGACCGGACTCACCTCCTTGACCGTTCCCGATACCGTAACGGCCATCGAAGACTGCGCGTTCGACCGCTGCGCCACGCTCGCCTCGGTAACGCTCGGAAACGGCTTAAGGACGATCGGCCGCAGCGCGTTCAACGAATGCGATTCGCTCGAGTCAGTGGAATTCGGCAACGCGCTTGAAAGCATTGACTTCGAGGCCTTCTATGGCTGCGGTTCCATCACAGAGCTCGAGCTTCCCGACAGCCTTGTGAGCATGGGTACCGGGGTATTCACGGGATGCGGAGCCTCATCGATACGGCTCGGCGAAGGGCTGACCGTAATACCCGAAAGGGCCTTTTCGGGGTGTAGCAATCTCACGGATCTGCATTTGGGAAGCCGCGTGGAGGAGATAGGCCATAGCGCGTTCAGCGGATGCTCGGCGCTTGAAACCGTTGTGCTGCCCGAGACCCTGTCGACAATAGGCGAATACGCCTTTGCTTACAGCGACGGTCTGTGCATGGTCTACTTCATGGGCATGCCCCCCGCTTCCGCGGGCTACTGCATGTTCCTCCAGTGCCACCCCTTCATCACCCTATATTATAATGAAGCGTATGCGGACGAATGGGCGCCCAACGGGGAAACCACGTGGACTTCAAACTACACCGTTTATACCATAAGACCCTTCCGTCCCGATCAGCCCGGCGACGCCGACGGAAACTTCTATGTCGACACCGTTGACGCGCTTGAGGTGCTTCGCTGTGCGCTGGGCATATCGGGGAACGCCGAAGCGCTGCTTGGCAATTGCGATATGGACCAAAACGGCTCTATCGACACCACCGACGCGCTGCTTATATTGAGGCTGGCGCTGAACATAGCCTGATCCACGCAGTCATTGAAAGGAGAAACAATATGTTTAAACGCTTGATTTCCGCGCTTACGGCTTTTATATTCATAATGCTCGCCCTGCCCGTCGGAGCGGCCGCTCCCGGGCGCGGCACGCTTGACGACGCCCTGAACGTGCCGGGAGGGGATCTGCACTTCTCCACCGGAGGGGACAGCCCGTTCACGGTTTCGCCGAACGGGTATGCGATCTGTAACGGCAGGGGCTACGTTAACACAAGTCTTCCCATGGAGGCCGGCAGCGCGCTGAGATTCAGGACTTATATCGAGCTGCAATACTCCGGGCAGAAGCTGACATTCTATGTAAACGGACGGCCCTATAAGGTTTTCGACGGTCGGGATGATATCTATACCTTCTTCGATTACGTTTACATGGCCGACGAGGCCGGCGAATACACGTTCAAATGGGAAGCTCGCGTTTCCGATCCCGCAAGCGTCTGTCTTGACGACGTGGAATACATTTCCGACCCCTGTGACGAAGATCTCTCCGCCGCGCTGAACGACGGCGGCAGCATCCCCTTCATGCGGTACGGCTGCGACAGCATTACCGTTGAGCAGAGTGATGGCAGGGATTATGCCGAAACGACGGGGCCTTACTGCCCCAATTGGCGCGGTTATATCGCCACCCCCTATATAGAGCTTGAGGCAGGTGACGCCATCTGCTTTGATTACTATATCAACGAGTCGGATAACTCCGTGAGTTATTTTTCGTTCGGCGTGAACGGAGAATATGACTTCTTCGTTCCGGCTTTGGACGGGGATTCATGCTGGCATACTTATACGTATCCGGTGACGACCGCCGGCCGCTACTCCTTTACATGGATGTTTTGGATGCGTGCCGTCAAATATCCTTTGACTCGGCTCAGGCTCGATAACATGAGGATAGTTCCGGGCGGAGCGGTCGAAAGGCCCTCGCTCGACGAGGTCCTGAACGTTCCCGGAGGAAATCTCCATTTCGAATCGAGCGGCTCAAGCGCCTTCACAGTTGAGCAGCTCTTCGGCCAAACCTATGCAGTTGCGCATCACGATTATGAGCATTATTCCCTTGCAATACTCACGACCACTGTGGAGCTGAGAAAGAATCACGTCTTCTCGTTCGATTATCTAAGCTGCCAACCGCGCTATAACTACGGGATCACCTTCTATATCAACGGCTCGAAAGCATTCGATACCTACAATCTCGGCAAATACGGCTGGCGCAGATACACTTTCACAGCTCCCGAGGACGGTGTTTATACCATGAAGTGGGAGTGTAAGACGCCCAACCAGGAAACCGAACATAATATATTCCCGACACAGGACAGGCTGGCGCGCGTGCAGGTGGATCCGCCTCAGAACGCAGGCCTGCACGATGCGCTGAACGTTGAGGGCGGCAGGCTCGATTTCTTTGAGAACGGCTATTTAGGTGCGCTGCAAGCCCGGCAGGAGGGTGACAGGTATTTTGCGGATTTCGCTCCGCAGGGCGCGGGCTCGGTTTCGGTAGCGCTCTATACCCGCTATCTCCATTTGAGGCAGGGACAGAAGATCACTTTCGAATACAACGTCGACGCCTTGACAACTTATAACAGCCATCTGGCCTTCAGGGTCAACAATACCGTCGTGCTCGACCTGAAAAGCACCCCGACCGAAACCGGCTGGCAGCGCTTCACGTTCACCATCCCAAGGGAAGACGATTACTTTTTCAGATGGGACTTTTCCACGCAAAACAACGAGCGCCTTATGCTGGACGATATCGAGGTGATCGGCGGCATTCCCATTGCCGCTGAGCCCGGCGACGCCGACAAAAACGGCGTGATCGACACCGCCGACGCGTTGTTAGTGCTCCGCGCCGCGCTGGGCATAGACGGCGACCCCGCCGCGCTGCTTACAGTCTGCGACATGGACGGGAACGGCATTATCGACACCACCGACGCGCTGCTGATACTGAGGCTCGCGCTCGGGATATCATAAAACTCACGATAATATAAGGAGGATACTACCTATGTTCAAACGTTTTTCCGCCGTGCTGATCGCGGCGATGATGCTCCTGCTCGCGGCCGCGCCCGCGCTTGCAAAAACGGAAACGCCGCAGGCTGTGCATATCGGGGAGCGCCGTTCCGTCGAGGCCCGCGCCGCGCATGAAAATAAAGATAATGGGATGACCGTAAGGGATGCGTACTTCGGGGGCGATTACTATACCGTATTGAGCTTCCTTGAATCCCGCGACTCGGACGGAGTGAAGCACGGTTACAAGATCAATCCCGACTATGACAGCGACGATCCCGAAACATGGTACTCGATAGAGTATAACGAGGAAGAGGACGAGTATTATGTGACCAAAGGCTTCACTCTTTGGGCTCAAAGCGGAGGATACTGGCATCTCGATTGGTGTAATATCAAAGGAATGGGCTTTGAAGGCACGCTTAACCTCAAGGACTGCGAGTTCCTTGAGTTCTTGGATTGTTCCGATAACGACTTGACTTCTGTCAAAATATCGAATTGCCAAAAGCTATCCCAGCTCGATTGCTCCTGCAATCGCATCACCTCCATTGAAGGCCTCTCCGGATGCTCTGAGCTTACTTATTTGGACTGCAGCAACTGCAATATTACGGGACCGATAAACTTCGGCGCGAAATTCAAGCTGGTTTATATGGACCTCTCGAACAACAACTTGGAAGAGCTGAATGTTTACAGCTTTTTTAAGGCGCTCAAATACCTGTTCTGTGATAATAACGCGCTTAGATCGCTGAGATTTCATGACTGCCCCGCACTGATGCTGGTATCTGCCGGTGGAAACGAATTGACCGACGTGTCGTTCTCATACACCACAGCGATACGGTTCCTTGATCTAAGAGATAATGCTTTGACGCACATTAACTTATCAAGCCTTGCTTCGCTTCAATCGCTCGATCTCATCGGCAATGAGCTGACCGAGATGGATCTATCTGCAAATACCGAGCTTGAAGAAGTAGGGCTCCTTGACAATCCGCTCACCGAGATCGATCTTTCGAACTGCCCTTTGATCCCCCGGGACATGATAAAGAGCGAGGGTAACGGGACCGTCGGATACCTGTATTATCAGGAATATAACGAAAACGGCGACGTCGCGAACGTCGTGGAGCTTGCCGCCGCTTATCCCGGAGACGGAGAGCGATTCGCGGGTTGGTACGGCGAAGACGGCACGCCGCTGTACTTCGATCCCGAGTTCGACTTAAGCGAATGCGGCGAAGCGCAGTTGACGGCAAGGTTCGGCGAACCCGGATCGATCCCCGGCGACGCGGACGGCAACGGCATAGTGGACACCACCGACGCGCTGCTGGTGCTGAGAGCCGCGCTCAATATCGACGGCGACCCGGCCGCGCTGCTTTCGAACTGCGACATGGACGGGAACGGGATCATAGACACCACCGACGCGCTGCTGATATTAAGGCTTGCGCTCGGGATATCATAAAACACACGATAACAAAGGAGGATAATACTTATGTTCAAACGAATAATTGCAATCGCTCTCACGATCCTGATGCTTTCGGCGCTCGCGCTGCCCGCGCTGGCAAAAACGGAGTATCCCGAGCCCCTTGGCCCCGGTGCGCAGCGCGCTGTGAAAGCCACCGTCCCCCATTCCGTTAAAACGCCCGGCATGTCCGTGAAGGATTACTACAGCACACACGACTACCTTGCCGTCTATTATTTCCTTGAGGCGGAAGACAACGGAGTGAAGAACGGCGCCCGCATCAATCCCGATTACGACGGCGAGGATCCCGAAACCTGGTATTCGGTCGAGTACGACGAAGAAGAAGGTCAGTACTACGTTTCAAAGGGATTTACTCTCTGGGCGGAGGAGGACGGATACTGGTATCTTGATTGGGCGAACATCGACGGGCTGGGTTTTGATAATATCCTTAACCTTTCCGATTGCGGACATCTTGAATATCTTACCTGCGAGAATAACTATCTGGGCGATATCCGAGTTTCGGGATGCTCCGCGCTTAAGGAGCTCTGGTGCTCTCACAACTGGATCGAATCGATAAACCTTTCGGGCTGCGGAAGCCTTTACTTCTTAGACTGCAGCTACTGCAGTATCCAGGGCGCGTTTTCCGTCAGAAACAATAATGCTCTTGTTTATCTGGACGTTTCGAACAATCTCATCTATTCTGTGACGGCTGAAAACGATCCCTCTCTCAGATACCTGTTCTGTGAATACAACTGGCTTGAATCCCTGTCCGTTTCCAATTGTGATGCGCTTCTGCAGATCGAAGCGGGCTATGAGCAGAACTACTATGACGAGCCTGTTTCGGTAAGCATTTCCGGCACTCCTTCGCTTGTATACCTTGCTTTAAACAACGATCTGCTGTCCGACGTGAACTTGACCGGTCTGTCGTCGCTTGAGTACCTGAATCTCAACAACAACGAGCTGACCGAGATCGATCTCTCCCCCTTCACCGGCCTCAAGGCGATCGGACTCCTTGACAATCCGCTCACCGAGATCGATCTATCCAACTGCCCTCTGATCCCCCGGGACTTGATCATGAGCGAGGGGAACGGCACGGTAGGATACCTGTATTCTCCGGAGTATAACGAAAACGGCGACCTCGAAGACGTCTTGGAAGTTGCCGTCGCTTATCCGGGCGAGGGCGCGCAGTTCACCGGCTGGTTCGGAGAGGATGGAACGCCGCTGTACTTCGATCCGGAGTTTGACTTAAGCGAATGCGGCGAAACGCAGCTGACGGCAAGGTTCGGCAAACCCGGATCGATCCCCGGCGACGCGGACGGGAACGGCACGGTCGACACCACCGACGCGCTGCTGGTGCTGAGAGCCGCGCTCAATATCGACGGCGACCCGGCCGCGCTGCTTTCGAACTGCGACATGGACGGGAACGGGATCATAGACACCACCGACGCGCTGATGATACTGAGGCTCGCGCTGGGGATCGAATAAGCATATTCAGCGGCGGGGCTTTCCGAAAGGGCGTATTCACTTAAGGAGACATAGGTTTTCGGCGGTAAATGCAGCCTGGACCATAATAAAACCGGGAGTGCGGATAACCGCATTCCCGATTCTTTTATTAGTCTGAAACCGCGAAGCGTCTCAAAAGAGGAGATTTTTGTGCCATGCAAGGCGAAAAGCGCAGGAATACCCGGAGGGTCTTTCGAGCATTTTCAACGCGGCAGGGCGCAAAAAGATACCTTTTGAGGCTGTGTATCCTTAA
>JAEEGL011617324.1_pt1 | contig 10387 bp, 10 predicted proteins | sample 9134231 | NCBI WGS metagenome assembly JAEEGL01 (sample SAMN16246548, study PRJNA631951) | gut metagenome | biome: gut microbiome; feature: rumen; material: fiber-attached | host: Bos | place: Iran: Karaj | collected 2018-10
ATCGCTATTGCAAATAAAAAAGCAGAAGAAAAAGGTGCTCCAATTCCATCATTGGATTTCTGGAAAGCACTTTATGAAGTTGTTTTAGATAGAGCTTTAGAAAAGTCAAATTTAAGCAAATCTACAGTCACTTATTCTGAATTATTTCAATCGCTTAATGACTATGGATATTTAAAATTTACAACCACTGAAGAAAAAGGAAAAACTTTTGATAATTTTGATAGTTACGTCAAAGAAGCCGCAACAAAAGTAAGCCTCGATGATTGTCCTACTGAAGATTATTTGAAGTCTTATAAGGATGGATTAAACGCTGCTATTGCTAGTTATAGATCTTGTTTCACTATTGAAGAAGGCCAATTCGGCTACTATGGTTACGATAGTGGTATTGATGGATTTAGACCAAATCCAGCATCAGTAACAATTAGCAAAAAGACTTGGGGCGGAGCATGGAAACAAGGCTTATTCCAAGGTTTATTAATTTACCCAATTGGTTGGGTATTAGAATCATTTATTGGTTTATTTAGCGGACACGATGTTGCAAATTTACAAAATGGTGTTCCTCAAGTATTAGCGTTACTTTTAGTAACATTTATCGTTAGAGGATTAGTTTTAGCAATTACATTTAAATCAACCGCTGCTACTTCTAAGATGCAATTACTCCAACCTGAAATTACTAAAATTCAACAAAAATATCCAAACAGCAATACTAGTATGAATGAAAAACAACGTATGGCTATGGAAATGCAAGCTTTGTATAAAAAGCATCATATTAATCCATTATCTAGTTTGTTATCGTTGTTTATTCAATTCCCTATCTTCATGTGTGTTTGGGGTGCAATTCAAGGTAGTGCCTCATTATCAACTGGTAGTTTATTAGGTTTGAACTTAAGCTCGTCCATTTCTACTACAATCTTTAATAGTGCTAACTGGGTTAATGGTTCTGCTATTACTGCTTTAGTATTATTCTTGTTAATGGCAGCAGGCCAAGTTATGCAAATGTTATTACCTAGAATTCTTCAAAAGAAAAAGACAAAAAATATTGCAAAATTAGGTAAAAATCCTGCTATGAAAGCGCAGCAAAATAAAACCATGATGTTCACAATCATTATGATGGGTATGGTTATTATCATGGGCTTTACTCTTGTATCTGCTATGGGTGTTTATTGGTTAGTTGGTTCAATTTTCTCTTTGTGTCAAACATTGATTACTTTCGCAATAAGCAATAGAAAAAAGAAAAATTAATAGGAGACATCTACTATGAATGAATATATTGGAAAAACAGTAGAAGAAGCATTAGCAAAAGCTAGTGAAGAACTCGGAACCCCTGTTGAAAACTTAATTTACTTAGTTACTGATAAAACAGCAGGTATTTTAAAAAAGAAAATTATCATCGAAGTATATGATTTAGCAGACATCATTGAATACGCTGAAAACTATGTTTTAAATGTCTTAGATTCATTAGAAATTGAAAGCACAGTTAAATCAAGAATCGATGATGAAATTGTTAGAATCACAATTGATTCAACTCATAATCCAATTTTAATTGGTAAAAACGGTAAAACACTTCAGGCTTTAAATGAAGTTGTTAAATTAGCAGTAAGCAATCATTTCCATAAGAAATTTAGAATTCTCTTAGATGTTAATGGTTATAAAGATAAGAAATACTATCACTTATCAAAAATGGCTAGAAGATTTGCTCACGAAGTTCAAAAAACTAAAACAACATACACATTTGATCCAATGAGTGCGGATGAAAGAAGAATCATTCATAACGCAATTAGTGGAATGCCAAATGTTCGTACAGAATCAATTGGTGAAGGAACTCGTCGCCAAGTTCAAATCATCTACGTTGAATAGAAAATAATATGCGCTTTTAAAGGCGCATTTTAATTATTATGTTTGAAACAATAGTAGCTTTAGCGACACCTCCAATGAAATCAGCTTTAGCCATCATTAGATTATCTGGTGATGATGTTTTAACTATTGTTTCAAAATGTTTTACTAGAAACATCGAAAATATCACTAAAAAAGAAATTTACTATGGCTCAGTTATTGATGGTGAGCAAAAGATTGATGATGTAGTTTTACTTGCTTACAAAGGCCCAAAATCTTTTACAGGTGAAGATAGTGTAGAGATCATTTGTCATGGTTCTATGTTAATCGCAAATCAAATAATTCAAGTATTAATTAAAAATGGTGCGAGACTAGCTACTAATGGAGAATATTCTTCTAGAGCATTTATGCATAATAAAATAGATTTAGTTCAGGCAGAAGCAATTAATGACGTTATAAACGCAACTACTGCGGAAGCTAAAAATATTTCTTTATTATCTTTAGATGGAAAAGCTTCTGAAAAGATAGTGCCTATTAAAACTAGAATTGCGGATGTTCTATCTTTGATAGAGGTAAATATTGATTACCCAGAATATGAAGATATAGAACAAGCAAACAAAGACACTATAGTAAATTTAGCTAATGAGTTAGTTCCTCAAATAGATTTATTAGTTAGTGAAGGTAATAAAGCTAAGATTATTAAAGATGGTTTAAAAGTCGCGATTGTTGGTAAACCTAATGTTGGTAAATCTTCTTTATTAAATGCTTTAGTTGGAGAAGAAAAAGCTATTGTTACAGATATTGCAGGAACAACTAGAGATATAGTTGAAGGCGATGTAAATTTAGGCGGTTTAACGCTTCATTTATTAGACACCGCAGGAATTCATGAGACTAGTGATAAAGTTGAAAATATAGGTGTAGAAAAAGCTAAAAATACTATATATGAAGCTGACTTAGTTATTTTAGTTATAGATAATAGTAAAACTATTGATGAAGAAGATAAAAAGTTATTAGAAGAGACTAAAGATTTACGTAGAATCATTGTATTAAATAAATCAGATTTAGATAGTGTCGCGAACATTGAAGGTGTCACTATTTCAGCGGGGAATAATGATATTGAAAATCTAGTTAAGAAGATAAAAGAAGTAGTAGGATTAGATGAAAAATCATTTAAGACCCCAGCCCTTAACAACACTAGACAAATTGGTTTATTACAAAATGCAAAAGAGAATTTATTAAAAGCAAAAGAAGATATAGAAAATGGTCTTACAATAGACTTAGTTTCTGTATCAATTCTTGAAGCTTATACAAGTGTTTTAGAAATCTTAGGTGAAGCTAATCAAATGGATTTAGCTAAGGAAATATTCTCTAGATTTTGTGTAGGTAAATAATGAATATATTTGAAACTCATTGTCATATAAATGACGATCAACTTTATGAAAGAAGAGATGAAATAATCCAAAGAGCACTTCAAGCAGGTGTTACAAAACTTTTAGTAGTGGGTTGGGATTATGAATCTAGTCTAAAAGCAATTAAAATTGCGGAAGAGTACGATTTTTGCTACGCGGCCGTGGGGATTCACCCCGAAAATATATATGGTGTCGATGAGAAAAATCTCCTCGACACACTTGAACTCTCAAAACACCCAAAAATCGTCGCCATCGGCGAAATAGGATTAGACTACCATTGGACAAAAGAATCTGAGAAAAGAGAACTTCAAAAGCAATTCTTCATTAAACAAATTAAATACGCTAATGAGCATAATTTGCCAATCATTATTCATAATAGAGAAGCTTTTGAAGATTGTCTTAAAATTTTGAAAGAAAATAAACCAATCGCGTCTGGTACAATGCACTGTTACTCGGGCAGTGTAGAATTACTTAAAAATGTATTAGATTTAGGATTATGCATCGGTCTAGACGGTCCCGTCACTTTTAAGAATGCAAAAACTCCAAAAGAGGTCGCGGATGTTGTTCCTCTTGATAGACTTCTTTTAGAAACTGATTGTCCTTATTTAACTCCTCATCCATTTAGAGGAAGTTTAAATGAACCAGTAAATATTAGACTTATTTTAGATGAAATAGCAGAAATAAAAGGATTATCAAAGAAACATATCGCAGATGTTACTTTTGATAACGCTTGTAAGTTATTTAGGATTAATGAATGAAATTTTTTGATGGAATTATAGTAGTGGAAGGAACGGGAGATGCTTCTTATCTTTCTTCTTTTATTTCTGCAGAATATGTAGTTTTAAATGGCTATGATATGCCTAGTGATATTATTGATTATTTAAGTCATATCAAAAATAGAAAAATAATAGTTTTAACCGATCCAGATGACGCGGGGATTTCTATAGAAAAACGTTTACAAAAAACAGGCATAAAATATGCTTATAGAAAAGTAGATATTTCTAAATGTGATAAACACGGAAAACATGGCGTTGCTGAATGTAAAAAAGATGAAATAATGCGTGTTTTGGACAGTGACTTAATTGATGAAAATCCTTTTAAGAATTCTATTTCACAAGCTGAATTTAATTTTTTAGGTTTAATGAATTCACAAGATAAAAGAAATGAAATAAGTAATATATTCCATTTAGGCATTTGTAATTCAAAGACGTTATTTAGGAGAATGAATTATAATGGAATTCCATTTAAAATAATTAAAGAAAAATATGGAAATAAATAAAAATAATGTCTTTGAATTATTAAGTATAAATGGTGCGAAACCATCTAAAGATTTTGGCCAAAACTTTTTGATTGAACCATCAATTTGTCAAAGAATCGCGGATGTTTTAACAGTTGAAAATAATGATAACGTTTTAGAAATCGGACCGGGGTTAGGTTCTTTAACACATTTTCTAATTCAAAAAGAAGGTAAGTTAACTTGTGTAGATGTAGATGCAAAAATGGTGTCTATTTTAAAACAAATTTATACCAATAATGAAATAGAACTAATCTTAAATGATGTTAGAAAAATTAACTTAAGTAAATACACAAAAATAATTGGAAATCTTCCTTATAATATCACTACAGAATTAATCGTGTTTCTTTTAGAAAATGCAATTTCGTGTAAGCAATTTGTATTTATGATTCAAGCTGAAGCTTTGAATAGATTTATAGAAGTTAAGGGTAAAGATTATGGACCTGCTTCTGTATTGATACGTTTATTAGGGAGTATTAAGAAAAACTTTATTGTTAGAGCGGGTTCTTTCTATCCTGCTCCTAAATGTAATTCAGTTGTTTTTGAGATTAATATTGAAGATAAATATGCTAGAGAAGTAGTGTTAGAAGTTTATAAATTAGCAAAGAAACTATTTTTAAATAGAAGAAAAACATTACTTAATAATCTTTCTAATGTTTGTGGAAAAGAAAAGGCTTTATCAATATTCAATCAATTAGGTATTTTAGAGACCGCTAGAATTGAAGAAATATCACCTGAGAAAATCTTAGAGATATATAAATTAACAAAATAAAATATTTTACTTTGTAAAAATGTCTTTTATAGATATTGAAATGTAATTATAATTACAAGTATGGGAACTACAGTCATAAAGAGTTACGCCAAGATTAACATTTGTTTAAACGTTGTTGGAAAAAGAAAAGACGGTTATCACGAATTAGATATGGTCATGTTACCTATTGATTTACATGACACTATTTTACTTTCTAAAGAAAAAGCAAATGCAAAAAATCACTTTATTACTATCGATGATTTTTCCGTTACTTCTCAACAATATAACACTGTTACTTCTGCAATAGAAAAGTTACAAGATAAATATAAATTCCCTGATTTATTTAGAGTATTTGTCCACAAAAATATACCTATTCAAGCAGGATTAGGTGGTGGATCTTCTAACGCTGCGTTTACAGTTAAAGCTATTAACAAACTTTTAGGATTAAATGCTAGCGACCAAGAACTTAAAGAATTATGCGAAACTTTAGGTGGAGATGTTCCATTTTTCATCGATTGTAAACCATGTAGATGTAAAGGTATTGGAGAAGATTGCACTCCTATTGAAGTTAAAAATAATTACTATGTTTTAATTATCAAACCTAGAAAAGGATGCAGCACTAAAGAAGTTTATGTCGCTGGAGATGAAATGAAATTAGATGTCTTTGACATTGATAAAGTAATTGAATGTCTAAAGAATGGTGATGATGACGAATTAGTAAAATATATCGGAAACGCATTAGAAAAACCTGCATTAACATTTGTTCCAGAGATTGCTGAATTAGAACAGAAATTAAAAGACTTTGGTTTTAAGATTGTTATGATGTCTGGATCAGGAAGTGCAGTATTTGCGATGAGCACAGATGAAAGTTTAGTTAATAACGCTTTTAAAACTATTGAGGGGAACTTCCAAGTTATTAAAACAAAAGTATTAAAGTAAGGGGCCGATTATGAATAAATATGGAATCATATTAGCAGCTGGTAAAGGAACTAGAATGAAGTCTTTAGATGTTAATAAGTCTAAAGTAGCTTTCGAAATCCTTGGAAAACCATTAGTAGAATATGTTTTAGATTCTTTAAGTTATGCAGATGTAGATGATACAGTTGTCATAACTGGTTTTGGTGGTGAAGAGACCAAAAAAATCGTCGAAAATCGCGCAAAAACCGCGGAACAAAAAGAAATTAATGGCACTGGTAAAGCAGTTGAAGCTGCAAAAGATTATTTAGCAGGCAAAGAAGGCACAACTATTGTTATGTGTGGAGACACTCCATTGATTAGAGGAGAAACTGTTAAAGAATTATTTGATTATCATATCAAAAATAATAACGATATGACTGTTGCAACTATGATTTTAGCTAATCCAACTGGATATGGCAGAATTTTACGTGGCGGCGGCGACTAATTCGTCGCAATAAAAGAGCATAAAGATTGTGCTCCAAATGAACTTGGTATAAACGAAGTCAATTCTGGATTATATATTTTTAATAACAAGTTATTGTTTGAATATTTAAAAGAAATTAAGCCAAATAACGCACAACATGAATATTATTTGACTGACATCGTTACAATATTCAAAAACCATAAAAATAAAATCAGCGCGTTCGTCGTCGAAGACTCCGAAGAAATGTTTGGTATTAACGATAGAAAACAACTTGCATATGCAGCAAAAGTTTTACAAAGTCGCATTAATGATAAATGGATGTTAAGCGGTGTCACAATCCAGGATCCACGCTCAACATATATTGGTCCTGAAGTTATAATTGGACAAGATACAATTATCGGACCAAATACATCAATTTTAGGCAATTCTAAAGTTGGAAAAGGTAACTTTGTTGGTCCTAATAGTTATCTATTAAATGCAGTAATAGGAGATAACAATAAAGTATTATCTTCATGGTTAACTGACTTTACATGTGGAAATGAAAATGAAATCGGTCCATTTACAAAAACTAGAGCAGGAACTGTTCTTGAAAATAATTGTAGAGTGGGCAACTTTGTTGAACTTAAAGACGCTCATTTCCATAACGGCGTTAAGTGTGCTCATTTAACTTATATTGGTGATGCTGAAGTTGGTGAAAAAACTAATATTGGTTGTGGCACAGTAACTGCTAACTATGATGGCTTTAATAAGACTAGAACTACTATTGGTAAAGAATGCTTCGTTGGTAGTGGAACAATAATGGTTGCTCCTATTACATTAGAAGATCAAACATTTACCGCAGCGGGTTCTACAATTACTAAAGACGTAAAAACAGATACTATGGCTATTGCTAGAGCTAGACAAGTAGATTTAGAACATGGCTATACTAACTTTAGAAAGAAAGCTAAAGCAAAAAAAGATGCTGCTTTAGCAGCAAAGGAAGGTAATAATGCACATTGTAAATAGTTTTGGTAAAAATATATTTATAGAAACTAAACAAGTTGGTTACATTGATCGTAACGGACTATTTATAAATGGACATAAGTTTGCAGACATTACAGAAGACGGAGAAATATCTTTAGGGGATAAAAAAGTTGGGTATGTAGATGAAGATGGATACATCATAATAAATGATGCAGAAGTTGGATATATTGATTTAGATAATAATTTTGTATTTTACAAAACCACTGTTTTCAATAAATAGGAGGAACTCTTATGACAGTTATTGGTATTGATGTTGGTGGCACAACTATTAAGGGTGCTGCAGTAACTAGTGAAGGTAAAATGTTTAAACCTTTTACTGTTCCAGTTAGTAAATTCGAAAAAGGTAAAGAAGTAATTGAGAGACTTGCTCAAGCAGTTTTAGATTACATAAAAACTTATAAAGATGAGTTAGGTGAAATATCCGGAATTGGAATGGGTATTCCTGGCGTTATTGATTCCAAAAAAGGTATTGTTTGCGCTTCAGCAAACTTACCTCTTTGGACTGATTTAAAAGTTAAAGAAATAATGGAGAAAATAACTGGATATGAAGTTAGAGTTTCTAACGACGCTAACGCTGCTGCTCTTGGTGAAGTAAAATTTGGTGCAGGTCAAAACTGTGAAACTGCTATTATGCTTACTTTAGGAACTGGCGTTGGATGCGGCGTTGTTCTTAACGGTAAATTATTTGAAGGTAATGAAGGCAAAGGTGCTGAATTAGGTCACGCAACACTTATTTTAGGCGGAAGAAAATGTAGCTGTGGTAGAAAAGGATGTTTTGAAGCTTATGCCTCAGCATCTGGACTTATCTACGATACAGAACAAATGATTGCAAAACATCCAGAGACTAAGATGAAAAAGATTGCAATCCAATTTGGTAAAGTTAATGGTAGAGTAGCGTTTAAAGCAGCAAGAGAATATGAAGATCCATGGGCAATTAAAGTAGTTGATCAATATATTTCATATTTAGGTGAAGGCTTACTAAATATTTGTAATATTTTTAGACCTAATTTAATTATTCTTTCTGGTGGTGTCGCTAATGAAGGCGACTACTTAATTGAAAGAGTACAAGAATATATTAAAGAAAGAGATTATGGTTACAAGAATTCTCCTGAAGTTAAGGTTGTTCAAGGAAAGCTTGGATATGATTCAGGAAAGATTGGTGCTGCAGCATTATTCTTTAACTAGGTGAATATTATGGAACTTAAAAAAGGAATTATATACATACCTAGAAAAGGAAAAAGAGGACCTGTAAAGTTCCTTGGAATTTGTTTACGCCCAACTGATTGCGAAATTATGGCAATTGATGGCATTCAAAGAGGCTATAGGGCATCTAAATATACTTTTGCATGCGTTGTAACTAGTGATGGAGCAGATTCTGAAAGAAGTGGAAGATACGCAAAAGCCACCGATAAAAGAATGACTCAAGTTGTTATGGCGGAACAAAAAAGAGCAGCTAATATTGGTAGATATAATTCCGTTTATTTTATGAACTATTCTACTGAAGAAATTAAAGATCAAGAAAACGAAGATATTGTTAATGAATATGTAGAAATTATTAAAGAATTAAAACCACGTGTTATTTATACATATTCATTATTAGATAGAAATCCTCTTCATGTTGCAGTAGCGGTTAAAGTAATTAATGCGCTTAGAACTATGAAAAGAGGAGACCAACCTAAAACACTTTACGGATGTGAATCTGAAAGAGATTTAGAGTGGGTAAATCCGGAAAAAATAGTGACTTTCAACATTAGTAAAAACATGCGTTTACAAAGACAATTAATCTCCGCTCATAAGAGCGCTAATATTTCTAGAGATTATGTAAACGCTACTATTGGAAGAAGACTTGTAAACGCAGTTTTTAATAAAGACGAGAAAAAGAAAACTGCTAAATTAACTGCTAAGGCAATTAATATGACTACATTATTAAGAAGAAAAGATTTCCCAATAAAACGTTATGCGATGAGTTTTATTGATGATTTATATACCGATATTAACGATATGATGGATAGGACTTTATAAGATATGAAAAAATACGACTATTTAATTGTAGGCGCTGGTCTTTTTGGTGCGACTGTTGCGTACTATTTAAAAAAGAATGGAAAGAAAGTTCTTGTTATTGATAAAAGAGATCATATAGCAGGAAATATTTACACTAAAAATGAGAATGGAATAGATATCCATGTTTATGGTGCACATATCTTCCATACAACTGAAAAAGAAGTATGGGATTTTGTTAATTCTTTAGACCATTTTATTCCATATAATCATAGTGTAGATGCTAACTATAAAGGTGAGATTTATTCTCTTCCTTTCAATATGTATACATTTGAAAAAGTATTCGGTACTAAAGATCCTGATGAAGTAGTAAAAATCATTGAAAAAGAAAAAGTTGAAGCAGGAATTACAGAACCTAAAAACTTAGAAGAAAAAGCTATTTCTTTAGTGGGTAAAACTATCTATGAACTTTTAGTTAAGAGTTATACAGAAAAGCAGTGGGGTAGAAAATGTAGTGAACTCCCTCCGTTTATCATCTCTCGTTTACCTTTTAGATTAACTTACGATAACAATTATTTTAATGATCAATATCAAGGTATGCCTGAACATGGTTATACAAGAATTATTGAAAAGTTATTAGAAGGAATAGAAGTTAAATTAGGTGTAGATTATCTAAAAGATAAAGAATACTATGATTC
>JAEEGL012022076.1_pt1 | contig 10387 bp, 6 predicted proteins | sample 9134231 | NCBI WGS metagenome assembly JAEEGL01 (sample SAMN16246548, study PRJNA631951) | gut metagenome | biome: gut microbiome; feature: rumen; material: fiber-attached | host: Bos | place: Iran: Karaj | collected 2018-10
GCTCCGAAAGCGAAGAAGGAGCCCGAAAATACTGCTGCCGCGAAGAAACCGGTCAAATCCGCGACCGCGGGAACTGCAGGGACGTCGGGCAAGGCGGGGAGCGATAAGGCTACAGGGACTGCCGAGAGCAGGATAAAGAGCGGGAAGGCTGCTAACGGTGCCGCGGAGAACAAGGCGGGAAACGATAAAGCTGCTGCCGGTACCGCGGAGAATAAGGCCAAGAGCGAGAAGGCTGCTGCCGGAGCCGCGGGAAGCTATAAGGTTGCCGCGGGAGCAGCGGAGAGTAATAAGGCTGCCGCAGGAGCCGGGAACAAGACTGCCGCAGGAGCCGACGAGAGCAAGGCTGGGAGCGATAAGGCAGCCGTTACCGAGACTGCCGCGCCCGAAACAGCCGAACGCAGGGTTTCGAATGTAAATGCCGGGACTGATGCGGCCGGGGCCGGCGCGCAGAAGACAAGGCCGGATAACGGTACCGCCGCAGGACAAAGACCTGCTTTCCAGCCGCAGAATAACCGTCAGGCATATCAGTCCGGTCAGAACAACGCAGGCGCTGCAGCCTCACAGCAGAGGTACGGCAACGCGACCGAAGGCAAGATCGTAACTACCGCAAGGATAACTTCGGAAGAGCGTGAAGCGCTCGATCCGAGACTATCACCGGAAGTTGAGCGTCTTGACAGCGGCGACACCAAGATGGGAATACTTGAGGTCATGCCGGAAGGCTTTGGATTTATCAGGTGCGATAACTTCCTTCCGGGTGAAAATGATGTTTATGTTTCACCCGCCCAGATCCGCAAATTCAATCTCAAGACCGGAGATATCATTTCGGGCAATACCAAGGTACGCCTTGCGACCGAAAAATTCTGCGCTCTGTTATATATCAAGACCATCAACGGGATTCATCCCAACGAAGCGATCAAGCGCAAGAGATTTGAAGACCTTACTCCGGTATTTCCTCATTCGAGGATACGTCTCGAAACAAGGGGATGCATACCGGCGCTGAGGATAGTCGATCTTCTTTCGCCCATAGGCAAGGGACAGCGCGGAATGATCGTTTCACAGCCTAAAGCAGGTAAAACGACACTTCTCAAGCAGATAGCCAAAGCCATGCAGATCAATTATCCCGACCTGCATATCATCATCCTGCTCATCGATGAACGTCCCGAGGAAGTTACGGATATGAAAGAGTCGATACAGGGCTCCAATGTGGAGGTCATCTATTCGACATTCGACGAGCTTCCCGAGAATCACAAGCGTGTTTCGGAAATGGCGATCGAGCGCGCGAAGAGGCTTGTAGAGCACGGACGTGACGTGGTTGTCCTGCTTGACAGCATCACAAGACTCGCAAGAGCCTACAACCTTACCTGCCAGCCCAGTGGACGTACGCTTTCGGGCGGTCTTGATCCGGCAGCATTGCATATGCCGAAGAAGTTCTTCGGAGCCGCGCGCTGCATGAGAGAAGGCGGATCGCTCACGATACTTGCTACCGCGCTTGTCGAGACCGGCAGCAGGATGGACGATGTTGTATTTGAGGAATTCAAGGGAACAGGCAATATGGAACTGGTACTTGACCGTAACCTTTCCGAAAGACGCATATTCCCTGCGATCGACCTGCCCAGATCCAGCACGAGACGGGAGGATCTGCTGCTCAACAAGGACGAGATCGAAGCCAACAATATCCTTCGAAGGGCTTTCAACTCTTCCAAATCCGACGAAGTGATCGAGAAGATCATCGGAATGTTCGCGAGAACACGAAGTAATTCGGAATTTATCGATATGCTGAAAAATACAAGGCTGTAAAGGAACAGATTTTTATATGAATGAGATAGCTGAAGAAATAAAGAGGCGCCGTACATTTGCGATCATATCGCATCCCGATGCCGGTAAGACCACACTGACGGAGAAATTGCTGCTGTACGGCGGAGCGATCAACCTCGCAGGATCGGTCAAGGCCAAGAAAACGGCCAGACATGCGGTATCCGACTGGATGGAGATCGAGAAGGAGAGAGGTATTTCGGTCACAAGCTCCGTAATGCAGTTCAATTACGGGGGATATTGCATCAACATCCTTGATACACCCGGACACCAGGACTTCTCGGAAGATACCTACAGAACGCTTATGGCTGCCGACTCGGCGGTCATGGTCATTGACGGATCCAAGGGTGTTGAGGCGCAGACGATCAAACTTTTCAAGGTATGCGTGATGCGCCATATACCGATATTTACATTTATCAATAAAATGGACCGCGAAGCAAGGGACACTTATGAGCTCCTTGATGAGATCGAAACGGTCCTCGGGATCAGGACCTGCCCGATGGACTGGCCTATAGGCTCGGGTAAAGGATTCCAGGGCGTTTACGACCGGCAGACAAGGAAGATCAGCCGGTATTTTGCCGCCAACAACGGAATGAAGGAAGTCGAAGCCGTGGAAGCGGTGATCGGCGATCCTTCGCTTGACGGGATCATCGGCAGGACTGCCCATGAGAAGCTTAAAGAAGAGATCGAACTGGTCGAGGGCGCGACGGATCCTTTTGATCTCGAACGCGTACAGGCCGGCGATCTGACCCCTGTATTCTTCGGGTCCGCGCTCAATAATTTCGGTGTTGAGAATTTCCTTAAATATTTCCTCAAAATGACACCGCCTCCGCTTGCAAGGATTGCCGCGGGCGATACGATCGATCCTTTGAGCAGCGGATTCTCGGCATTTGTATTTAAGATACAGGCCAATATGAACAAGGCCCACAGGGACAGGATAGCGTTTATGAGGATCTGCTCGGGCAAATTCGACGCGGAGCGCGAAGTATATCATGTCCAGGGCAAAAAGAAACTCCGCCTTTCCCAGCCCCAGCAGCTGATGGCCGAAGAACGCAAGGGTATCAGCGAGGCTTATGCGGGGGACATAATCGGCGTATTCGACCCGGGTATATTTTCGATCGGGGATACCGTATGCGCGCCCGATATGAAGGTGGAGTATGAGGGTATACCGACATTTGCGCCCGAACATTTTGCGAAGATACGCCAGATGGACACAATGAAGCGCAAACAGTTTATCAAGGGAGTCATGCAGATCGCCCAGGAAGGCGCGATTCAGATATTCCAGGAATTCAACACCGGCATGGAGGAGATCATAGTCGGAGTTGTGGGCGTGCTGCAGTTTGACGTGCTTAAGTTCAGGCTTGAATCCGAGTACGGCGTGGAGATCAAAATGGAAACCCTGCAGTATGAGTATGTACGCTGGGTAACATCGTCTCCGAAGCCGCTTGAGGACCTGAATGTTACTTCGGACACCAAGAGGGTCAAGGACCTTAAAGACAATCCGTTGCTTCTGTTTGCTCATGAATGGAGCATCAGAACGGTCCAGGAAAGGAACCCGGGGCTGAAGCTTGAGGAGTTCTCCAAGAACTGAGAAAATGGCTGCTGATAATAAATACGAAATAAACATGTGCGAAGGCAGGATCCTTCCGAAACTGCTGAAATTCGCGATCCCGCTGATGCTTTCGAGCATTCTTCAGCTGATGTTCAATGCGGCTGATGTTATCGTTGTCGGAAGATTTGCGGGGGACAATTCCCTTGCTGCCGTAGGCTGTACGGGATCACTGATCAATCTGCTGATCAACCTGTTCGTCGGACTTTCCGTCGGTACGAACGTCATGACGGCAAGGCATTACGGCGCGAAACAGAAGACTGAGCTGCATGCTACGGTACACACCTCGATCATGATCGCGATCTGCGGAGGCCTTCTGCTGACGGTCATCGGAACGGTATTTACCAAAGGGATACTTGAGATCATGGGCACGCCCGAGCCGGTATTGCCGCTGGCCGCGCTGTATCTGAGGATATATTTCTTCGGAATGCTCCCGAATATGCTGTACAACTTCGGAAGCGCGATCTTAAGAGCCGTGGGCGATACCCGCAGACCGATGTATTACCTGATGATCGCAGGTGTCATCAATGTGGTGCTCAATCTGCTGTTCGTTATCGTTTTCAAAATGGATGTTGCGGGTGTTGCGCTTGCGACGATCATTTCACAGACGATATCGGCCGTGCTTGTGCTGCAATGTCTGATCAGGAGCAAATCCGATATCCGGCTTGTGTTAAAACAGCTGAAAATAGACAAAAGGGAACTGAAAAACATCATCAGGATCGGTGTTCCCGCCGGCCTGCAGGGATGTATCTTCTCGCTTTCGAACGTGGTCATACAGTCTTCGATCAACAGTTTCGGAGAGATAGTGGTTTCGGGCAGTTCGGCAAGTTCCAATCTTGAGGGATTTGTCTATGTTGCGATGAACGCGTTCCACCAGGCTGCCATCGCATTTGTGAGCCAGAATATGGGAGCCGGCAGATACAGCAGGATAGGACGTGTCGGGATCTGCGCCGTAGTGTGCGTGACCGTAACGGGACTGCTGCTCGGACGTATGGAGCTGTTCTTCGGCGAGCAGCTGCTGGGGATATATACGACCAGCCCGAAGGTTATCGAAGCGGGCATGGCGAGGATGAGGATCATAGATTCAACCTATTTCCTGTGCGGCCTGATGGATGTCATGGTCGGAATCTTAAGAGGAATAGGATATTCGGTGATGCCGATGATCGTTTCGCTGGTCGGAGCCTGCGGAACAAGACTGGTGTGGATCGCGACGGTATTTCAGATCGAGCGGTACCACAAGGTTGAAACCGTCTATATCAGCTATACGTTCTCATGGCTTTTGACCTTTGCCGTGCATTTTATATGTTTCCTGATAATATACAGGAAAGCTGTGCCGAAGGATGACGCCGTAAAGGCGCAGGCATGAACTGCATGAGGTTTTTTGTTTGAAAGTTCATTATATTCGCTGCATGAGGTTAAAATGAACAGTAATAAAGCAAAGATCGTTATCCTTGCGGGGACAAACGCTTCGGGCAAATCGGGACTCGGGATCGAGCTGGCCGGCAGGTCCGGGGCGGAGATAGTCTCGGCCGATTCAAGACAGGTATTTAAGGGACTTGATCTTGGCTCGGGCAAGGTCACAAAAGAAGAGATGAAGGGTGTACCGCATCATCTGCTGGATGTCGCGGAGCCTAACGAATTCTTTTCGCTGAAGGATTATCAGAAACTGGCTTATGACGCGATCGACGATATCCTGGCCCGTGGAAAGCGGGCATATGTTGTGGGCGGTACCGGGCTTTATGTTAACGCGATAGCCGACGGATATGTACTTTCCGACGCTCAGCCCGACCCTGCGATACGCGAAAAAGTCGAGGCAATGGATACGGAAGAACTTGCCGATCTGATAAGACTTAAGGCTCCCGAACGGATCGCCGGTCTTGACCTGAAGAATAAGAGGAGGCTTGAGAGAGCTGCCGAGAAAGTTCTGGCGGGCGCGCCGAAAGATCTTCCTTCCGATCCGCGGTATGAGACCCTGATACTCGGAGTGACCTGGCCGCGCGATATCCTGTATGAGAGGATCCGCAAGAGGCTCGAGGTAAGGCTTGAGGAAGGACTGCTCGAGGAAGTGGCGGATCTGAGAAAAAAAGGCGCCGAAGACACATTTTTATACAAACTCGGTCTTGAATACAGATATTGTCTGATGTATCTTAAGGGAGAATTCCCCGACCGGGAAAGCTTCTTTAACAAGCTGTTCATGGAGATCAGACATCTTGCCAAGGAACAGATGACATGGTTCAGAAAACGCACGGATATACACTGGCTGGACATGCAGAAGGATCCGCTTGCCGAAGCGGAAAAACTTACAGAGGAGTTCTATGGAAGTCATGATAATAACCGGACTGTCGGGTTCGGGTAAATCAAAAGCACTGAAGGTGTTCGAAGATAACGGTTATTATTGTCTGGACAATCTTCCTACCAAGCTTCTGGCAGATATTGTCAGGATGCTCGAGCAGATAGAGGATTTTCCGAACAGGGCATGCATAGCCATCGACACCAGGGATGCCAATATTACAAGAGATGCCAATGATGCGCTTGACGAGCTGAAGAAGGTCGCTGATATCAGGATCCTGTTCCTTGAGTGTGATCAGGCGGAACTTGTCAAACGATATAAAGAAACCAGACGTTTACATCCGCTGATGATGTACAATGCGGGACTGGACCTGATCTCAGCCATAGGGCTTGAGAAGGAGCTGTTGTCGGATATCCGCTCGAGGGCCGATTATATCATCGATACATCACTGCTTTCTTCGTCACAGTTCAGGGAAAAGCTCGTAGATACGATCCCCGCGGGTGAAAAGAAACCGATGAGCATCAGTTTTGTGGCTTTTGGGTATAAATACGGACTCGGATCGGATTTTGACCTTGTATTTGACGTAAGATGCCTGCCGAATCCTTACTATGTGGAAGGACTGCGGGGACTTACAGGCGCGGACACGGCGGTAAGGGATTATGTGATGTCGTCACCGGATTCGCAGGCGTTGTTTAAGCGCATTTCGGATTACCTCGACACTGCGCTCCCGATGTATGAGAAAGAAGGAAAAGCACAGCTTGTTGTGGGTTTCGGATGTACCGGAGGACAGCACAGATCGCTCACATTTGCGATCGAGCTTGCGGACCATTATGCGCAAAAAGGTTATGTGACCAAAGCTGTTGCCAGGGATACGGATAAAAATATCCGGGAGATCAGCAGCAGAGGATGACAATAAATTTCCAGCACGGAGGTTTAGTATGAAACGTACCCGGGAAGAGATCATTTCCGAAATAGGTCTGATACTGGTTAGGAAAGCTGAATGCAGCGGAATACAGCAATGCGTTGAGCTCGTCGGCAGGGAACTCGATCTTGACGGCGGTCTGGTGCTTCGGAGCAATGAGATACCGTTCCTGCTCGAAATGCGCTGCTGCTGGGATCCGAGAGGCGTGATCGCCGACAGGAACATGCTGGTCGATTATTCCGAAAATCCGGAGGATGAACTGCTCAATCCGTTCGGCAATTCCGACAGACTCAATGTTATCGAAGATACCGACAAAGCCGGACTTGATCCGGTTACTGCGGATTTTTTCGGCAAGATTGGCGCGAAAGCATTTGTCGGATGTTCAATGTCGCATGACGGCGAGTATCTCGGCGGGATGTGCTTTTACGTGGGAAGACCGAGGATATGGGAAGAAAGCGAACTGCAACTGATCAAAGACGTTGCGGAACTGGCATCCAATGTCGTTTCGAGGATCAAACTCGGCGAGACCACAGGTTACCTTCTCAAAGAGATCAACAGAAGGATCCTGGATGCCGATGAGACAAAAGCCAGGTTTATGAACAGCATTTCCAATGAGATGCGTACCCCGCTCAACTCCGCGATGGGTCTGATCTCCATCATGCGCCACAATATTGAGAACATGGAAGTGACCGAAGATTGTATCGGCAGGATGGAGACCCTGATACGAACCCTGATCGAAACTCTGACAAAATGTACGGATATTTCACTGGTCTCGGGCAGCGAACATCTGGTAAACCGCAACTGGATGCCGCTGAAGTCGCTGGTTTCGGGTGTGAGCAAATTTATTGAGCCGCTTACGGCCGCAAAAAACCAGATGCTTGAATTTGATTATGATCCGGAAACGACCGTTCTCGCGGATGAGGTCAAACTCGCACGTATCCTGATCAATGTGCTCAGCCTGTCAAACCGCTATTCGGGGGATGATTCACGGATCAGGGTGTCACTTGAGACCCAGCAGATCGCAACCGGACAGTCGGTACTGATCATAAGGGTAAAGGATGAAAACGGAAGCTATGATTCGGGAACGGCGGCCAAAATATTTGATCCGTTCTCAAATAACGAGGGAACCGGCGTGAAGCTGAACAATCTGGGCATCACGATGGCCGTGACGCATCATATGACCGAGCTGATGAACGGAACTCTCGAATTCTTTGCAAACAGCGAGGGAACCGAGTTTGTGGCCAGTATCCCGGTCAAGATAATGGGGGAAATTTCCGAAACCGATAAAAAAGGGGTTGAGGAAAATCAGGAACAGGAATACAATGAGATGTATGTAGGAAGACATATTCTCATCGTAGAAGACAATATGATGATGGGTGAGATCCTTGCGACCCTTATGGGATACAGGGGGCTGGAGACGGATATCGTGCTCAACGGGAAGGAAGCGGTTGACGCTTATTTATCCCGCGAAGATTTCTATTATGATATAATCTTCATGGATATACAGATGCCCCAGATGGACGGCCTTGAGGCGACCGGGCTGATCCGTTCGAGCGACCGCAAGGACGCTTCGATCATCCCGATCATCGCGTTATCGGCAGCTTCCATTCCGGAAGAGGAGGCGGACGCGCTTAAAAGCGGAATGAATGCTTATATACGCAAGCCTGTCGATGAGAAAGAGCTTTTTGATATAATCAATACATATCTGATCTAAGATAACACGGAGGCTGGAAAAGTGAAAATGAGCAGATTAAATCCGTATCTGCAATTGCTCATAAGAATGTCGCTGGTGCTTGTTGTGGTTGTGGCTGTAGCTGTTTTTTACAATGCGGACGCAGACGCAAGTGCCGATGAGACGGATCCCGCAGTTCTCGCCGCGGCACAGAACGGAACAAGTGATGACATTACGGTACCGGACGGGAACGATGGCATCACCCTTGTCGGAAGCAATGAACCCGGCAAGGCAGGCAATATGAGTGACGCCGGTAACGCTGGTGACGTTGGTGACGTTGGTAACGCCGGTAACGTTGGTGACGTTGGTGACGTTGGTAATGTTGATAACGCAGGGACGGCAACCCCGGGCACCGACGCAGCCGACACGGATGTGACAACTGCGTCAGAGACCGGCACAGGTACAACGGATACGGATAATACGGATGCACAGGCAGCCGACCGGTCCGGGGGCGACCCCGAGGGTAACGGTGATGCTGCCGGAAACGATCCCGTGACCGGTGAAACCGCGGCCATGGAGTACGCATCCGACAACGGGACACAGGATGAGATAAACGGAAGCGCGCAGAAGGCCGAGATCAAGAACGGAACCGGTACGGCCGACGCGGACAAAGGTGCCGACGATCCTGCGACGAAGCTCGCGGAGTACAAGAAAACCCAGGAATACGTCGATTCGCTTCTTGTAACGCATCCGGATCATTACAACGCGGAAGTGGTCAAAAATGCAAGATCGCTGCCTCTGGCCTCGGATAATGACAGATATCTTTTCATTACCGGCAAGGACAAGCAGATTTACAAGGTCGGCAAGATGCCGGAAGGATTTAAGAGCGACGCACAGACAAGGAAACACATGGTCACTCTGGATGTTCCCGTCTGGAAAATGACAAAATCCGGCGAGAAGTATTCGTCTTACTGGCCCATTACGATAAATGAGAAGCTCGCGGACAGCATCAGATGTATTTTCAGCGATATCTACCAGCTGGATATCAAGTTCCCGTTCAATTACCTGACCGGTTATTCGTACCGTAAGGTTAACGGTGTCGGACTTGTATATTCCAAACTGATGTCGACACATGCGTTCGGAGTTGCCCTTGATATCAATCTCGGGGATTTTGACAATGATTATTTCCTGGGAAAAGGCAACGATCTGAGAAATAAAAACAATCCTTACTGCATTCCGGATGAAGTTATCGCGATATTCGAGGATTACGGCTGGTTCTGGGGCGGCAATTATGACATCTGCGCCGATACGATGCATTTCCAGTATTTTGAACTCGGATTCCTGCAGTATGACAGCGATGAGCCTTTCCCGATCCTTTCGCGGAACGCGCAGGGAATGGATCCGGCCGTTATAAGGAATCTTACACAGAGACTGGTTAAGCTGGGCTATCTTGACAAAGAGACCCAGAATTTCAGTAAAAAAGTTGACAAGGCTGTAAAGAAGTTCCAGGAAGATCACGGGCTTGAACCCGACGGCGTTGTGAATTACGCTACCTGGGAGCCGCTGATCAATTTGACTCACTATATGAAATATGTATTTTGATCACTGCGAACAATTAATTTAACACAAGGAGATATATTAAGATGATTGATTTGAAGTTCTTACGCGAAAACCCCGAGGTTGTAAAACAGAATATCAGGAACAAGTTCCAGGACCAGAAGCTGCCGCTCGTAGACGAGGTCATCGCGATCGACGCGGACCGCCGCGCGACACAGCAGGAGGCGGATGATCTCAGGAACAAGCGCAATTCGCTGAGCAAACAGATCGGCGCGCTGATGGGCCAGGGCAAGAAGGAAGAGGCGGAAGAGGTCAAGAAACAGGTTGCCGAATTCGGAGACAGACTTGCCGAGCTCGAGACCAAACAGACCGAGCTTGAGGCAGAAGTAACCAAGCGGATGATGATGATCCCCAATATCATCGACCCGAGCGTACCTATCGGTAAGGACGATTCCTGCAACGTAGAGCTTGAGCGCTTCGGTGAGCCCGTGGTTCCCGATTTTGAGATCCCTTATCATACCGACA
>JAEEGL012078530.1_pt1 | contig 10387 bp, 8 predicted proteins | sample 9134231 | NCBI WGS metagenome assembly JAEEGL01 (sample SAMN16246548, study PRJNA631951) | gut metagenome | biome: gut microbiome; feature: rumen; material: fiber-attached | host: Bos | place: Iran: Karaj | collected 2018-10
CACCGATTCCATCACCTCCACGGGCCTTGCCGCATTCATCGAAGAGCACGGCGGCGTCCATCATCGGTTCAAGCGGGGCTATCGAAACGTCATCAACGAGTCCATACGGCTCAACCGGGAGAGCCGCGACAGCCAGTTGGCCATGGAGACCTCCGGCCATGGCGCCCTGAAGGAAAACTATTTCCTGGACGACGGCGCATATCTGGTGACGCGGCTGCTGATAGAGCTGGCGAAGGGGCGTCAGGCGGGGTATACGCTCCAGTCCCTGATCGCCGATCTCAAGGAGCCGGCGGAAAGCGGAGAATTCCGCATGGACCTGCGGCTGCCGGATTTTCAGGCGTATGGCGGCGACATCATCGAAAAGCTGCGCGCCTTTGCCGCCGCCCGGCCCGGCTGGACCCTGGTGCCCAACAATTTCGAGGGCGTGCGCGTGGCCCTGGATCAGGATCATGGCAACGGCTGGTTCCTGCTGCGCATGAGCTTGCACGAACCGCTGATGCCGCTGAACATCGAATCTGACAGCGTGGGCGGCGTCAAGACCATCGCCCGGGAGCTGCTGCCCTTCCTGGCCCGGTTCAACGATCTGGACACGGCGGCCCTGGCCGCATTCGTCCGCTGAGCGCGGCGGAACAATATGGATCTCGGAGCAAAACAGCCCATGGAGACATTCGATTATCCGGACAGGATCACCCGTTGCAGCGACGGGCAGTATCGCTGGTCCTATCGACTGAACCGGGAGCAGAGCCGGTTCTATTATCGGCAGATGATACGGGTGTGCGCCATCATCGCCGGCGTGATCACCTTTGTGGCGGTCATCCTGTTTTCCGACATGCTCTCCCGCGAACCGGAATTGTGGTGGATGATGGTCCTGCCGGCCATAGGCATCGTGGGGCTGCCGGCGTTGCTCGGTCACTTTATGATGAAAGGCGGCGAGGTGAACCGGTATGAGATGGATGAAACCTATCTCCGTCAAAAGAACGCGACGAAGGGCGGCGACGCTTGGATCAGGTTCTCCAAGATCCGGGAGTTGACCGTTGACGGGGACGTGTTCATCATCAGGGAAGGGATAACGACCTACCGGATCCATGTTCCGGAAGCCGATGGGGCCTTTCTCAAGGCGTACATAGAGAGCAGATATCATTAGCCCGGTCGGAAGGGATCGGACGCCTCCCTTTCGATGAGCGGCGGTCCGCCAACCGATATGAAACGCCTCCGAAAACAGAGCGCTTTTTGGAGGCGTTGTTCCGTTTTGAAGCGCATCTTCTCCAAGGGGCGGCGTACCGGGGCCGCAAAAATCGCCAAAGCCGCCCCTTGCTTTTTCACCTCGGGGCGGATACAATCGGGGCATAGAGCCTGAACGGGGAGGAACGGAAGGATGAAGACACTGGTGGCATATTTCAGCGCGGAGGGGACCACGGCGGCTTTGGCCGCGGAGCTGGCGCAAAAGACGGGGGCGGATCTGTTTGAGATACGGCCCGAAACGCCCTACACCGCCGCGGACATCAAATGGACCAACCCCCTGGCCCGCTGCAACCGGGAGAAGATCGGCAGGAAGGATGTGCCGGTGAGGGGGACCGTGGAAAACTGGGCGGCCTATGATCGCATCTATCTGGGCTTCCCCATCTGGTATTACGGCGCGCCCAACGTGGTCAACACCTTCTGCAAGGCCTATGATTGGCAGGGGAAACAGATCATCCTCTTCGCTACCTCCGGCGGCAGCGGCATCGGCCGCACCGCCGAGAAGCTGCAGCCCTATGTGCCGGGCGCTCAGATCCTGGCGGCGCGGGTCGTCCACGGCGTCGGGGAGCTGGCAGATTGGATCGGGCAGGGATCGTGCTGATCTGGATCGCCCTCATCGGGACCGTGCTGGCCCTTTGCGGCGGCGGTCTTCTCTATATCTCCTTCCGGGCGGCCCGGTTTTCCTTCGTGCAGAAGCTGGTCGGCGGCAGGCAGGGCCGGGCGCGGCTCCTTTGCCTCGCCTTCTTTTTGGCCCTGACCGCCTTGCTGTGGGCCCTGTGGAACATGGTGAACGCGGTGGTCTGCCTCCTCCATCTGGCGGTCTTCTGGATGGCGGCGGACCTGGCGGCCTTCCTTGTCGCCAGGATCAGAAACAAACAGCCCGAAGGCTATGGGGCGGGGGCGGCGGCCCTGATCCTCTGTACCCTGTGGCTGGCGGGGGGCTATGTGGCCGCCCACCATGTGTGGATCACGGAATACACCTTTGCGACGGAGAAGGTGGACCGGGAGGTGCGGCTGGTGCAGATCAGCGACGCCCACGTGGGGGCTACCTTCGATGCCGGCGGGTTTCTGAAGCATATCGAGGGGATCAACGCCCTTGAACCGGACCTGGTGGTGGTGACGGGGGACTTTGTGGACGACGATACCTCCCGGGAGGACATGCTGGGCGCCTGCGCCGCCCTGGGCAAGCTCGACGCGCCCGAGGGGGTCTACTTCGTGTTCGGCAACCACGACAAGGGCTATTACAGCGCCTCCAGCCGAGGATGGAACGGGCGGGAGCTTCGGGCGGCCCTGGCGGCCGCCGGGGTGGTCGTGCTGGAAGACGAATGCCAAAAAGCGGGGGAAACCCTCCTGATCGCGGGGCGAAAGGATCGTTCCCTGGAGCGGAGCGAGGGGCGGCTCAGCCCGGAGCAGCTTCTCTCGGGGGCGGAGAGGAATCGGTATATCGTTCTCCTGGACCATCAGCCTCACGACTTTGACGCCGAAGCTGCGGCGGGGGCGGACCTGGTGCTCTCCGGCCACACCCACGGGGGCCAGTTCATCCCCGTGCGGCATGTGGGGGAATGGGTGGGGGAAAACGCCCTTCGCTACGGTCATGAACGGCGGGGAAACACGGATTTCGTGGTCTCCTCCGGCATCAGCAACTGGACGCTGCAGTTCAAAACCGGCTGCCGATCCGAGATCGTCCTCATCCACATTCAGCCCGCATAGCCGAATACAGGGCCGATGCAGAGAAAAAGCCGGGATCGCTCCCGGCTTTCGGCGTATGGCGTCATTCGCTCCATTCGACAGAGAGGGTGACGGTCACGTCGCCCTCGCCCGGGATGGCGAGCAGGTCCTCCCGGGTCGCTGCCCCCGCCGTACCAGAAAAATGGACAAAAACAATGACCTGGGGAAAACTGTCTTTTCTTTCCCGCTGCGGATATGATATACTGTATCTGATTTTGAAGGCGGAAAGGAGGAGGGCAAGGTGAAACACGGTATCTGCTGGCTGCTGGCGGGGCTGATGCTCCTGTCCCTTGGCGGCTGTGGGCCCGTCGCGGCCGAAAAGGCTGCGGCGGAGGCGACCCCCGTTCCCTCGGACGCACCTTCGATCGTAGACGTCCCGGCACCGTCCGCCGACGCCCCGATCCCCACCGCTGCCCCGACCCCCACGGCTGCCCCCACGGCTGCCCCCACGCCGCTGCCCACGGACACCCCCGCGCCCACGGACACCCCCGCGCCCACGGCCACGCCCGATCCCACCGCCGCGCCCAAATCCCGGCCCCTGGTGGAGATCGTGGAGGAGATGGCGGTCTACTACGCCCGGGACGGGGAACGGGCGGCGGAAAAGGTCCGTGAGCTGCTTTCGGAGATAGCCGCCGCCGATCCGGACGGGGCGGGAAAGTGGACCGAGATCATGGACCGGTGGAAGACCCTGGACGAAAGGATCAGCGTCAACCTGGCCGTCCTGCCCGACGGCCTGCCCGACACGGACGAGCTGTGCATCGTGGTCCTGGGCTATTCCCTCAATGCCAACGGCAGCATGAAGCCCCATTTGAAGAACCGGCTGAAGGTCGCCCTCAAGAGCGCCCAGAAGTACCCCAACGCCTATATCCTCTGCACCGGCGGCGGCACGGCGGCCAGAAAGAAGAGCGCCACGGAGGCGGGACAGATGTCGGCCTGGCTGAAGAAGCAGGGCGTCAAAAAGCAGCGGATCATCGTGGAGAAGAAGTCCCATACCACGGCCCAGAACGCCCGCTACTCCCTGGACATCCTTTTGAAGGACTACCCCCAGGTCAAGTATATCGCCGTGGTCTCCGGGGACTACCACGTTCGGGTGGGGGTGATGCTCTTCGAGGCGGAGATCATCCTCCGGGACGCGCCCATGACGGTGGTGTCCAACGCCGGCTGCAAGACCTCCAATAAGGACCTGTCCACCCAGTATCGGGCGGGAGGTCTCATCGAGCTGGCGGGCAACGGCAAGGCGGCCCATCAGCTCTACTACAACAGATACGACATGAACAAATACCCGCCACTGCCGTGAGGGAAGAGAGCATACGTCCATGAAATTACCCATCGAACACATACTGCCGGGCGGGCCCAGCCTGGACGAGATCCTGGCGGGCATCCCCCGGGGCCGGGCCCCGGAGGGGCTGGCGAAGGGCTGCCTGGTGGTGGAGGGCGGGGCCTTCCGGGGATTGCACACCCAGGGATTCCTGGATGTGATGATGGAGCACGGCCTCAATCTGAGCTGCGTCATCGGCGTGTCCGCCGGGGCGTTGGCCGGGGTCAACTATGTGGCGGGGCAGATCGGCCGGTCCGCCCGCACCAACATCGCCTTTCGCCACGACAGCCGGTATATCGGCGCAAAATCCATGCTCCACAGCCACAGCCTTTTGGATGTGGGCTTCCTCACGGAGGATCGGGGCATCCTGGAGCCTCTGGATCGGGAACGGTTCGATCGGCCCGAACGGCGGTTCGTGGCCGTGGCGACGAACTGCGAGACGGGGGCGGCCACTTACTTTGAGAAGGGGAAGTGCGGCGACATCCTCCTGGCCGCCCGGGCCTCCGCCACCATGCCCTTCCTTTCGCCCGTGGTCATGATCGACGGCGCGCCCTATCTCGATGGGGGCTGCGCCTGCGCCATCCCCTATCGGTGGGCCCTTGACCAGGGGTACGAGAAGATCGTGGTCCTGCGCACCCGGGACAAAGCCTATCGGGACGAAAACCGCATGGTGCGCCGGGCGGACGCGCTGGCGGAATCGTATGTGAAGCGCAGGCTTCCCGGGGCAAGCCGGGTGTATCGGGCCTATCCCGCCGTCACCGAGACGTTGGTCCGCCGGGAGGAGGGCGCGGTGAACCGCATTTACCGGCGGTACCCGGCCCTGGCCAGGGCCCTGAACGAGAAAGGCTCCCGCTACAACGCCCAGTGCGACGAGCTGGATGAGCTGGATCGCCGGGGGCGGCTGCTGCACATCTGCCCCTCCCGGCCCATCCGGGTGGGCCGCATGGAGGGGGACGTGCAGAAGCTGTACGACCTCTATTGTGAGGGCCGCCGGGACGCTCTTGCATGGCTGCCCGCCCTGCGGCAGTACCTGATTGCGTCTTGATCCAACAGGGATCACCTTCCGGTATTTGACAAACGCCGCCTTTTTTCTGGACAAAATGCCTTCGGGTGTATATACTGTTGTCAAGTTTTTTTGAAGGGGATCGATTGCATCATGCTCGGTATCTATAATTACACGGTGATCCTCACCTATATCGGCTTTCTGTCCGGCTTTGCGGGCATCCTGTGCGCCCTCGAAGGGAACGCAGCGTGGGCCCTCAACTGCCTCATTCTGGCGGGGATCTGCGACGTGTTCGACGGGAAGGTGGCCTCCACCAAGAAGGACCGCACCCGCAGCGAAAAGCGGTTCGGCATCCAGATCGACTCCCTCAGCGACCTGGTCTGCTTCGGCGTGCTGCCCGCCGTGATCGTCTATACCCTGGGCCGGGGCTGGCTCCGGGCCGTGGCCTGCGGGGCCTATGTGCTCTGCGCCCTCATCCGCCTGGCCTGGTTCAACGTGGACGAGGAGGCCAGACAGGACTTCGACACGGGCCGGCGAAAGGTCTATCTGGGGCTCCCCGTGACCAGCGCGGCGGCGGTCTTTCCGCTGCTCTACGGCCTCTGCATTCTGTTCTGCTGGCCCATCAGTATTCTGTCGATCTTCGTCCTGCTGCTGGTGGCGGCGGCCTTCTTGACGCCCTTCTCCATCCGCAAGCCTTCCCTGTCCGTGCGCCGCAAGCCGAAGCTGCGGGGGTCCCGCCGTTTAAGGCGGAAGGAGCGCAAAGGCAATGACGCAAACGCCTGAAAACGACGGCGCCGTCCGCTTCCTCTACGGCACGGCCCTGGGCCGGGGCCTGCTGAAGGCCGTTCAAAAGCTCCATCTTGATCGGTTGGCGGTGTGGTATCTCAGATCCCGCCTGTCGAAACCCTATATCCGCCGGTTCGCGAAAAAGAACGGCATCCCCCTGCCCGAGGAGGCGTTGCAGACGTTTCCCACCTATCGGGATTTCTTTCTCCGAGGGCGGACGCCCCTGCCCTTGGACGGGGAGCCTTCCCATCTCATCAGCCCCTCGGACGGCTGGCTCAGCGCCTATACCGTCTCCAAGGACAGCGCCTTCGCCATCAAGGGCTCCCGCTATCGGATCCGGGATCTGCTGGGGGACGAAGCGCTGGCCCAAAACTGCGAGGGCGGGCTGTGCCTCGTCTTTCGCCTTTGCGCCTCGGACTATCACCACTATTGCTATATCGACGACGGCGTCCAGGGCCCCAACCATTTCATCGAGGGGCAGCTTCACAGCGTCCAGCCCATCGTCCTGGAGCACTATCCCGTCTTCACGTTGAACCGAAGGAGCTGGTGTTTGCTGGACACGGATCACTTCGGCCCCGTAATCCAGACCGAGATCGGCGCCCTGGTGGTGGGCGGCATCGTCAACGCCCCCGCCGGCCCTATGCGCCGGGGCCAGGAGAAGGGGTATTTTGATCTGTGCGGTTCCACCATCGTCCTGCTGCTGGAAAAGGATCGGGTCCGGCTGATCCCGTCCCTGGCGGACGTGCTGGACACGGAGCGGGAGCGGCGGGTGGCCCAGGGCCAGTGGGTGGCCACGGCGGAATGATCGAAACAGACGACCGCGGAAAGTCCTTGTGCGGCAGGGACTTTTCCTATATACTGAAGACAAAGAGAGCCAAAGGAGGAAGGGATCATGGAAGCCTATGAACGGGAGCATTTGGAGACCCTGCGAGGGTATCTGGCCGATTGCGCGGTGCTGTTAAAAACCGACGGCGCCTTCCCCCTGGCGGCGCCCTGCGCCCTGGCGGCCTACGGCAACGGCGTGCGGCGGACCGTCAAGGGCGGCACCGGCTCCGGGGAGGTGAATTCCCGATTCTTCGTCACCGTGGAGCAGGGGCTCGCCGACGCAGGCTTCACCCTGACCACCAAAGCCTGGCTCGATGGGTATGACGCCGCCCGGGCCGCGGCGAAGGCGGCCTTTTTGAAGCGGCTGCGGGCGGAGGCCCGGGCCCATCACACCAATGTGTTCACCTACGGCATGGGCAAGACCATGGCGGAGCCGGAATACGATCTGCCCCTGGACGGAGCGGGAGACGCGGCCGTCTACGTCCTCTCCCGGAACTCCGGCGAGGGGAGCGACAGGGATCCGGTGCCGGGGGACATCCTCCTGACCGCCTCGGAGATCCGGGACATTTTGGCCCTGAACGATAAGTTTTCCCGGTTCATGCTGGTGCTGAACGTGGGCGGGCCGGTGGACCTTTCGCCCGTGCTGGCGGTGGGGAACATCCTGCTCCTCTCCCAGCTGGGGGTGGAGACGGGGGCGGCCCTGGCGGACATCCTGCTGGGCCGGGCCAATCCCAGCGGCAAGCTCGCCACCACCTGGGCCCGCTGGGCGGATTATCCCGCCATGGGCACCTTTGGAGACCACGACGACACGGAATACCGGGAGGGCGTCTATGTGGGCTACCGCTATTTTCAGGCGGCGGGGGTCCGGCCCCTGTTCCCCTTCGGCTTCGGCCTGTCCTATACGAGCTTTGAGCTGGAGCCGGTGGAAACGACTCTGACCGGCGCCGCGGTTGCCTGCCGGGTGCGGGTGAAAAACATCGGCGCTCGGGCGGGCCGGGAGGTGGTCCAGGTCTATGTGAGCGCCCCCCAGGGCCCCCTGGACCGGCCTCCCCAGGAGCTGGCGGCCTTCGCCAAGACGAAGCTGCTGCAATCCGGGGCAGAGGAGACGGTGGAAGCCGTCTTCGACCTCAGGGATTGCGCGGCCTATGACACGGCCCGCGCCGCCTATGTGCTGTTTGCGGGGGACTATGTGCTGAACGTGGGCAACGGCAGTGACAGCGCCCGGCCTGCGGCCGTCCTGCGGCTGCCGGAGGAGATCGTGACGCTGCGGACCGTCCCCTGCCGGGATTTTGAGACGCCGGGCTTTGAGGACTGGCGGCCTGAGCCCCGGAGGCGAGAGGCTTTGCCCCAGGGCCTGCCCGTGCTGACAGTGGGGCGGACGGACGATTTTGAGACGCGGACCGTGCCGGAGGAGAGGACCTATCCCGTGGAGGAAGCCCTGAGGAGCCTCAGCGACGAGCAGCTCATCTACGCCAACGTGGGGGCTTTCGCTTCGGGCATCGCCGCCATTTTGCCCATCGGCGATTCCGGCGTCCATGTGGCCGGGGCGGCGGGGGAGACCACCTCTCGGCTGAAGGACGCGGACATCCCGCCCCTGGTGATGGCCGACGGCCCGGCGGGCCTGCGCCTGGCCAGGCAGTTTTATCGGGACAAGCAGGGCGGGGCCCACGCCGTGGGCCAAAGCACCATGCCCGAGAGCGTCACGGACCTGATGGGCCCTGTGGTGAAGTTTTTTGCCGAGCTGGTGGCGGGAAAGAAGAAACCGCCCCAGGGAGCCGATATAGAGGAGCAGTACTGCACCGCCATCCCCATCGGCACGGCCATCGCCCAGAGCTGGGACGTGGCCTTCGCCCAAAAATGCGGCGACATGGTGGGGGACGAGATGGAGCGCTTCGGCGTCCATCTGTGGCTGGCTCCGGCCCTGAACATCCATCGGTCCATCCGCTGCGGCCGGAATTTCGAATACTTCTCCGAGGATCCCCTGATCGGCGGCAAGATGGCGGCGGCCCTGACGAAGGGCGTCCAGGCCCATCCCGGCCGGGGGACGACGATCAAGCATTTCGCCGCCAACAACCAGGAATATAACCGCTACGGCAACAGCAGCTGGGTGTCCCAACGGGCCCTTCGGGAGATCTATCTCAAGGGCTTCGGCATCGCCGTCCGGGAGAGCCAGCCCAAGGCCCTCATGACCTCCTATAACCTGATCGACGGCGTTCATACGGCCCAGAGCCGGGATCTGATCGACAACATCCTGCGCCGGGAGTTCGGCTTTGAGGGCGTCGTCATGACCGACTGGGTCCTGGCCTTCATGGACAGCAAAATGAACAAGCACCCCGCCACCAAACCCCACAAGGTGGCGGCGGCCGGCGGCGATCTGTTCATGCCCGGCTGCAGGGGGGACTATGCTGACATCCTCAAGGCTCTGCGGGCCGGCCGTCTCAGCCGGGAGCAGCTGCTGATCAACGTCTCCCGCCTCTGTCGGCTGGCTCGGGAGCTGACAAGTCGGACATAAGCGGCTTTTCGGATCGTGGCGATCCTTGGATTTCGGCCCGTTTTCTGAGGCCTGTTCGAACAAAAGGACGGTACCGTATGGCTTCATTGCTGCTGGCCATCATCTATCTTGCCTTCGTCAGCCTGGGCTTGCCCGACTCCCTGTTGGGGGCGGGCTGGCCCGTGATGCACGGCTATTTCGGCGTGCCCCTGTCCTACGCTGGGTTCGTGTCCGTGATTATCTCCGCCGGGACGGTCACCTCCAGCCTCCTCTCCGAGCGGCTGACGAAGCGTCTGGGCACCAAGTACGTGACCCTCTTCTCCGTGCTGCTGACGGCTCTTGCGCTGGTGGGCTTTTCCCTCTCCGCTCGTTTTTGGATGATATGCCTCTGGGCCATGCCCTACGGCCTGGGCGCCGGGTCCATCGACGCGGCCCTCAACAACTATGTGGCCCTCCACTACTCCTCCCGGCACATGAGCTGGCTCCACTGCTTCTGGGGCGTGGGCACCATCGTCAGCCCCTATATCATGAGCCTGGCCCTGACCCGAGCCGTCTGGCAGATGGGGTATCGGGCGGTGGGAGCCATCCAGCTGGTCATCGCCGCCGTCATCGCCCTGACCCTGCCGCTGTGGAAGGTCCACGGGGCTGGGGATCGGAAGGAGAAGGGAGGCAGGATACTGGGGCTCCGAGGCGCGCTGAAGATCCGGGGCGTGCCCCAGCTCCTGCTGGGCTTTTGCGGCTATTGCGCCCTGGAAAGCACCTGCATGCTCTGGACCGCCTCCTACCTCATCGCCACCCGGGGCGTGAGCCCGGAACAGGCGGCGGCCTTCGCGTCCCTGTTCTTCATCGGCATCACCGCGGGCCGGTTCCTGGCGGGGTTCGTCTCCAACCGGCTGGGGGACCGGCGCATGATCCGCCTGGGCACGGCCATCCTGTTTTTGGGCGTGCTGCTGCTCCTGGTTCCAGGCCTGCCGGAGGCCGCGGCGCTCCTGGGCTG
>JAEEGL013432496.1_pt1 | contig 10387 bp, 7 predicted proteins | sample 9134231 | NCBI WGS metagenome assembly JAEEGL01 (sample SAMN16246548, study PRJNA631951) | gut metagenome | biome: gut microbiome; feature: rumen; material: fiber-attached | host: Bos | place: Iran: Karaj | collected 2018-10
ATCTTTGCAATATTCAATAAAAACATCTGCTGGATAATCAACACTTTCAATTGATAATGCTTTTATTTCATTTATAAGGTCTTCTCTGAATTCTTCTAAAGTCATTATTCCACCTCCAAAAAGTCAGAAATCAACTTCAAAATCAATTCATAACTAACATTATTTATAGCCATTAGTTTAATATCTGACTCTTTTAATACAGGAAAATCTTTATTTACAATATACTTTTCCATTTTTGAAAACTGATATTTTTTATTTCCTATATCATCACATAAATCATATCCATAATTCGTTACCTTTTCTAAAAATAGATCTTTTAATTCATTTGACTGAATCAATGATATTATTTTTTGAATTAACTCATTAATTGATGAATCACTACCAGTATATGTTTCAGCCATTTCTTCTACTTTTATAACAATAAGTTTTCCTTCAATTTCTGAAGACAATTGTTGAATTGATGAAATCTTTACAGTTGTTGAATGAGTACCAATTGTTTTTACCTCATACCAATAATTATCAATAGCAAAATCCTTACTATAGTTTTCAGGTCCACTCCAAGCTTCAATAGATCTATCTACTCCATATTTTTCAAACATAAATCTACTTAAAAATAATAGTTCACCATATAATCCCTTTGCCTTTTCCACGGATAATGGCATTCTATTCTTTCTAAATAAAGCAACCCAAGTATTAAATCTAAATCTAAGCTTCGAAGCAGCTATAGACTCACTTTTTTCACCTGCAATTGATGAAATTAAATCCTCACCAAATGTGCAAAAAACAGCCAGCAAATCATCATTTTTTAAATTAAAACATGTCCAATATGTCTCATCATTTGATTTACCTTGAACTACATCAACACTTTTTGTTGTTCCTTTTATCCCAGTAGACTTTGTTGATAAGAATGAAATCATAAAATTTCCATCAACAGATACTCCATAATATGCTTTAATAGCACCTGAAGTATCTACAGGTGATTGAAAATCTTTAATATTTCTATTTAGTTCTGAAAATTTACTATATAAATCAATCATCTATTTCATCTCCTTGTTCTTCGGCCATTCTAGTCAATTCTGCTTGTTTTACTTTATTGATTCTGTAATCCATTTTGACATTTCCATCTTTACCTGCGAAACCAATTGCAAAGCCCATTAGGCAACCATCAAATGAACTCATCAATTGTTTTTTCTTTTCAATTGTCTCTTTTGAATCATCATCATCTGGTGATAATGTAATTGGTAAAATAACTAATAAAGGATTCCTATCCTTAACTCCTAAATAATCTTGAGCAATTGGAGTAGGATTAGCTTTTGGATTTTCTTTTCTCTTTTCTCTTTCTAATGCACTTTTCTTAGCTTCCTCTATTTGATCATCAGTTAATCCAGAATTAAAAATACCAGGTTCAACTAATCGGTTATTATTTTTTGATATTCTGATAATCTTTTCATCATCACGAACTTCAAATCGACGTTGAATTGATGTGATTTCTGTATCTGTTCCAGGAATAGTATATTTAAGATTGTTCTCTATACCTGTAGCAAATACAATATCCCATTTTGAATAAAATCTTTCTTCCCTTACGAAATTGCTAATACTTTCGATATCAAATTTTTTGTTTTCTAAAGGAATCTTTATATTGGATACAAAATCTGCTATAAAACTAGATTTAACATTCCTAAACATATTTCTATTGTTAATCTTTTCTAATTTATATCCGCTTAACAAAAGATCATTACATAACTTTTCTATTTCAAAAATATTATGATCATTATCTTTTTTTGACTTATAGATTTTAGATGTATCAATTCCTACACCGGAATAATTTAAAGAACGACTAACTTTCATACTATTATAGCTCTTATTTCTAGCTGTTATAAGCATGTTTGTTTCCAATGTATCAGGTGTATCTCTAATCATTAGACCAAAATCAATAGGTGCTTTACCTTGTACTTTCATTATATCTAATTGATCATCTAAATCTCTTATGGCGTCAACAACCGCGCCAAATGAATCATAAGATATTTGGCTCATATAAATTCTACATAAATCTTCATAATTTGGTCTATAACCAAACCATCTACACATTTGTAATAATGTATCATATGCTGATGCATTTCTGCTAAAATAACTACACATTAGCCCTTCAAGAGTTAAACCACGAGATAAAACATATCCTCCAATTGCAATAACTCTTGCGCCAGTCTCTCTATAATCTTTATATTTGAAACGTTGATCTCCTTTATACTTATTATTAACTATTGTAACAACGAATTTAGAGATTTCTGAATACAAATATTTCTTTATAACATCAAAAGAAATTGCCCTATTTAATGGTTCTTTTACGCCATTTGGCTTATTGAAAAAATCATCATTCTGATATACTTCATATAATCTACGCATATCAATATTCTTTAAAAATCTATCCAAAGGATATTTATCATATTGGAATATCGTATTTTTTAAATTATTAACATATAATTCTACATCATTCTTAATATCTTCTTGAATGATATTATAAGGACTTATATTAATCATCATTGAACGATGTTTAATTTCATCCCCTCTATAGGTTCTAATACAGTTACATATCAAGAAATTACATATTGCATTTCTAAGTGAATCTGTTAATCCTTCAAAACGATAGTCTTTTTTATGATTTGGAGGTAAAAACTTTGGTTCATCTTCATCTAAAATTGTTACATATCTACTACCAAGATTATTTGGGAATACTTTCTCAATACCAAAATATGCTTCTGGAGATGCATGTAATCTATGAATAAAGTTACTTGGAAACAAGTCATCATTTCCAACCTTTTTTTCAGGATTAATAAATATATTAGCAAATGGAGTGGCTGTATAACCAACATACGTAGCACAATTAAAATTATTATAAATTTCTCTGATTAATCCATTTATTGCTGATGGATCATCATCAGGATTCTTTTTGGTATTTACAGTAGCATTATCACATTCATCATCAATAATTAATATATTTCTACTTGAAATATTATTTGAGCCTGGTTTCAACCATTGTTTAACACTATTTAATATGCTTTTATTCTTCTTCACTACTAATACTTGAGGTTTATTAAAATCATTTGATATTGTATTTTGGCCAACAAAATCTTTCTTATCATCAGTTAATGGAATTGCATAATGTCTAAGCTCAAATTTACCAACTCCAACATATTCAATAGATTCTTCTCCTATTGAAGAACTAATTGCACCTATAAAACCATCGTCAATTCTTTCTTGAGTCTGTATTCTTAACGAATCTGTCATTCCAGCAAGAATTAAAATAATCTTATAACCATAATCACAAGCCATATTAGCAAGTGCTAAATAATTCGAAGTCTTACCTGATTGTACATCACCCATAACCAATCCACGGCGTTTATCATTTGATTCAGGATCAGAACATAATGATAGTACTTTTTCAGTTTCTAGCATCATGGCTTCGATTGTTTTTTCACCAAAATGCTGTAATTTTAAATATTTACGATATCTATTTTCAAATGCATGTTCATCATCAGACATTGCATTTTTCTTGTTATAAAACCAAATATCATTACCCTTTTTATCATCTAATGTAGTTCCCGGTTTAAATGTTCTACTTCCATACAATTTTTCATATTCTAATGCTATATCATTAATTTGAGCAGATGAAAAAGAAGGGAAAATTGACATCTTACAAATATTCGTTTTTATGACTTCAATAAGATCTTCATGGCTAACTGTTTTACCTTGCAAAATTGCATTTAAAATTTGGCTAGCTTGAATTATATAACTATCCATTTTTAATCTTCTCCATTATTTCATTTTTTCTATATGCAACTTTAGAATATGTTTGGCCATTCAATAACATCTCAACACAAACAGATGCATCCATGGATACTTTGGCTAACATAACAATTTCATCAATCATTTTTTCTTCTTCAAGTTGATTCTCAGAATTTAAAATATTCATAGAATCAGCATTATCTGATACAATTAATCCTTTAGGAATAAATTGTTCAACTTTATCTAAATAAGCATTCAATACTTTTTCCTGTTCGTCATCAAGAATTTCAAGTAACTTTAGATATAAAGGATTATCATCTCTATTAATTTCATATTTAACATTGCCACCATGTAAATCGATTCTATGCCATAATGGTAGTTCTGCCTCTGCCTCTTTTTTTCCAGGATATTTAACTTCTCTTTTACTTCTAACAACTGAATCATTAATTGAAATACGAAGTTGTTCCTTAATCTTATCCGGAATCTTTGCAGAAGATTTTTTTACATCTAACATCCAAATTGAATCTAACCCTGAAGGAATATCAACTTTAACTCTAGCAAGTTTATTAAACTCACTTCGAATATTCATACGTAACCAACTACCCCAAATGATAAGACGTTTATTTCTATAAATATAGAATCCTTGATCATCATAAATGCTCTTAGGATTTCCTAATAATCTCTTATGTTCTGATGTCAAAGAATTTGCAAAAGGTAGAACAAATGGTGTAACAACGATTTTCTCATTATTAACTGAAATTTCTTGTGTCCTGCCTCTCTGACAACCAGGTAATTCTGATAAAAATGGGTCACGTTTTTCTATTTTATGCCCATTAAATTCAAAATTAATATCATCATAAAATCTATGAAATACAAATTCAACATGAGTCTTAGCATTACCTATAACAGAGATAAAAGATTCTGAAAATGATTTTGCTTCCTCTTTAATTTTATCAAACTCTTGCCAAATAACTAATGTTCCACTCTTTACTTCCTTAAGTGATTCTATTTCTGGCAATTTCTCAATTTCATCATTATCTAATGTATCTAAAATCCATGAATTTGTTTTTTGAATTTTATTCAAATCATATCTCATAGCATTAATACGATTGCAGCTCTTACTAGCAACAGTTAATTTCAAGCATTGAGAAAATGATGCCGATTTTAAACCTAATCCAAAACGGCCTAGTTCCAATTCAGTATCTTCCTTATCTTCTCTATCAGAACCAAGTGTCATGGCATTATCCAACTCAACTTTTCCCATACCACAACCATCGTCAAATATAACAACATATGGTTCTTGAGCATCAGGATTAGATAAGATTTTAATATTTTTAGCATTTGCAGAAATACTATTATCAATTATATCTGCCAAAGCAGTAGAAAAATTATAACCAATACATCTTAATCCATAAATCAAAGACTTAGCTGGTGGAATTTTTTGAGTTTCGGTAGCCATTATCTCACTCCTCTTCTATCAATCTAACAGCATCAACAATTACTTTAAATTTTTCAACGCGATTAGAATCTAATTCATTAACAATAGGTTCGTCAAAACAATTAGTAACGACAAAAATTCTAGAATTGCTAAATAAATTAAAGAATCTAACACGTTCACTTGATAATTCTACATAAATCTTTTTACCAAGTGAACCTTTTAAAATACCATATCTTAATTCGTTATTTTGTACATATTGAATATCAAATAAAGAATATGGATATAAATTTCTTATGTTTACTATATCCTGGCAGCCTTTACTTTCTAAATAAGACTCTACCTGGTCAAAAGCAACATCAAAGCATTTTTCCATATATTCATTGAAAGTATTTGGATTTACTTCATCACCATACTTCTTTTTTAAATATACAATCTCATAATCATAACAATCTGAATAATGATTAAAAATAGTACTAAATTTATTACCTGTACCTTTATTGTTTATAAAAACCTTTGAATATGGAATGTTATTATAACCAACAATTTGTGCATTGAAATTTATGTATTTACTCTCAAAATCATAATCAAATGAATTAATAATAAATGCATAATTATGTAACATTTCAGAGATTGTATTAAATACTTTTTTGTTATCAATAGATAAATCATCATCTTTTAGAGAAAATGGATAATGTAACTTTATTCTACCAAACTGCGCTTTAAGAGGATCAACCTCTTCTTTGACAAACATACAATAGTTACAATCACACTTCACCAAAACATTATTAACCATTATTTTATCAAAAACAAAAACATTATTAATTTTAACTTTACTTTTAGAATTCTTAATTAGTTTTGAAATAAAATCAGGATGTACTTGAAAATCAATTTGCTGTGGAATTTTATAAATATCTGCTAAATCAGGGTTAATCGAATTACCTTGCTTAATCGGTGTTGCTACAGTGCATGTATGTCCTTTATCATTATCATTAAATATATTACAATACAATGATTTGATATCTATACTGAATCTTATTTTAGACATTTCAAACCATACTCTTTCTCAAATATAAATCTAAATATTTCTTCAAGGACATTTACAACAATTGAATTTCCTATCAATTTATTCATTTTTCTGTAGCTCAATCCTAATCTTCTTGTTCTTAAATATTCTTCCTCAGTAAATCCCATCAATAAAAATGCTTCTCTAATAGTAAGTAATCTATAAGTGTTACCTTTAGGTCCATTATATTCAAACATAGCAGCAGTATTACTTCTATCCATGTTACATGTTATTGTATTAATAGTAGTTGAAGCAGTAATATTAATTCGTTTATTAATAGCCCACATTTCTTCACGTGAAATAGTATTATTTAATTGTGCTTGATTAGCTTCTTCTCTTAATTCAGGGTCATTATAGTTAGTTCTTAAAAATGGAAATATAGAATTAGATGGTTTTGAATAATTTTGCAGATAAGTATCATCAATCTTCTCTCCAAGATGGCTTATAATAAAAGCTCTATTTCTATATTGAGGAACGCCAAAATCAATTGAATTAAGTACCATTTTTGAACCATTAGAGTAACCAATGCTACTTAAAAAATTAAGCCATTGTTCCAAATCAGCTTTATTAGATGGAGCATATATTGCTTTTACATTTTCCATTAATAAGTACTTTGGTAGCTTATTAATTTCCTTTAATTCTTTTAAGATTCTTTCAATTTCCCATAATAATCCAGAACGTGTTCCAGAACCTTTTGACATACCAAGAGTTTTGCCACCAGTTGATAAATCCTGACAAGGAAATGAATAAACTAATAAATCCATTTCTGGCAAATCTTTTCCTTTAATTTCAGTAATAGAACCATAATTTTTTGATCTAACATTTGCAAGATACAAATTTTCTATTTCATTTCTAGATAATCTTGTAATATCTTTAACTGGATTTACAGAATCTTTACTAAAAGTATACTTTGATAAATATTCAATTTGTTTTTCATAAGAAGGAATCTCTATTTCTCCATCATTATGAATGGCATCATATGCATATAAAGCATTAATAAACCATTCACTTATTCCAACAATTTCATAATCTATCCCAGCTCTTTTAAGTGCAGAATGCTGGGCACCAATTCCGGCAAATGCCTCAAAAACTTTTAACTTACTCATAATTATAAAAAGTGAATAAACTCTTCTTCACTATTTCCCTTTTCTAATTTTGATTTTAACCATGGTATAACTAATTCACGATCTTCATCATACCAGTCATTACATAAATAATATGTTCTTCTATTAAACATAATTGGCTCAGAATAATATCTTTTTTTGCCATTATAATCAATCGTCTTATCTTCATGATCTACAAGTACAGGATAATTACATCCTAAATTATTCTTACTATATTCTTCGTTTTGAAGATTTTCTATATCTTCTTCATTTAATAATTCATAACTTGAAATTGTACTAAAACAAGCTCGCATTATTTCTCCAATTTTATGAGAAATAAAATAATTCTCATCGAAGTCACCATAATAAGCTTTCTCAACTTGTTCAGTTACTTCTTCCTCAACTGTAAATCCAAGAGATTGAAGAAATTTCTTTTTTAATAATTTATATCTACTACTTAAAAATCCAATATAATAATCTTTCAAGATTTCATCATCATTTTCACGATAAGTTATATCCATCCACTCTAAATCAGATTTTTTTGTAAAACTATATTTTGTTTCAATTTCTTCTAAAGTTAAACCAGAAAGATTTAAATAATTTTGATCCTGATAAAAATTCTTATCATGTTTACTTCTATTTGCTTCTTGTGGTAAATAACATAAATTAGCAATATGAGAGATTGGTAAACCATCTGATTTAGTATCTTTAATATAAGAAATCATTTGTTTCTTAGTAGCAATATGCTCAACATCAAATTTTTGATTTGATAATTGATCTCTAGCAGTAAATGTATTCATATATATAACATTTAGTATAACGTAATCTGGCTCAGAAACGCCTTTTACTTGCTTAGATTCATGTCTAAGCATAATATTATCAGAATATGTATCTAAAGCATTAGCTATTATCTTTTCATGAATTGGCTTTAAATATCTTAATTCTGAATTAGCAGTATATATTTTTCCTCCACCTTCATGCCAGTATTTAGTTATAATATCAAGAACATAATATTGAATAACATTCTTTTCTAATGTTCTTTTCATTTCTTGCCAATCATTCTTTTCAGTCAAATCATCAAGATTATATCTTAATCTAAATGTACATGAAACTAATGATAATATTTGCAATTGAGAATGGAATATCTTACCATTATCACCATGAGTATTACTCTTAAATCTAGTAATTGGAGATATACATCCTTCAATAAATTTAACACAAGTTTCTAAAGCTTTTTCAAGTTTATCCAAATTATTTTTATATGAAAGAACAATTTTATAAACATCCTTTAATGTCTTATGAGAACTAAAAAAACATGCATTAAGCAATTCAAAACCTACTGGATTTGCTATATCGGCTTCTAAATTCATATTAAACTTTAATGAATCATATTTGTTACATAAGTACTTAGAAAGACCAAATACATACTCAAAGGCATTTAATAATTTATTATTTTTAAATTCTGTTTCATTATATCCTTGTAGCTCATATTCACCACTACCAAGATAGTTATACTTTTTAATATTTTCAGCAATTATATTTTCATTTTCAACTTTAAATCTATCTTTTGGCCATGAAGCAACAAATATTTCATAATCAGTTAATGCAACACCTTGTGAGTTAACTCTATCGAATATTTCAGGCAATGTATCTTCTGGACCAGTGTATATTAGGGCAGGAATTTCAATTTTACATAAATTATCATATTCTCTCTTTAATGAATCTATAGAATCCTTTAATAATTCATCTACCTTGTCATAAGCAATATTTTGTAAATTTAATGAGTCTTTTAGCTTTGTAATCAATTTAATCATATTAAACTCGCCAAAATTCTTTAATCCACGAACATATTCAAGTATACAATCATCAACAATTCTCTTTTGAGCTTCATCAGTACATACTAAATCATATAAATCATGAACTGCATCATATGATAATTGACTTAAATTAAAATATCTAGTTGGATTTGTAAGATACTTTTTTATAGTAGTGCTTCTTTGTAATCCATCTATCAAAGTATAAATCTCTTTACCATCTTCTACCGTTTTATAAAATAACAAAGTTCCAACTGGAAAATTTCTTTTTAATGAATCAATAAATTTAGATTCTTTATCAGCATTCTTATCCCATCTTTTACCACGTTGAAACATTGGAACAACTATTTTAATATTTCCATACGTACCTTTTGTTAATGCATCACTTAATTCCTTCAAAGAAAATCTTTCAACTTTACATTCTGCCATATACACTTTAACTAGATTTACTTCTTAATCTAGTATCCTCCTTATACCATTTTAACGTAGTACACTTATTTTATTATATCAAAATTTTCTAAAAATAACATCAAAACACTGAACTATGCGTTTTATTTCCTGAATTTTTTTCAAAAAATTTATAACATTTTAAATATTTATAATATTTATAAGTTAATTACAATGAAAAAATACATCATAATCTCTTTGCTATTCATTCAATTGGGATGAAAATTCTTTTTTGATTTGTACTTTCTTCAGACATTTTAAATTTACCTAGATAAACAAAATTTTTATAATCATTGGATGCATCAAGAACTTGAAAAATCATTCTTATTGGTTTGTTCGATCTTGTAGGCAGTTCCTTGGATTCTTCAACAATTGCATTACCATCAATGTAATTTTTAAATCCACTTCTATCCTTTGAATCTATTCTAATAATCCATACAACAGTATCATTTGAATAGTTAAAAGTAGATTTATACCATCCTTTATAGTTTGTATTAAAAGTTTTATTTAAAAACTCAGCATAAGTTCTTGCCGTGATAATTAATCCCTTTTTAAATTCCATGATTATACCTCCATTTTCATTCACATTATCTTTTTAAATAAATTTAATGTTGCCATAGCATCTTCTTTCCCATTTACTACTACCATGGCATTATTAGAAAATAAACTCTTACCTAATATATTATCTTTGTCATAATCAGAATCTAATTCTTTACACTTCATCCATATATAAAGAAAA
>JAEEGL014018254.1_pt1 | contig 10387 bp, 6 predicted proteins | sample 9134231 | NCBI WGS metagenome assembly JAEEGL01 (sample SAMN16246548, study PRJNA631951) | gut metagenome | biome: gut microbiome; feature: rumen; material: fiber-attached | host: Bos | place: Iran: Karaj | collected 2018-10
AGTTTACTCTGTTTCTGAAAAGTATGCAAAATAAAACCATCCATTGTAAGTCCTGCGATAAGATTGTACCAAAGGAAATTGTTGCTTTGAACAAAAAGATGTTTGAGAACGCATCAAAGCAAGGAGAGTATTTCTGCTTGTCTTGTATGGCGGCTTATATTGAGTGCTCGGAGCAAGATTTGTTAGAAAAAATTGCCCAGTTTAAAGCAGCGGGATGCAAACTGTTCCAGTAAGAATAGTAGGGCAGAAACGAATCAGGAAAACAGACAGCAATGACCTACACAGAGAATGACATAGAGAAACTCCTGCGCTACGGTGAACACATCACTCTGGAGTGCAAGTTGGCAGAGGGAGGCCTGCCCAAGTCGCTGTGGGAGACTTATTCTGCCTTTGCCAATACTGAAGGAGGAACAATCCTGCTTGGCATCGAGGAGAACCTGCGGGAGGATGACTTCAGCAAGCGTTTTGTCGTCCAAGGAGTCCATTCTCCCCAGAAGTTGCTCAAGGCATTCTGGGACACCATTAACAGCAACAAGGTGAATGTGAATCTTCTGATGGACAAAGATGTGGAGGTTGTTCATTTCCGCAATGTTGACATCATTGCCATCACTGTACCTCAGGCGGATTGTCATAACAGACCTGTTTACATCAACGAGAATGTCTTCAAGGGTTCTTTCCGACGCAACAATGAGGGAGATTACCACTGCTCGGAACAGGAAGTGCGATGCATGATTCGGGACGCCGACGATAACGGCATGGACGGGCTGCTCCTCGAGCATTACACTATGGATGACATCGATGGCGATACCCTGCAAGCCTACCGAAACGAGTACGAGGTGCGAAATCCAGGCCACGTCTGGAATAGATTAAATGCCCACGATTTTCTTCGTAGCCTTGGCGGGCTTGATACTGACCGCAATACTGGCAAGGAATGGCTGACATTGGCGGGACTGATGATGTTCGGCAAAGGTCTCTCCGTTCGCAACCGCTTCGACCATATCCGAATGGATTACCTGGATATGACCAATCTGCTTCCCGGCAGCCGTTGGAGCGATCGTCTGACCTACGACGGAATGTGGGAGAACAACCTCTTCAACTTCTTTCATCGGGTACTTCTAAAACTGTATAGCGACATCAAGCGGCCTTTCCGCCTGGAAGGTGCGGTTCGCATTGATGACACCATTGTCCATAAAGCCGTCCGTGAGGCACTAACCAATATGATCATTCACGCCGACTATATGGTGAACGGCATTCTCCGTGTGGAGAAACGGGACAGGGAGTTTTTCTTCTCGAATCCAGGGAATCTGAAACTACCCATCCAGGCCATCTATACGGGACACCATGCCAAGGCGCGGAATCCCAGATTGCAGGCGATGTTCCGAATGCTCGGCTTTGGCGATAATATCGGATCTGGCTTCCCAACCATTCTTTCTGCCTGCAAGACAGAAAACTGGCGGAAACCCGCTCTTCAGGAGAACCTGGAACTTCAAGAGGTAGAACTCCATCTCTGGATGGTTTCCCTGATGCCGCAGGAGGTCGTTGATTTCCTCAAGGCACAATTCGGCAACCGTTATGAGAACTTGTCTTCAAACGAGCAGATTGTCCTGGCTACGACCTGCCTGGAGAAGGAGGTTTCCAATCGTCGGCTCCAGGCCATCCTTGACCTTCATCCCGCCGACATCGGGGAGCTACTTGGCACAATGGCCGATAAGAAAAACCTTCTGCGGAAAAACTATAAAGGCCGCTGGACTACCTACACACTGAATGTTGCTTCCGAGGCAGACGATTTACCGTTGTTTACCTATGGACAACAAGATAACACCACAGTAAGTGACCAAGTAACCACCCAAAGTGACCAAGTAAGTGACCAAGTAAAAAAGCTTGTGGCCATTTTGCATGGAGAAATGAACTTAATGGAATTGCTTGATAAGATGGGAATGAAAAACCGCACTTATTTCCGAAAGCATTATTTGGACAAGGCAATAGCAGGGGGCTATGTAGAGGCAACCCAACCGGATTCCCCACGAAGTCCAACACAAAAGTATCGGCTAACAGCAAAAGGACGGGCTTACCTAGAGGCAAAACAGAACAATGAATAACCCTTCTATCTATGCCGACCATGCAGCCACCACGCCTCTGTTGCCAAAGGTGCTGGAGGCCATGCTGCCGTATCTTCGGCATGACTTTGGCAATCCATCAAGCCTGTATCATCGTGGACAGGAAACCCACAAGGCGGTGGAGGTGGCCCGCGCTACCATCGGACGCTGCATTTCTGCAAAAACTGACGAGATTCTCTTCACATCTGGCGGTACGGAAAGCGACAATTGGGCTTTGGAGGGCATTGCCCGGACATTGCGACATAAGGGAAAACACATTGTAGTCTCTGCCATTGAGCATCACGCAGTATTGAACTGCTGCAAGATGCTGGAAAATGACGGTTACAAAGTGACATATCTGCCGGTATCTTCCACAGGGAGGGTTGAAGCTGAGACATTGGAGAAAGTTCTGCAACCAGATACGATTCTCGTCTCCATCATGCTGGCCAACAATGAAATCGGCACGATACAGGATATCCCTTCCCTTGCCAGTATAGCACACCGAAAAGGCGTATTGTTTCATACGGATGCCGTACAAGCTATCGGGCATATTCGCGTAGATGTCAGGCGACTGGGCGTGGATCTGCTGTCTGCATCCGCGCATAAGTTCAATGGACCGCAGGGATGCGGTTTTCTCTATGTGAAAAACGGCACGCCAATACAGCCCTTCCATCTTGGTGGACAGCAAGAGCGTGGTCTTCGTGCGGGCACGGAGAATGTGGCTGGTATCGTGGGAACGGCAATCGCTCTTGAGCACAATGTCCAGAATCTGTTGCAGAGAAAACGGCATCTTGGTGTATTGGAACGTGACTTGCGGGAACTGCTCAAAAATGGATTCAGCAAAGCCGTCTTCAATGGGGATTCGAGACATCATCTGCCAGGGCACATCAGCATTTCCTTCCCTGGGTACGATGGCGAGGCTCTATTGCACCTTCTGGACTTGAAGGGAATCAGCGTCTCCACTGGCGCGGCCTGCAATTCCAAGGCTACAGAGGTATCACATGTCCTCAAAGCCATTAAGCTTGCTCCTGAAGTAGCCAAGGGAACTTTGCGAATCACCCTTGGTGACGACAATACCACTCAGGATGTCCACGCAATTGCGGAGACTATCCTCTCCATATTGCCAAAAGTTCAAGGAAAGCAGTAATCATATCATGTCGAACAACAAGCAATCCAATCTGCGGCTGGTCTGCCTGGCTTCCATGCTGAAGGCAGGACGCTACCCCAATTTCCCGCGTTTTCTGGAGGAGATGCGGAAATGCGCCAACACGGATGACTTCGCGATTAACCACAAGACCTTCCAGCGCGACTTGGAATGCCTTCAGGATGAGTATGGCGCACCTGTGGCATACGATTACAAGCACAAGGGCTTTTGTCTTACTGATCCCAAATGGTGTTTCAATGCCAATCAACTTCACACAAGCGAAAGAGATGCGGCGTTTGTCAGTGCGCGCCTTGCAGAGGAAATGATTCCCTCGCCAATCGGCCCCCGTATCAGCAAAACCGTTGAGAGACTGGCTGACGGCAAGAAAAAAGACTCCAACGAGCACCAAGCTCTGCTTTCCCTTGTTGCCTCTGGAGGACGTACCCCGGTCAAACCCGAGATTTTCGAGGAGATATTTCGAGCTTGGCGCACACAGTCGGTTCTTTTGTGCCGCTATATCAGCGCAAGTCATCAGCGGGAATCCGAAATGCTTCTGGAGCCTCATATTTTGGCATTTCACGAGGGGAACTGGTATCTCAAAGTCAAATTACTGGAGAAAGATGGCATTGATTTCCGTGAGGACAAGGATTCAAATATGTTGAGCCTTGCTGTTCACCGCTTCCAAAGTGTCCGCAGAACTGGCACTATTTTTGATCGGGACGAAAAACTGGTGCAGTCATCGCAGAACGGCAATATCTTCGATGTGCCGACCATAGCCAAGGTTCGCCTGAAATTGACTGGCAAGAGCCGCATTTATGGTGGTGAATTGTTCCCCGGGGCATCACTGATTAAACTGGATAACGAAAGTATAGTGCTGGAGCTTCAAAACGTGGAGGAATATCGGATTGTCAATTTCGTGCTTTGCTCACAAGGTGAGGTAAAAGTTCTATCCCCTGATTCTCTTAAGAGTAAAATAGGCCAATTTGCAGAAAACATAGCAAGAATTCACCAATCGACGAGTTTAAAGTAAAGGTTAAATGAACCATTTAGGAGAACGCATACAATAGAGAAAAACTTTGGAGTGATGAACTGGATGTTCCCGATGCCCAAGACATTATCTTGCGGGAAGACGCTGGAAGGCCGAATGCGCATGAAAGCTTACAAATTGACCCGCTCTGGCTTAACGGCTTTTGATTCGCCTTGCGTCCCAAGCTGTTCTTGCTTGGCCGCTATCCTTCGCAGGACGGAGGCGACAAGGCAAACGGCCATCTGGATATTCAGCGGAAGCTTACGAAAGTTTTTCTCGGAATCGGAATGATGAGTTTGACGATTGAACATAGTTGCTCCTGGTTGAATCGGTTGCCGCAGTCCTCGCGGACGCGGACAATGATTTGCCATCGCTTTGGAGAAAAGCAAGTCGCAATCACAAAAGAGACAGGTGAACAATGAAGATACTCTGCCTTTCAGACCGGCATCAGAGGATGATTGACATTTCGGACGTCATCCACAAGGATGTTTATCAACTATCTAAACACGTTTAAATGTTCAAGTGCATTTTTTCAACGATATGGAGGTCAAGATTACATGAAAGAGGTAAATGAAATCAATGAACGCATAAACAAAATCTTGAATCAGTTGCTTGAACTTTTTATCACCCAGAAAAAAGTTACGACTGAACTTGAATTATATCGGTCATTCTTCTTGGATATCAATCAATTTGCTAAGCGTTATGATTTAATCACTACTGATGAATGGGGACAAGTCGATCAATGGCTTATACATAAAACTACTGAATATCTGACTTTTGACGAAGCAACGCATCTTAAGCGCGCTATCGAACCTCTTCGAATAAAGGCTATTTCATATGTGTTGTCAAAAGGAAAGCATTATGAATATGATGTTTTTATATCTCACGCCCATGCCAACAAAAATGAGTTTGTTGATTCGTTTACAAAAGGTCTTTCTAAATTGGGTGTTAGCATATGGTATGATACGATGAGTATTGATTGGGGTGATAGCCAAAAGAAACAAATCTACAATGGCCTGCAAAAATGCCGTTTTGGAATAGTTGTAATATCTCCTGAGTTTTTGGGGCGTGAGTGGACAGAAAAAGAACTCAATGAACTGTTGCAACGTCAGAATGAAAGTGGACAAAAAGTCGTCCTTCCATTGCTTTATCATTATACGATAGATGAAATGAAAGAACGCTATCCCGGACTGGCTGACTTCAATGCAAAAGTTTTAAGCTCAAATGATAACATTAAGGACATCGTTATTGATTTTGCTCGTGTATTGATTCATGCACTAAAAAACGAAAACTCTCTGTAGAATAATATGTAATAAAAAGCGTGAGAAAAAACAATGGAACGGTATGAACATGGCAGCAACTACTCCATCCTGAGAGACTCTCCGGGGAAAAGATGAAACCTGAGTATAAGACAATGCAGACAATAACCTCCAGAAAACTATACGGCAAGCTGAATTCGTTCATGGGGACGATGCGCAACGTCACGGCCAGGAAGATGGTCGAGGGGCAGCAGGCAATCATCGACTACCTCCAGACGAAACTGGTCATTTACGAGAAGAAGCTCGCCGAGGCGACGAGGAAGGAACGCCCCGACCTGACCGACGCTGATTGCACAGGCTTGCCCGCTCCGAATACGGCTTTAATCCTAATGTGAATTAACTAATACGTTTGAGAACTAAAACAAATTATGGGTAACATTGAGAAACATTTAATTGACCTTAAGAGGCTCTTAAGCCATGGAAAATCTATGAATAAAGATAAAATTGCACAGAAAATTAAAAACTTGTTGTCTTCATATAATTTTGAACAACTTTATCTTTGGTTAGCAGGCACTGCTGTAATTCCTGAAAATCAAGATAAACCTATGCGCTTTGAGATAATTATGGCTTGTTTATTTAGTATCCCTGCTACCAAATTCAAAAATACGAGACTGACATATGAAGCCTTTTGTAAACTTATTGAGACAATAGATGATTTAGTTTATCCCCTTGTTTCTATGATGGAAGATTACCATCCGTTTCCGCAAATGAAAATTATACCATTGTTTTTACCAGAAGGAGTTAGGTATTTCTTTTATGGAACATATGAATATCCGTACTTAATGTGGAAAAGGATTATTGATACATATTATTCATGTTTAAAATCTTTCAATTGTCCTATTTATGAAACAATTTATAAGAGTCTGTTTTTTCAAACACAACTAATTGAAGTATTTGTAAGAAACAGATTATCAGATATAAATCAACAGAAAATTAAAGTTCCCACTAGGGCGATTCTAAATGAGGTTGCAACATTATTTGTTGTAAATGAGTGTGAAGACAATACTCGAATATGTCAAGCTGGTGACTTAGTAAAACAAAAAGATCCTATCCAATATGCAATCAATGGGCAACTGTATAGCATTATGTATGTTAAAAACAAAGGAGATATTTATTTTTGGCTTCCTTTTGATCATTATGATGGAATTACTCTTGCCATTAAGAAGATAATTAGTATCGATGCAATTTTAGAAGATGAACTTACTTTTACAGCAAGGCAATATTTATATGGTTATATCTATAGTACTGGAAGGATACTAAGTGAAGTTAAGAATATATTTACAATTACTAAACAGTGTTTAACAAAATCCATTGATTATATTGCAAAGATAGACGAACAAAATATATTTCTTATTAAGTATGGAAATTTGAACGATTCACAACACAAAGAAGCAATAATTAAAGAATGCGAAGAGTCTCTTAAATTTACAATAAGTGAAATAAGTAAACATGGTTTGGTTGTTTTTGAAGACGATGTCAATAAACTGCATTTTAATCCAAAAGTAAACTATTGGGGCATTGTTGTTATAGACGTATTTCAAACAGAGTGCATAGAATTACGCCTTGGAAAGGATGATAACATTTTTTACTATCAATTCGATGACTTATGTTATTTTCTTGATCAAGTAACCACTTTTTGTGAATTATATCAATTCTTTGTTGATGACCGCTCAATTCTAAAACAGAGATGCATTTCATTGGATTCTATTTCAAGATTTCATGTATTTTTCACTAATAAATGCTTTACCAATTCAGGTATGCCGTTATTAATGTGTTTTGATCCTCACCTAGGGAGTTTCCAATTATTCGATAATATGTTTAAACAATTGCAGCAATCTATTTATGCAAAAACATATTATCTATTGGACAATAAATATAGAATAATAAAAAAACATACATCTGGGGATGGATTTGATATATGCGACAGAACAACAGGAGCAGGTGGAATGGGAATCGTTATTGGAGATATATTATTTTTTATTCGCTACCCATGGGATGATGCTAGATTTGTTCCAAAAGACGAATTAAATGTTTGCTGTAACATTTTAGCGCCAATGATACTTGATTATGTATCAAAATTGGGGCTAACAATTGTCGAATTGTGTGAAAAATACAGAGAGTCCTCCCTGCCACCACTATTACGAATTGATTTATTTCCTAGAGAAATAGCTAGGAATATTTCATCATTCAAAGACATTATCAAAGAAATATATAATAAACATCCTATAACAACAAAAGGCGTAGTTAGAAATAAGGGATGTTTTATTGGAGTAGTATATGATGTTAATTTGTTGCCTGAGTTCTTTGGCTCCTTTTCTGATAATCATGGAGAAAAAGAAATTATGTCACTTATATTTGCAACACTAATTTCTGTTGTTACAAACGCAAATGAAGATAAGGCACAAACACTTGCAAACAATATTTGGGACCAGAAAATTGGAATTCAAAAAAAAGGCTATAGTATGGATGCAATTCCAATAATCGACCCGATCCTGAAAGACTATCCATCTCCAATTCGATTAGATGCTATTGAACAGACACACATAGAAAAAGAAATATCTTCATTTCTTCTAAATCATAAAATTAAGCCAGGCATATATCTTTCTGGCGAAGCAAAAGAAATATGCAATTCAATCTTCAGTTTTTTATGGAATAATTTAATTGGCATTCTTTCTACGTATCAAAAAGAAGCACTATTATTTATTTATAGGCAACTTGAACTTATATATAATTATAGAGAAAATATAAAAATTACTGTTGGCCTTCAAGCTAAAAACCGAACAGAATATAACCTTTCCGAGAAATTCAAAAAAGATTGTCTCGATGTTCAACAATTACAAGATGCTGTTGTTTATCTTTTCCATGTGTTTAATTCACTTGATTCATATGGCAGTAAACTTATTACAGAGTTTGAATGGAAGAAACTATTAGCATTAGGCTGGTGGATTGATGAGGTAACTTACATATCTGATGCTATTCACTTTGATACGGCTAATTTTGAACTAAATATTAATGATTTATATGAGATTTGCCTAAATTATAAAGACAGTAAGTTTAATTTTACTGCCTTTCAGAACAAGCAAGTTTCTTTCTTAATAAACTATGAAACTCAAAGATTGACTAAGACTTCTTCTATCAATATAAATAACAAACAGGTTATTACCAAAGATGAAAAGATTGATATCCCTTCTTGGCTAAAATGTATTGACAAGGCTTTAGTAGATGACCTCGGATTTTCATTTTCTTCATTACAACTAGTTGAAAGTTTATTGCTTGAACTGAACAGTAATACCATGGACTTCCCTATTTTGATTTTTAGCTCCCAAACAGAACTATGTGAAAAACTCTTTGAATTGATCTCAGATAAATCTCAAGTTAAAATTGAATCAATTCATAAATGTATAGATTTTCTTATTTCATATCCAATAGTAGAATCATCACCTATTTTGCCCTCTAAAATTAGGATGTATAAACATCGTCTACATATCTCTCCTATAATTCTCAATGGGCAACTATTAGCATATGGAAAACAAATAGTATCTATTTCGAAGAGAGTGATATTCAATTTGCTTAGTGATGGTTTGTATCCATTTGACTTGTCGAGATATCCTCATATTAAACAAGCAGTAGAGGCAATACATAAAGCTCGAGATAAAGAATTAGAAAATAGGACATACCAAATAGCTTGTCGTGTTCTAGGACAGAATATGGCATTAAAGAATCTTAAGAATTTTCAGAGCATATCTCCACAACTTGATAAATTCCCGGAATGCGGAGAAATCGACTTATTAGCTGTAAATTCAGAAAGAAAAATCATCTATGTTATAGATGCTAAGAATCAACATAATGCTAGAACCCCCTCTGGAATAAGTCGTGAAAATGATTGTTTTTTTGGAGATAAGGGACATGTTGAACAATTAAAGAAGAAAACACAATATATAGCTGATAATCTGCAGATAGTGTTGAGTCATTTCAGTATTAATTCTTCAAAGGGGTGGATAGTTCAAAATGCTTTTGTATCAGATAAAATGTTTATTTCTGGCTTTTTGGAAGGGAACGATATTGATTTTGTTGATATAAATGAGTTTGAACAATATCTACTAAATGGAGCCATATAATCTTGCCTATGTTGCTAGATAAGTTCATTGATTTATGGAGTACATTAAGATGTTCGCCATCAGGTGACCATGAAAAGAAACGACCATGCAGACGATTACTTCCAGAAAACTATACGGCAAACTGAACTCGTTCATGGGGACGATGCGCGACGGCACGGCCAGAAAGATGGTCGAAGGGCAGCAGGCACTCATCGATTACCTCCAGACGAAGTTATCCATCTACGAGGAGAAGTTCGCCGAAGCCACGGGGAAGGAACGCCCCGAACTGACCGACGCTGACCGCGCCAGGCTCGCCCGTGCCGCACATGGTCTCAACGCCGACCAGCTGGAGCGGAACGAGCAAACGTGGTCGCCCAAGACGTTCATGGACTGGTACAGGGAGCTTGTGGCGGAAAAGTACACCCATCGGACATCTCCCGCCAGACGCGGACGCCCAGCGATGGACCAGGAGACCGTGGACACCATCGTCAGGATTGGAAGAGACAACTCCAACTGGGGCTACGAGCGGATCGCCAACTTCGTCCACTGGCTGGGCTACAAGGTCAGCTTCATGACCATCAAGCGCATCCTCAACGAGCACGACATCTTCCCGTCCGACGGACGCTCGAAGAGCGACATCGACCAGTTCTACAAGGCGCACGAGAACGTCCTCGCAGCCTGCGACTTCGCCACCTACGAGCTGC
>JAEEGL014787050.1_pt1 | contig 10387 bp, 11 predicted proteins | sample 9134231 | NCBI WGS metagenome assembly JAEEGL01 (sample SAMN16246548, study PRJNA631951) | gut metagenome | biome: gut microbiome; feature: rumen; material: fiber-attached | host: Bos | place: Iran: Karaj | collected 2018-10
CACGGCCGAATATTGCTATCCAGCCGATCCCGTTCGACTTGCATGCCTAATCCACGCTACCAGCGTTCGTTCTGAGCCAGAATCAAACTCTCAGAAAAAGAATTTGAGTTGCTCCACACAAACATTTACTGTTTTCTCAAGCATCAACTTTCAAAGATCAACGTTCATTCCCTTGATGGCTTGACCCGGTTTTCACTCGCGTCGTACCATGTCGGGCGAACGAGTGCATAGTATATCATTTAATTTTGAGGCGTGCAATGGGGAAAGTGAAAAAAAATGAAAAAAGTTTTATAAGTGATAAAAAAAACAAAAAAATCAGCAAAAATGAAACCTCAAAAAATCAAGAGGGACCCGAAACCGGGTCCCGAGGAAGCGCGGATCAGTCCAGAAACCCTGCCGCGGCGAGTTTCTCTTCGGTCAATCCGATGGATTTTGCGGACTTCGCGACGTATTTTCCGACGACGTCCCCTTCCAAATTGACCAAATCCCCGACCTTTTTCCCGCCCAAGGTCGTCTCTTTCGCCGTCGTAGGGATGAGATCGACCGCAAGCCAGTCGTCGCCAAGCCCCGAAATCGTAAGAGACACCCCGTCTATCGTGATCGAGCCCTTGAGGACGGATTCCGCCGCAAGAACGCGTCCGCAGGCGACCCTCAGCTGGAAATCTCGCCCCTTCGGCGTCTTCGCGGCAATTCTGCCGCGGCAGTCGACATGCCCCTGGACGATGTGCCCGCCCATCGCGTCCCCTGCGCGAAGCGCACGCTCGAGATTGACCTTCGCGCCCGGAACAAGCTCGGAAAGCCCGGTCCGAGACTCGGTCTCTCGCAGGACATCCGCAGTAAATCGCGACCCGTCGCACTTGACGACAGTGAGGCACACTCCGTTGACCGCGACGGACTCCCCTTCTTCCAGCGGCTTGGGCCAAGGCGCGTCCGCTGCGATTTCAAGGACAAGTCCCGCCCCGCGCGAGACGCGCTTCACGGTTCCGATTCGCTGTATGAGTCCGGTGAACATGGTTCGTTAGTATAGCAGATTGCGTTTCTATGGGCAATATGGCGCCACTACGGCACAAACTCGACCTTGCCGTTGTCCAGCGAGGATATGGCGGCAAGGGACTCGACGCGCACGCCGGGGAGAGCCTTCGCGATTACTTCGCGCCCTCCCTGGAACGCCTTCTCGACGAGAAAGCCGAATCCGACGACTTTCGCCCCTGCCTGCGCGCAGAGCTCGGCGAGTCCGACGGACGCGTTGCCGCACGCCAGGAAGTCGTCGATTACGAGGACTCGCTCCCCTTCGCGGAGATACTCCTTCGAGACGAAGACCGTGTAGTCGCGCTGCTTCGTGAAGGAATGGACTGTCGTGACGTACGCCGCGTCCATCGTCTTCGGTACAGCCTTCTTCGCGAACACCACGGGAACACGCATCAAGTACCCCGCGAAGACCGCGGGCGCGATTCCGCTCGCCTCGACCGTCAGGATCTTGTCGACCTTGACGTCCGCGAAAAGCCGCATGAACTCCGCCGAGCAACTGAACATCAGCGCGGAGTCCATCTGGTGGTTGATGAAGTTGTCCACCTTCAGGATGCCTCCAGGCAGGCACTTGCCGTCCTTCAAGATACGCTCTTCGAGCTCCTTCATGGTCTCACTCCTTTATGCGGATGAGCGCGTTCGACACGATCGCCGCGAGGACGAACGGGTAGTTGGACATGAACGCCATTAGGAGCGTGCCCACCACCGCGGCGATGGCGGTCGCCATGAACACGCCGCCCTTCGGAATGCCCGCCGCGGACAGGATGCTCGGGTTCACAGCGAGGATGTACGCCATCGTCATGAACGTCGTTATTCCCGCGACAACCTCCGTTCGGACGGTCGTCTTGTTTTCGTCCAGCTTAAAAAGCTTCCTCAGCATGGCTCCACCTTTCCGTTGACATTCGACCATAGACATCCGACAATCGGGACAATCGCCAGCCTCTAGCCGCCAAACACTAGTCTCTAGCCGCTACAAAGTCCCGAAGATGCGGTCGCCGGCGTCGCCGAGCCCCGGCACGATGTAGAAGTGGGAGTTCAGCCGCTCGTCCTTCGCCGCCGTGAAGACCGGCACGTCCGGATGCTCCTTCTCGACCTTGGCGAGGCCCTCCGGCGCGGCGATGAGGTTCAGGAACACGATGCGCTTGTAGCCGAGCTTCTTGAGCTGCGAAAACGCGTCGCAAGCGCTCCCGCCGGTCGCGAGCATCGGGTCGATGACAATCGCGAGCTCGTCGCCCTTCGCCGGCGGGACCTTCGCGTAGTAGGGAATGGGCTCGGCCGTCGCCTCGTTGCGCTGCATGCCGAGGACGCCGACTTTCGCGTACGGGAGGACGTGCAGCATCGCGTCGAGCATGCCCATGCCGGCGCGGAGAATCGGGACGATCACGATCGAGTCCTCGATCTTGACGCCCGTCGTCTTCGCGACCGGCGTCGTCACGGGAATCTCGACCGTCCGGAGGTCCTTGAGGCTCTCGATTGCAAGAAATTCCGTGATCTCGTTGACGAGCTCGCGGAATTGCTTGGGCTTGGTGTTGATGTCGCGCATCAGCGTGACGCGGTGCTTGACGAGCGGATGGGTAAGAACTGTATGCATGGCAATGTTGAGAGTTGTTGGGGTTAAGGAAAGTTTAAAAGGTTGAGAGTTCAATCGTTAATGCGTGATGTTTGACGTACTACGACGCACTGCACGAGGATATTCGCCTCCTACAAGCGAAATTGTACATCAAAACCGCAGGAGATGCAAATACCAGTTGACGAGCTGTGGGCCGTAGAACATCCACGCAAGGCACCCCATGCAGATGTACGGACCAAACGGTATCGCAGTGAACTTGCCCAGTTTTGTCTTAGAAAGCGCAATTAGCGCGACACCGACGATGCTGCCAAGAACGGACGAGACTATGAGCGCGACCATGACGGCGACGGGGCCGAACAGCGCGCCGACCGCTCCCATGAGAAAGACATCACCCATCCCCATGGCCTCGCGCTTGAACGCCTTTGTGCCAAGCCAGCGGACGAGCCAGAGGAGTCCGAAGCCCAGGACGAGTCCGCTGACCGAGGAAACGACGGGCATCCATGCCGCAGCCTTATAGCTCCAGCCGAAGGTCGCAACACTCCAGACCCCCTTGAATATGCCCCAGACAACGCCAAGCACCATTCCCCCGACCGTTACAAAATCAGGGAGAAGCTGATGGTCGAAGTCGATAAACGACCCAGCGATCATGAGAGATATCCATATCCACGCCACGAGCAGGGAAACCGCCATCGAAGTCCAGTACACCGGTCCGGAAGAAGGGACGGGACAGCACTTGAGAAACGCCGCGAGGAACAGCAGCCCGCCCAGCAGTTCCACCAGGATGTACCGCGGCGAAATCGGCGCGCGGCAGTTGGCGCACTTCCCGCGCAGGGCGAGCCACGAGACGATCGGGACGTTCTGCCACCACTTGATCGACGAGCCGCACTTCGGGCAGTGCGACGGAGGCGAGACGATCGACTCGCCGCGCGGCACGCGCCAGATGACGACGTTGAGGAACGACGCGATGCACGCGCCCAGCCAGAAGCTGAAGAACGAGAGGATCGGGACGAGGTCCCTGAAGATGGCGTCGGCTGAGTTTTTCATGGCTGTATTATAGCATATTTGAAGAGGGAAGACCGACGCTGCGCGCCGGTCACCGGACGGCGGGGGCGAATCCTGGCAGGTCGGACTGCGCTACCGGACCGAAGCTCCGGCGGTGCTCGGGACAAGGCCCCAGCCTTTCGAGCGCCGCGAGGTGGTCCTTTGTCGGATACCCCTTGTGCTTGGCGAAGCCGTAGCCGGGGTAGAGGGCCTCGAGCCGCATGCAGTCGGCGTCCCTCGACGTCTTCGCGAGAATCGACGCGGCGGCGACGAGGAGTGACTTCGCGGCTCCCTTGACGAGGTTCTGCGACGGGCAGGGAAGTCCCTTGACCGGGAGCCCGTCCACGAGCACGCGCGCGTCCGCCCCGCCGCCGGGCATTCTGGCCATCACGTCCTCCACGGCTCGGCGCATCGCAAGGTGCGTCGCGTTGAGGATGTTCAGGGCGTCGATTTCCACGGGGCTCGCGCTCGCGACGGACCAGACGCAGCCGGGCGTCGACTTTATGACCTCGGCGAGCGCCTCGCGACGCCTCTCCGTGAGGCGCTTGGAGTCGTTCACTCCGCTCCAGGCCCCGGAAAGAAGCTCGCCGGCGAGGCCGAGCGGCACGTACACCGCGCCTGCGAAGACGCCGCCCGCAAGAGGGCCGCGCCCCGCCTCGTCCACGCCGACGACAGAGCCGCCGAGGCGGCTCTCGTACTCAAGCGATACGGCCAATTCAGTCCGCGCCCAGGCAGATGCCGGTCTTCGCGAGGTCCGCCGCGTCCACCGCGTACACGGGGTCGATCTCGATCGGCAGGCGCTCGTCGCACTCGACTCCGCACTCGGCCAGCCAGCGGCGCCACTTCGCCTGCATGTCGGCCTTGCACGTCGCGGGCGAATCGGTCCCCTCGGCGTTCTTGACGGGCGAGAACTCGTCCTTCTGGTCGAAGGCGAGGAACGCGGCTACCTTGGCGTTGGGCAGGACGTCGAAGATGAACTTCTCGAACTTGTAGCCGTTCGGCTCGGAGGGCTTGACGACCTTGCCCTTTTCGTCGACGTACGGAATCTTCTTGAACGCGAGGTGGAGCGGCATCGCCTTGGACGCCTCGCGGTCGAGGAACGCGCGGTCGAAGACGTGAATGGCGGGAGAGCCGTACAGGAAGTAGAGCTGGCCGTCCTTGCCGCGCCTGTTGCACTGCTCGTCCGTCATCTCGGTGTACTCGACCATGCGGAAGGTCTTGCCGAACTGCATCGGCATGCCGACCTTCTCCTTGGGCTCGCGCTTGGCGCAGAGCTTGAGGGAGTACTCGGACTTGCTGAGGACGTGGTAGCCGATGAAGGCGGGGTCGGCTATCTCGACGAGAGGATTGTCGACCTGGAAGAAGAAGACGGACTTGATTCCGCGCTTCTTCATGTCCGCGAGCGCGCCGGACGCCTTGAGCGCGGCGAGGAGCCCGCCGTGTCCGTCAGGCGACATGAAGACGTGTCCCGGGGCGTCGAGGATGATCTTCCCCTCCTTCGTCATTCCGGGCCACATGCCCTGCTTGAAGAAGAACACGTCGTCGGGATTGAGCCCGAAGTACTCGTTCTCCTCGAAGCACGCCTTCGTCGCGTCGTAGTTCGCCTCGCTCGTCATCACGTAGAACGGAATCGCGCGGCCGTAGCGGATAGTGCGCGCGAGGATCTTGCGCGCGTGGAAGTAGAAGAGCGGCGCGCCGGTGATGGGCCCGATCTGGAAGCACCCCTTGGGACCGTCGTAGCCGAGGCGCGAGCCCTGCCCGCCCGCGACGAGAAGAGCCGCGACGCGTCCCGCCTTCAGCTCCTTCTCGCCGGCAGCTACGGCCTCGGCGAGCTTCTTCCCCCTGAGGACCGCCACCTTGGGGGCCTTGCCCTTCGAGCTGTCCGGGACCTCTGCGCCCTTCTTCAGCGCCTCCTGGCAGTACTTGACGTTCTTGGGGTCGATCTTCGCGACCTGTTCGAGGAGCTCCTCGCGCTCCTTCTTGCCAAGCTTCTTCCAGTAGGCGAGCACGTGCGACTGCCCGCACTTCGCAAGCATTTTTTCAGCTTCCGCGTAGGTCATTTGGTTGTATTCCTTTCTTGAAACCATGGAAAATTATACAAAAATAACCTCCGGGCGGTCAAGCGCGCACTAGCCCGGCGACTACTTGAATTCGGCATGGATGCGCGAGTTGCAGCTGATCGAATCGCCCTTGAACCTGAACTCCTCGCCGAAGGTCTGGGGTATCTTCTCAAGCCTCCCGGACATCGTCAGGTCGCCCATGTGCGCACCGGTGGTGGAATCGTCGAACTTCGTGAAGTCGAGTCCGGACATGCGTTCGAACTCGACGGCCGGAAGCTTGAAGGCGACCTCGGCCTCCAGCGTGCTGCCTTTCTTTGCCATGCAGGTCAAAGCCCCGCCCTTGCCGTCGTCGAAGGTGACGGTCTGGAGTTCCTGCCTCCCGATGAAGTTGAACAGGAGGTCTCCGTTGTCGCCCAGGGCGACCGTGTATTCCCGGAAATCCGCGTTCTGGTCGCTTGCCGTCACGAACGGCGGCACGGCGTTCTTGGGGTCGAACGCCGCCGCCTGCCCCTCGAACGCGGCCCTGCCGCATTCCTGCGAGAGGAAGGAGACGACGATGTGGACCTTGGTCTTCTCCTTGGGGTCGAGGGCGGCATAGGAGGCCTTCGCGCCCTTCGTCACGAACGCGGCAAGCTCGTTCAGGGCCGTGTCGTAGTCGTTCGAGAGTCGCTTGCCGCCGGGCAGGTTCACCTTCATGCCGCGCGCCAGGTCCAGCGCGAAGAACGATGTCCTGCCGTTGCCGAGCGCAAACTCCCTCGCCGCCTGGCAGATGTTCCAGTTCACCATGCCGATGATGTTGCGGCCGGCGTCGTACCTTACGTCCTGGATAGGCTCCAGGCCCGGCTCCCGGCCGATTCTCTTAGTCACGACGGCGCGAAATGCGTCCGCCGCGGGTCCGTTGCCGCCGACGTAGACCGGCATGACGCTGTCGTACACCTTGCCGGACTGGACCTTTGCGCTCGCCACCAGGTCGGAGAAGATCTTGGAGGCTCCGAATTCCGCAGTGTCGAACTTGCCCTTGAAAATCCCCACTCCCTTCCGTTCGTCATCCGAAACGCCCATGTACGTGTCCACCGACAATTTCAGCTGGATGAGCATGTTGCTCGCACGCGCCGACATCGCCGAGACGTGCTCCAGGAGCCCCTTCGGGAAATCGGCCTTGTCGAAGCGGCCCGTCTCGAAGGCGTCGTAGAGGAACGCCGTCTTCTTCGCGTTGTCGCCGCTCAGCGCAGCCTGCATCTTCGCGACGTTCGAGGCGCCGCACTTCGCAACCAGGAGGTCGGCTATGAAATCGCGGGCCGCGACCTTCTCGTCCGCCCCATCGAGGGCCGCCTCGGCGCCAGACGAAACCGCAAGCTCCACCTGAAGCCGCGTGAACTGCTCGACCGCCTTGTGGATCGCCAGCCCCCGGGAGGAACCGGACAGCTTCTTGATGTCGCCGACGTCCGCGTTCTTCACGGCGCGGACGATGTTGGCGAGCACGCCGGGCTGGACGCTCTTGCCGCCCATCAGCTTGAGGAAGGACACCCCGGCCTTCACCATCCCCTTGTCGCCGCCGGCGGCTTCGCGGATTTCGGCGAGATTCGCCATGATGTCCGCGACTTTCTTCTCCACCGCGTCGGCGGAGCGGAGCGCGGCGTCGCCGCGCACGAGGATTCCCTCGATGTTCTTCTTGACGATTTCGAGCGCGTCCCCGTCCTTGAGCGCGGTCTTCACCGCTGTCTCGACCAGTCGGTCGAGATTCGCCCTGGCTGCGGCGTCTCCCGCCGGGCATTTGGCGTAGACGCTGGCGGCGGCGGCCTTCGTGGCCGCAAAGGCCTGGTCAAAGAGGTCGGAAGCCTTCGCGATTTCGGACTGGACGGCGAGGATGCGCCGCGCCGTCAGGGGCTTGCCCGCGCCGTAGTCCTTGAGGTTCATGGCCTTGCGCACGTTCTCCGGGATCTTGGACTCGCCGCCGAACATGTCGATTACCGACTGGCGGAATAGGACCCGCGCCGCGTCGTTCGCGTCCTTGTTCGCACGCGAACGGGCGAACGCCGCCACCTTGTCCGTTGTGGAGGCGGAAATCGCGTGGCCTCCCAGCCCCGCGTCTTCACCGACGCGCGCCACCGACTTTGCGCCGCCCGCCTCCTGCGCTCCGCGAGCGAAATCCACGAATTTCTGGAACTGCGCGTTGATTTCCATTTGATTGCTCCTGCTTTTTTAGGATTGAATTTCGCCCAGTCTACACGCCGCGCCGAGAAAGGTTACGCAACGACGCGCGCCACGCGGCGAGCGAGGGGCTCACGCGCTGCCGGACGCGGGGAGAAGAAGTCTTTTGCAGCTTCAGGCCGGGGGGAACGTCCCGTTCGCCACCTCCTCCACGTACGACGCGAAGGCGCCGCGGACTTCGCCCGCGAGGTGCGCGTACTGCTTGACGAAGGACGGCGCGGACTCGTTGAGCCCCAGGAGGTCGTGCATGACAAGCCACTGCGCGTCGCACACCGGGCCCGCCCCTATGCCGATTGTGACGATCTTCAGCGCCGCGGTAATCTCCGCGGCAAGCTCGGAGGGAATGCACTCGAGCGTGACGGCGAAGGCTCCCGCCTCCTCGACGGACCTCGCGTCGCGCAGGACCGCGTTCGCGGCCTCGCGCGTCTTGCCCTGGCGCTTGAAGCCGCCGTACTCGTTGACGCTCTGCGGCGTCATTCCCACGTGCGCGAGGACGGGAATCCCCGCCTCGGTCATCCTGCGGATGAGACCGGACACCCTCGCCCCGCCCTCGAGCTTGACCGCGTCCGCCCCGGCCTTGACGCACGCGACGGCGTTGGCCATCGCGAGGTCGTCGCCGCACTGGTAGCTGCCGAACGGCATGTCCGCGACGACCATCGCGTTCTTCGCGGCGCGCGCGACGGCAGCTGTCGCGGAAAGCGTCTCCTCCATCCTTACGGGCAGCGTCGTCGGGTAGCCGAGAGTCGTCATGCCCATCGAGTCGCCGACCAGAAGGATCGGCACCCCCGCCTCGTCGGCGAGACGCGCGAAGCACGCGTCGTACGCCGTGCAGCAACCAAGCCTGGACACGCCCTTCGCGGCCCGGACCGTGGCAACGTTCCACTTCTTCATTTCGGTCAGAACCCCACGGAGGAACGCGTCTGCTCCTTGCGGAGCTCGTGCTCGTCGCTCCAGACGAGCTCGCCGGACCTCAGGTCCTTCAGGTTGAGCGTGAGCTTGTAGTAGCGGTCGACCACGCGGCCCGCCTTCTGGCTCATTTCCGTGATGGCGCCGTAGAGGTACATCTGCGCGGCGGACTGCTGTCCGGCACGGACGGCCTTGGACTGGTCCGTGAGCCCGTTCAGCGCCTGGTCGTTCATGAACTGCAGGTCCTCGCCGGACGTCTTCCGGTCCATGAAGCGGAACTTGCGCGAGCGCAGCAGCTTGGTGCGGATCGAGTCCGTCGCGGACACGAGGTCGAGCGTGCGGTCGGACGTCCTGTTCTCCAGCTGGGCGATGTCCAGGACGGGGCGGTTCCCGCCGATTTCCGTTATGAACTCCTGGTCAGCGAGCATCGAGTCAACCATCTTCTCCACGGCGCGGCGGACGTCCTGCGGCTCGAGCCTCGAGCTCATGGCCTGGCGGTCCAGCTGCGTCTCTCGCGCGACGGGCGCCGTCGCGCAGCCTGTCGCGGCGACCATCAGCGTCGCGGCCAGTCCAAAGAACACCGACTTCATTTCTTCGATTTCCCCTTGTTTTAGGTTTGTGAAAACGTCACTGCGCGGTGTCTGTCTCGCGCACCTGCATGCGGGCCTTGACGCCCTTCGCGTTCGGGGCGAGGCCCGTGAACGTGACGGTGTCGAGTCCGTCCAGCACTATCGCCCGGAACGGCTTGCCGTCCGCGTCGAGCTCGTTGCCCTCCGCGTCCGTCCACACCATCCTGCCCTGGAGCTCGAGCCGCTTGTGGCTCTTGGACTCCAGCGTCACGGTGGCGCGCATTATGCCGGCGACGTCGGAATACGTCACCTTGGCGACGCGGACCCTTCCGGCGAGCCGGGTGGAGCATTCCAGGACGGACGCGTCGCCCGTCTGCGTGTCGATGGAGACGCGCGTCCCCGCCGTCTCCGCGCATCCCGCGGCGAACGCAAGCGCCGCCGCCGCGGCCATCCTTCCAATCGTGTTCATGGTGTGAGAGCCTCCTTTTACTTCATTATGTTGAGATAGACTACCTTCGTCTCGCCTGGCTTCAGCTCCACGGTGGCGGCCGCCGAGTAGAGCCCTATGGACGCCTCCACGCGCCTGACGCCCGGATCGACTTCCGCGCTCCAGACGTGCTCCCCGGCGGGGAGCGACGCCCAGCAGCGAAGGTCCGCGCTGCGTATCGCCGAGACGACCAGGTTGCCGACGAGGACCGCGAGCTGCGCGTATTCGTTCCCGCAGTGGTTTACCGCCGCCTGCGCGCCAGCCTGCACGGCCGCGCGCGTGAGGTTGCGGGCGATTATGCCGGGGAGGTGCTCCTTCAGGTCCCGCGCCGCAAGCGCCTCCACGTCCAGCGCCGGGGACGCGAAGCCCGAGGGGCCTCCCATGACGCCGACGCGCACTTTCGACGGGACGTACGCACCGCCCTCGTACATGGGGATGTCGAACGACATCGCGGTGTAGATCGGAATCGGCACCTTCAGGGCGAAGCGCCTGCGCACGAAGCCCTCTCCCCCGACGA
>JAEEGL015327817.1_pt1 | contig 10387 bp, 10 predicted proteins | sample 9134231 | NCBI WGS metagenome assembly JAEEGL01 (sample SAMN16246548, study PRJNA631951) | gut metagenome | biome: gut microbiome; feature: rumen; material: fiber-attached | host: Bos | place: Iran: Karaj | collected 2018-10
AATCCCGAAAAAAAACTTGACCCCCGGCATGCACACGCTATAGTGACAAGAAATCGTTGATGGAGGCGTAGCTCAGTTGGAAGAGCAGCTGACTCTTAATCAGCGGGTCGTGGGTTCGAGCCCCTCCGCCTCTACCATCTTAAAGCCCCCGAAAATCAAGCATTTGCGAAGTTTTCGGGGGCTTCCTTTTTGCGTCATGGCCTATAGCGAAAAAACCGACAAAAAAGGCGTTTTTTGACGGTTGAAGCCCGGATAAGCGCCCGGATTACGCCCGGAAAAAGACCCGCTGATTCCCTTTGAATTGGCGGGTTTCTCGTTGTCGGGGTGGTGTCTCCCCGGCGGTTGGGGCCGAATCCGGGCGCGATAAACGCCCGGATTGTCTTGCAACGCCCTTTTTGTCTGGTATTGTTTGGGGGCGAAAGGACGGGAACCGCAATGCCGAAAGTTGCAAGTTTGTTCAGATTTACCATTGTTCAAGAAAAGGATTCGCGGCAATCCTCCCCCTCTTGGCTCGCCACCCTCTACTCAAGCGGGAAGCGGGAGCGGAAAAGATTCCGCACGAAAGCGAAAGCCGAGGGATGGGTGGAAACCCGCCGGACGGAGGTGGAAAAGCTGGGAACGCAAGTCGACGGCCTGTCGCGGGAAGCGCTGGCGGATGCGGTAGACGCGCGGGAACTTCTTGGGGAGGGGGAAACCCTCGTGGGCGCGCTCAAGGAATTGAAGCTGGTTCGGGATGCGCTGGGGTCTGGCGCGGGCTTGCTGTCCTCGCTGGATGAGTTGGCGGCAACGCGGAAAGCGCTGGGCGGTCGGGTCGGCCTCCTGCAAGCGGCGGAGTTCTGGGCGCTTCACAACCCCGACGGGAACGCTCTGACGCTGGGGCAACTGGCGGAGGAATACTTGTCCGCCCCCCGCCGCGGCGGCACGTCCCCGAGCCACCTTCGCGCCCTGCGGGAACGGTTCTGGATACTTCAACAGACTTTCGGGGAGGATAAGCCCGTCGCCTCCATCATGGCGGACGATTTGGGCGGGTTCTTGGAATCGCGGGCGCAGGCTCAAAGCTGGTCGCCCTCTTCCTTCAATGCGTGGCGCGGCACGCTCAAAAGCCTCTTCGCCTATGCGGACGCCAAGCATGGGACGGGGAATCCGGCTGCCGGCATCGAGCGGCGCAACGTGCCAGCCCGGAAGATTGAGTATTACACGCCGGAACAAGCCGAGGCCATTTTGCGCGCGGCGGAAAAGGTCGCTCCGAATTACGCGGCGGCGGTGGCAATTCTCTTCTTCGCCGGGGTGCGCCCTGCGGAATTGGTCGGCCAGTATGGGGAAAGTGGTTCCGGGGTGATTGGCGGGTTGCTCTGGAATCGCGTGGACGTCGATGGGGAAATCGTCTTGGACAAAACGAAAACCAACCAACGCCGGAGCATCCCCATCCCTCCCAACCTCGCCGCCTGGTTGTCGCGCTACGGCAAGGAACGCGGGCGGGTGGTGTCCAGCCCGCAAGGCTGGAAGTGGGCGCGGGAACGCATCGTCAAGGCCTCCGGCGTGGAATGGGGGCAGGATTGGCCGCGACACACTTTCGCAACCTACCACTTCGCCCTGCATCGCAACCGGGAAGCGCTTGAGGCAATCATGGGACACGTCGAGGGCGGGAGTGCCGTTCTTGAGCGGCATTACAAGGGATTGGAGAAACGGGCCGTGGCGGAACGGTTCTGGGGCATCATGCCAACCGCGACGGCGGCGGAAAGCAAGGGGGCGTGAGCATGACCGCACCCCATCCCCTGCACTCCTTCCGCTGTCTCCACGCCGGGCGGCGCTGGGAGGATTTCACGTTTGAAGAGCGGCGGGAGTTGTTGAACCTCCTCCGCGACGATTGCCAAGCCCTCCTTCCTCTCCTCTGGGAAGCCATTGACCCGAAGCCGCGCGCCAGTTGGAAGGATGGCATGTCGGATGCCATTGACCGCTTGCGCGTCTGGGATGATTTCTTTGACAGCACCATCCCTTTTTCCCTCAAGGGGCTTGACCTGTTCATCGAGGAACTCGAAAGCCTTGTGGCCTCCCCTTGCACCGTCGAGTATCGGCAGGAAATGGGGCGGCTGTTGCTTGGCACGTTCGCGCACATTGCCGGAGTGGCCTCCGGGGAATGGGCCTCCCTGCTGGAAATCGAGTTGCTGTCACTCCATGCCGCCCGTGTGGAAGCCGCATCGAGGGCGGAAGTAGCGGCCGCATCCCGCAAGCTCGCGGAAGCCCTCGCGGATGCGGCGGCGGCGCGCGGTGATCTGGACGAAGAGAAACGGCAACGGGTGGCCGCGCAAGCCGCGCACCGGGCAGAAAAGCGGTTCCGGGTAGAGGCACAAAAGCGGGCCGACACGGCGGAGGAATTGGCAAGGGAGCGCAAGGAACGACTGGACAAGGCCGAAACCCTTCTGTTCAAACGGCGCTCTGACAAGGCAAAAACGAAACCCAACCGGGGAAAAGACAATCTGACGAAAACGCAATGGAAAAAGTTCCTGCAAGGTCTTGACCGTCTCCTTTCCTTGGATGCCGGGCAACCCCCCTCCAAACGGGTCGGGCAAACGGTCGTTGTCATGCACGCAATCCGGCGGCACAATGAAGCCAGCGAAACCCCCATTGCCTCCAGCCCTCTCGCCGTCCTCAAGCGCTGGCAACGCTGGCGCGCCGAGCATCCGCCAACCTCCTAGGCCTTGGACATTGGACAAGGTCAAGCATTGTCCAAAGATTTCCGGCACGCATTCCGCCCCCTGCACAAGGGGGCTTTCTTGTTGGTGCCTTGGACATTCCGGGCTTCTGCCCCGTCGCGCGGGGTTACACGCTGGGACACGGGCGGCGATAGTCGCCAGTCCGAGGCCAAAGGCCGGAAAAACTCAAAGCATGAAAACCAAAACCAAACCCGCAACCCCGCCCCCCGCTCCGCTCTTCTACCGCATGGGGGAGCTTGCCGCGCTCTTGAACGTCTCGCCCCGCTCCATCCGGCGGGCCATGGACAAGCATACCCTGCCTTACACGCGCTTGGGTGGGGCAATCCTGTTCCGCAAGGCGGACATTGACGCGACACTTGCGGCGGCAACCGTCCCCGCGCTTTCTGCCAACGGGAAGCGGGGTGCGTGATGGCGTCCATGGCTGTTTTTTGGGGAATCGCGCGGGAGTGTGATACCAACCTCGCACAAGCCCGCGCATCGAGCGCAGGCAGAAAGGCGAAAGGGTATGAAAAACGAAAAAGCGGAAATCATCAAGGCGGTCGAATCCGTCCTTTCTTCGCGGACGCAATCCGCCGTCATTTCGGCTGCGGAAACGGCGCGGCTGTTGAACGTGTCGCGCCGGACGGTCGCGGCGCTGGCGGCGGAGGGACACTTGACGCGCGCTTTCCTGCCGGGGCGGAAGCGCCCGTATGGCTTCACGCGCGCCAGCGTCGAGGCCCTTCTTGCGGGGCGGGAAGGTGGTGTCAAATGATGGTGGCCGGGTATGAAAAAGCCGCCGGGGGAAGGAACGGCGGCGGCGAGAACAAGGGGGTTTCGCTTGGAATTGACCTTACCACGTTCGGGTTGCCCGTCAAGTCTGCGGCGGCTTCCTTTTCAGTCGCGGCGGCGGCTTCCTGTCTGCCGGAATGGGGCGCATTCGTGGCCGCTGGCGTCCGTCATGCCAAGCATCTGGACGAGGCAATCCAATTCCTCTACCTGTTCGCGAATCTGTACCGGGCGCAACTGGAAGCCAACGAGCAACCCGCATTCGACTGTGAGAGAATCCGCACGTTTGCGCGTGGCCTGTCCCGCCTCCGGGATGCGTTCTCCGCGTTCGTCGCCTCCGTCCGTCCCGAAGATGTTCCTTTCATCCCGGAAGATGGGGAGGTGTCGTGGTGAGTGCAACGACAATTCCTGACTCGGCGTCAGCGCTCCGCTGGGCGTCCAAAGGGTGGCCCGTGTTCCCACTTGTCCCGAACGGGAAAACCCCTGCAACCGCGCACGGCTTCAAGGATGCCTCTACTATCTCGTGGTTTGTCTCCAGCTCTTGGAGCACGCGTCCGGGGGCGAACATCGGTCTTGCGACGGGCGGCGGTTTGGTGGTGTTGGATGTCGACCGCAAGGGTGGAAAGGACGGTTTCGCGGCGCTGGAACGTGTCGGCCTTTCGGAATCCAAACTGGATGACCTCAACACCTACAGTGTCGACACGCCAAGCGGCGGGCGGCATTACTATTTCTGCACGTCGGAGGACGTGAAATCCGGCAGCGACGTGCTGGGCCGTCGTTCCGGCGTGGACGTTCGCGGGGTCGGTGGCTATGTGGTCGCTCCCCCGTCCATCGTCGATGGGAAGCCCTACACCGTTCGCCCTGGGTTTGCCAATTTCTGGGATGGGGTTGACGTTCCCGAACGGGGTTCGCTTGCGGATTGGTCGGCGGTTGCCCCCTACCTCCGCAAGCCCGAACCGTCCGCCACGCCTCCGCCTTCGAACTCGCGTCCCTCTCCCTCCGGCGGGCCGTCGGTGCTGGATCGAGCGGCGGCATATCTCGGAACGGTTGACCCTGCCATCGAGGGCAAGGGTGGGAGCAATGCCACGTTCCGGCCTGCCGTCGCCTTGGTGCATGGCTTCCAGTTGTCGGCGGAGGATGCCTTTGCCCTTCTCCGCGACGTGTACAACCCGCGTTGCCGTCCCCCATGGTCGGAAAAGGAGTTGCGACACAAGGTCGAGGACGCGGTAAAGGCTGGCCCGCCGTCTGGCAAGGCTCCGGGCTGGCTTCTGGATGGCGTCGAGGTGCGGCCGGCCGACGGTGCGCCTCCTCCGCCCCCCCTGCCCGTGGTAGAGGTCGAGGATGCCGACGAGGACGAGCCCGACGAGGGCGCGGAGGAAAACCTCGAGGATGTTCCCCCTCCCCCCGGTATTGTCGGGGAAACGGCGCGGTGGATTCTCGCCCGCTGTGGCAAGCCTTACCTTCCCTTCGCTGTGCAAGCCTCCCTCGTTGTCTGGGCGGTGCTGGCTTCCCGAAAAGCACGGGTGCAAAACCAAACCCCCATCCTCTACGTCGGGGAAGTCGCGGCTTCGTCGAATGGCAAGGATGACCCCCAACGGCTTGCCGCCTCCATTCTGGAACAAGTCGGGGTGTCCCTTCGGCACTTCGGGGCGCGGCTTGCCAGTTGGAACGCGGGGGTTGAAGAGTTCCTCCGTTGCTGGGCGCATCCTGTCATGTTCTCGCGTGTCGATGAGGCGGCGGGATACCTGGGGCAAGTCTCCAAGTCCGATTTTGCGGTATCCGACTTTCTCAAGGAATCGTGGAGCCGTGGCCTTGGCAAGCTGTACCCTTTGGGACGTGTCCGGCTCAAGGGCAAAGAGACGCTGGCCGCAATCCACCATCCGGCCTACAACCTCTTCCTCGCCACCCAACCCTCGACCCTCGGGGCCGCTGTCGGGCGGGCGCAGTTGGAGGACGGGCTTTTGCCTCGCGTCCTCTGGGCCTGCCGTCCCGGCTACTGCGTGGACGTCGAAACGGCGAACCTCTGCCGTTCGTGCGACTTGCGGGAAAGCGATGAGGGCTTGCGCATCCTCGACCGTGCCCGCCGGGGCTGGAACTGGTTCAGGGGACAAGCCGACAACGACTTCCGGGACATGGCCGATTTGGAGTCGCGCCCCGCTCCGGACGCCAAGCCGCAAGGCAAGGGTGACGAGGACGAGGGCGGCGGGCTTCCCCCGGCGCATGCCGTCTGGGATGAGCCGTTGCCCTTCGAACTTGAACCGCAAGCCGCCGGACGCCTCCGGGAGTTCATGCGCCGGACGCAAAACCGCGTGAAGCTCGCTGCCGAAGGCAAGGCTTCCCCGCTGGGTTACCTCTGGGGCAAGGCGGCGGAGAATGCCTTGCGGGTGTCGCTCATCCTTGCCGTCGCCCGGCTTGGCATGACTGCTGGCCCGTACACCATTACGGACGAGGAAGCCGCGTGGGCTGTGCGCTTCGTCGATGCGTCGGTCTGGTCGGCTACCGCGTGGGCGCGGGCCAACATGGCCGATACCCCGTTTGAACGAGACTGCAAACGCGTGCTTGAGTTCATCCGGGGCAAGGGCACGGTCAAGAAATTCGTTCTCACTCGACAGTTCCGCATGCCCCCCCGCGTCCTCAATGATATCCTTTCTTCGCTTTACGCCTCTGGCGATATTGAGCCCGTTTCCGTGAATACGAAGGGCCGAACCGCTGAAGGATACCGGGCCGCACCCATTCGCGGGCGACGGAAGTAAGATGGAAGGAAGATGGAAGGAAGATGGAAGGAAGGGGGGAGGGAAATAGGTTGTATTTGTAGGGTTTTCTACTTCTCTCCCCTCTTTCCTTCCTTCTTTCCGTATCGTTTTGCGTTCTTCTGTCTTTTCCTCTTCTACCCCCCGCCTCTAGGGGGGGGCCTTATAAGAGTTCTTGGAAGGAAGGAAGGAAGCCCCCCGAAAACTCCGTTTCAGTCAATGTTTACAGGGTTTTCTTTTTTCCATCTTCTTTCCGGGATAGTTCCGGTTTCTGTCCGTGCCGGGGCTGGTGGGGCGGGGCCGTTTCAAACGTTGTTTGAACGTGTTTTTTCGGCAGGGGCAGGGGCCGTTTTGGATACGGGCGAAAACGGGAAAAATGAGGGGCGGTTTCGACGTTTGGCATACGGTTCCTAGACGTGATTTCCGGGGGCGGCTTCTAGCCGTGGTAACCACGGCGATTACACGGGTTTTCTGGGGCGCGGGCTGGCCATGGGAACCATGGTGTTTGAATGGCTGTCCGGGGGATGGGCTGGCCGTTGTGTGCGACGGGGTTTGTACGGGTGTTCTGGGGTGGTGGGTCGTGCCTGGCTGCCACTTGCTCTTGACGTGCCGGGCCGTCGGGGGGTAGTGTGCCGCCCGTTCCCGTTGCCGGGAGCCTCGTCGAGTTCGAAGACGGCGAGACAACCGAAAAACACCTTGCCCTTTTTGGCGTGCCGGGATGCTTCCGCGTCCCTCTTCGAACGCGCCGGGAAGGGCTTTTTGGTGAGTACATGAAAAAACAGAACGAAACGAAGAACACGGCGCAAACCATGGTTGCCCTTTTCCACGTCCCCGCGCGGGTTGCGCTGGCCTTGCAACATGGGGATGGGAATCTCGCGGACTGGTGCGCGGAATTGCTTGGGGCCGGGTGGGAGACCGACATGGAGAGTGCGGAAAGCGCCAAGTGGGCGGCGGCGGTTCGGAAGAAGTTCGGGGCCGTGCCGGAGGACGGGGAATCCATCGTGGGCCTCGGCGCCGGGTTCGTCGATGCCGGGAGCAATGAGGAAACCGCAATCCGTGCGGCCTTTGCTCCCCCTGTGAAGGAACGCAACAAGCTAATCAAGCAGACCGGGGAAGAAGTCGCCCGCAAGTTGTGCAATGATGTGTTGGGCCGCTCCTCCTTCATCGAGGACAAGGATGGGCCCGCGCCCGGCACGCTTGGCGCGGTGTGGAAGGAACGGGACAAGCGGCTTGCGGTCGGCTTCGCCCTTTGTCACTTGGCCCAAACGGCGGCAAGCCTTATTGACCTCCTCCCCCAAGAAACTCCGGAGGCGGTGCGGTTCAAGGCGGTGGTGCAAGCGTTCATCGATGCGGAGAAGTGGTTTGCGCGGGAACAAGTCGCGGTCATGGATTCCGTCGAGCCTGTTCTCTTCGAAGGGGTCTACAATGCGGCGGCGGCGGCGGAATGATGCCGTGGCGGTGCCCTCCTCCCTTCGCCGGGGGGAGGGCTTTTTGTTGTCGGGTGGTCGCTGGCCGGGGGCGGGGGGCTCCCGCACGTCTGGGGCCAACGTCGGGGGGAAGTCCGGGGCCGTCGATGGCGCGTCGGTCGGCGTCGGTCGTTCGTGATCCGCGCCGGGGTGGAAGTCGTGCAGCCGAATTCGGCTGCGGGGATGGCGGGGGGCTTACTGTCTTTTCGCGGCCTCGCGCTCAAGGAATGCCCAGTAGCTTTCATCTTTGGGATGGTAGCGGCGTTCGGCCTCCCTCCATCCGTCGATGATGTCTTGCCGTGTCGGGGTGGTGCTTCCCGTGATGGGGGTGAATCCCATTCCCCGCAATCCGGGGTCGGGTTTGGCGGCGGGGGTGATGTAGGACAATTGCCCGAATTGGAAGGTTGCGGGCTCGTCGGCAGGAATCCAGTCCAGCGCTTTCCATGCCGCCGCCGCGCGGTCGATGGCGCTCAAGCTCGCCTCGAGGTCGTGCGCGGTGGCTTTGGTGGTGCCCTGCCGCCGTCCTTCCCGTACAAGGTCATTGACTGCCCCCAGGGCCATGTGCCATGTCCCCCGCTGGCGCTTGTCGCCCCAGTTCTTGGGCTGGAAGTGGCCCGCCTGTTGCAGGAATGCCCGGTTCTGGTCGTGCGCCGCGCCGGGGAACACCATTTCCTGCAAGGCCGTGATGCCGCTTTCGGTCGCTTTCACGTAGCTCGTTGTGTTCTTCCGCTCGGTTTTCAAGTCCTCCCGCCGCTCGTGTTTCTCCTGGCGGAGTGCCGCCGCAACTGCTTTCTTGTACTCCCGCTCTTGTTTCTCGCGGGCGCGTTGCTGGTCGCGTTCCCATCGTTGCATTGCCCGCTGGTCTTGTGCCTCAAGGCGCAACCGGGTTCTCTCCTTGGCCGTCTCCTGCCTCTGTCGTGCGGTCTCCGCCCGTTCCGTCGCCTTGCGGGCTTCGGTGTCGAGCTTCAAGATGGCTTTTTCCAGCGATTGCACGCGCATGTCCCGCGCTCTCTCCTGCCGTCCGATTGCATCCAGTGCGGCGTTGTAGTCGGCAAAGAAGTTCCTGCGGGCCTCCTCCATCGCCTTTTCAAGCTGTTTGGGTGTCTTTGCGCCTTTCGTCGCCTTGCGTAGCTCCTTTTTCCATTGGGATGCCTGGGCGTTCTTCGCCTTGGCTTCCTCGACGGCTGCAATGATGCTTGCGGAAGTCGCGCCGGGCTTGGCGGCGGCTTCGCGGCGTGCTTGTTGCAGGCTCCCGCGTTTCGTGTTCGGCGCTTCCGGGCGCTCCCACGTCTTGCCCTGCAACTCGTCCCGCTCGGCCTGTAGCTGTTCCGCCAGTTCTCGGAAGGAACGGGCCGTCCTCATCGCTTCGGCGCCGGGGTCGTTGCTGTAGATGTCGTCGAGAATCAAGTCGATGGGGGTTTGCTGGGGTTTGGGGAGGTTGACGGGTTCGGGCCGCTCGGGGAGTTGGGGCGGGTTGTAGTAGAGGTCGGCGGCAAGCTCGGCATTCTGGGGGCTGTGGGGCTTGTCGGGTTGCCTCCCTGCCGCTTTGGCCGCCTCTGCCGCCCGCTTCTCCGCCTCGGCAATGCGGCGTCCTTCGTTGTTCCGCCAGAAATCGTCTTCCCACTTGTCGCGGAGTGGCTTGAAGGTCAAAACGCTGCCAATGTCCGCCAGCCCTTCAAACGCGCCACTTGCAAAGCCGGACAGGAAAGCGCCCGCCTTTTCCCCAAAGCTGGGGTTGGTGATTTCGTAGGGGTTGCGGCCTCTGCCTCCGCTTCCGCCGTTCAGTCTGGCGAACATGGCGCGGCGTTGCTCGTCGGTCATTTCCTTCGTGGTCATGTTGTCCTTCCCTTTGTTGTGTGTTGGTTGTGGCTCCGCATCTTACCCGCGGCCTCTGTCCCTTCAAAAAAACCGCCAGCAGGTGCCGCCCTGGGTGTGGTCATGTCCGGCTGGATCCACGCGCTCCCGCTTTGGCCTCTGGCGTGCCCGCTGTGGCGTTCTGGCCGTCGGGCGGGTCGTTGGCCGTCCGGGCCTCCTGTCGTGGCGCTCCGTGGCTCCCGTGGGCGGGGCGGGCTGGTTCCTCGCCCGTTCTCCGTGTTCGTCCGGCTCGGCGGTCGCGGTCGGTGCCTCCGGCGGCAGGCTGGGGCCTGTCCTCCTCCGTGCTGCCGTCCGGGCTTCCCCGCTGGCCGCTGTGGCGTTTTCCGGGGCCGGGGGCGGTGTCGGTATGGGTCGGGGCGTCCCGCCTCTCTCCGTGGCTCCTGCGGGGGCGTGCCGTGGGCTTGTCCGGCTGGCTCGTCGTGTCCCCTTTCCCTCCCCCTACGGGGGAGGGTGAAAGCGTCAATTTCACGAAAGACACGAAAAAGCCATAAATGATTCATTTCAGCGGAGTTATAACATAATCCATAAATGCTTGAAAATCAATGATTTATGGCTTTCGTTTTACATCATAATATATATTATGCGACGTTAGTTAAATTGTTGCCTTTCAACGTGTTATAACGCGCAATGGCCTGTTTCTAGTCGGTCAATTTTTGCGGCGTTGGCTCCCGCTGGCGGCTGGCTGGCCCGTGTTGGACGTCCGGGGGAGGGGCTGGGCGTTGGTGTGGGTCTGGCGGTCGGCTCGCTGGCGGGGCTTCTGGGGGCCTCCGTCGCCGGGGGCGTTTTGGCGGGTGCCGGGTGTCGGCGGTCGGCGGCG
>JAEEGL015412524.1_pt1 | contig 10387 bp, 5 predicted proteins | sample 9134231 | NCBI WGS metagenome assembly JAEEGL01 (sample SAMN16246548, study PRJNA631951) | gut metagenome | biome: gut microbiome; feature: rumen; material: fiber-attached | host: Bos | place: Iran: Karaj | collected 2018-10
CAAAGAAGAACTCATTGAATTCTATAAGAATCTTTATTTTAAAGATGTTAAAGAGACTATTATTGCCTGTGAAAGAAATGATGTTCATATCAATGAACTGGCGGAAAAGAATGAAGTTGAAGGTTATTTAAGCAAGGAAGAAGTCTTTGATCTTTATGATTATTCCAATTACAGTTTTGAATCAGTATTGAAATCACGTCTTGAAGCCAGATCTTTAATCGAAGATGAATTCAAAGTTGATAAGACTCTGTCTTATATCGTTAAACGTGATGATCCGGAATGCAAGGAATTCTATAAAGAGATCATTTCGGCTTATGATGAGCGGATAGATGAAGCCAGAGCAGAAGATGATCAGAATTATACGACTTTAAATACAGACTACCAGCGCTTTTTATATCGTGCATATTCAAGTCTGAATGTCATGCATGAAGAAGCACTGGATCGTCGCCGAAGAGATTTCAATGATGCAGTTTCTTTATATAACAGCACAACAGATATCAATGAATTGAAACATCTGATCAGCCGTTTTGCGGATTTCAAAGGCTATGATCGTGCTGATCAGTATATAGGCTATTGTCAAAGAAAGATACAGGATCTCTCGGAATCAGAAAGCAGAAGACGTTTTGATGAACAGGTCGATATGCTTCTGACGATGGGTGATGATTTCCTTACTGAGGGGCTTTTTGAGTCGGCTAATGATGAATATAAAGAAGTATTGGCTCTTGATGCCATGAATGAAAGAGCGCTTTTAGGTTCGCTTTTAGTTGATTCCAGAGCACGCAATATTGATGAACTTGAAGAACGTTATGTAAATCTATATAAAGAAGATCGCGTTGAACAGAAGAAGATTGATGTCGACGAAACGATGGTTGATCGCAAGGTTGCTGAATTTGTAGGTGAGGGAATAAGCGAAGAATATGTTCGTGATTTATATACCTACAATGACTTTTATTATGATTCGCTGGCTGACATCAGAATCAACGAAAAGAAACTGCTGGTTGATGATTTCAAGCTTAATAATATTTTAAATCGTTTACTGGAAACGGGTAATTCAGATATTACGACTTTCTATAACGATGTGATCAGCGTTTATGACAAGCGTATCGCTGATGCGGTTGAAGCTGATGAAAAGAAAAAAGATGAACTCATCAGCAAGTATGCGACTTTTGTCAAAAATAAGGATGAGATTCTGCAAAGACAGAAACGTGAAATCTTTGAAAAACACGCGGAAGAGATCGAAGCCTACTATCAGGAAAACATCAATATCTTTGATCGCAAGAATCTTTCCAAGAAGCAGCTTGAAGCTCTGATCAAGCGTTTTGAAGTATATCCTGAATATAAAGATGCAGCTGTCTACATTGATCAGTGCCGCAACAGAATTTCAGAAATTGATGTTGCCGATAAGAATGCCTTGATCGATTCACTGATAACTCAAGGTGAAAATGCGATCAATAAGGAAGATTTCGCTGCGTCTTCGATCATTTTTGATCGCATCATGAAGATCGAAGAGAGTCCGGTCGCTCATGAAGGTTCTTTATTAAGCCGTTATCGCATTACTTCCTATGATGAATTAATAGATTACTATATCAAAAAGTACAAAGATCATGAACCGGAAGTCCTGCAGGCTTTCCTGCCGGATGAAAAACATGTTCTCAAAGCTATTGATAAGTTCTATATCAAGGATCTGATGGATGATAAGTATATCCGTTCTTTCTATGATTATGATCTTACCTATGAATCATATCTGAATGGTCGCTTGAGACAGGAAAAAGCTTTGAACCAGGATCTCGACCAGGATTATGATATTACTTATCTTTTAGCTAACGATGATACCGAACTCAAAGATACGATCAAAGAACTCAGGACTTATTTCAAGAAACGCATCGCTGAAGCAAAGAAAGCTGATGAGGCGGCAATTAAGGTTATTAAGCGCAATTATGCGATTTTCTTGAAGAATAAAGATAAGGAATTAAGAGATATCTACAGTGAGTTTAACGAAACAGGCAATGTTCCGGAATTGGATGAATCTACAGAATTTCAGTATGAAGAAATAAATGAAGCTGCTGCTCCTGAGAAGGAAAAGGCCACTGAAACAGTTGTAAAAGAAACGGCTGTAAGCAGTAAGCCTATTCAGGAACCTGTTAAAGCAGATGCCAAAACAAAGCCACAGCCAGTTGCTGAAAAACCAGAATCTAAGAGTAAGCCGGCTTTGCCATCTGCCACAAACAAGATTAAAAAGTTTGAAAACAGAAAACCGGCAAAACCACCGGTTGAAAAGGTCAAGAAGGAACCAAAAGACCGCTTTATCTATATCGTTGTGATTGTGGCGCTGGCTTTCTTGGGCGTAATGGGCTATTTTGCCTATGATCGTCTGATTGTTCCGGCCAATACTTACAGACAGGCTGAAGCATTAGCGGAAGCTGGACAGTATGATGAAGCGATCGAGATGTTTAAGAGCCTCAAGAATTATCGTGATGCTGCAGATAAAGTTGGGGAAACCGAGCTTCTGAAAGCTGATAAACTGTATGCTGATGGTGATATTGCCGCAGCACTTAATATCTATAAGAACTACGAAGATCAGGCTGATAATGTCACGAAGATCAAAGATGATCTGATCAAAAAAGCCAATGTAGGCGATACGGTTATTTTTGGTGAATACGAACAGGATGGCTTAAGTTCTGATGGCCGTGAATTTATTGAATGGATCGTTTTAGATAAGAGTGATGACGCTTTATTCCTTTTATCTAAATATGCTTTGGAAATGCAGAAGTTCTCATTGACGGAAGACTCTTCCTATTGGGAGATCAGTTTTGTCCGTTCTTTCCTGAACCGCCGTTTCCCGGATAATGCCTTTAATAATGAAAATCCAAGCAGGGTCATGGACACAACCGTCTTCAATTATCGTATTGCCAACGATGATGATCCATATGACGAGATTGTCAGTGTTGACTGGAGCGTTCAGGACATGATGCCTTATGAAACGGTCGATAAGCTTTTCCTGTTAAGTATTGATGAGGTCGATCAATACCTCAAACAGAGCGATCGCATGACAAGGGCTACCCCCTATCTGATAGGCATGGGCACGACGATTACTTCTGAAGGCAACTGTGACTGGTGGCTGCGTTCTCCGGGCAACGAAGATGTCTCCTCCGCTTATGTTAAGGCCTCTGATGGACAGATCTCTTCTTCGATGAATCCGATCTCCAATTGTGTACGTCCGGCCATGTGGCTTAAGATCTCTTCATGATGTCAGCAGCGGTTATTATTAATCTGCTTATCATATTATTTGTTTTGATTGGTCTCTATTTCAGTTACAGAAAGCATTCTGTACAGTGTTTTTTCTTCTATACAGTTTTATCGAACTGCATAGGTCTTATTGCGGCTGTAATACTATTGCTCAATATTGAAGGTTATGAAGTGATCAGATTTATGGCTACCGTCATGCTGTGTTTTACCTTTTTGGTCACGGCTTTTGTCTTAGTTCCGCTTGGCGGTGATTTTAAGGAGCTGATGTTTGGAAACAGCGGGCTGTTTCATCATACGCTTGTGCCGATTCTATCACTTGTTTCCTATCTGTTTTTTGAAAAACATCATAATTCACCATGGATTCCGGTTATATTTACGATGTTTTATGGTTTGCTGATTTATTATCTTAACTATATAAGAGTGATAGAAGGACCTTATCCGTTCTTTAAAATTCATAAAATAGGCATTCCTAAAAGTGTCATGTGGTTTTTTACCTTGTTATTTTCTGTTTATGTTTTAGCCAATCTGATCATTTTTGTGGCAGGGAAATGTTCATGAACTTCTATGATGAACTGATCGCCAAGCTTGATAAGCTTATGGATGAAAAAAAGTATAAAGAAGCAGAAAAGCTCATCGATGATGAGCTTTCTATGGCTTATGTACCTGCAGATATCGAAGAAAAACTGTATGCATATAAAGATGAGATCAGAGTACATAACTTCAGATCTGCTTCATTAAGCGAAGAAGAACTTGAAGAATATCTGTTTTCTGATCGTGAACATCAGCTTCTCGCTGTTACACAGCTTGACAAGATGAATTTAAGAGATCAGATCTCTCTGTGTGAGAAATATCTGAAGAGTGATGGTTTTATAAATGCGAAAGTATTGCTGATAGAGTCTTTGATCAGACAGGAGATCGATCATCATTTCATTTACATTAATGAAGAAGATAAATATGAGTTCAATCCCATTGATATCAGAAAGCCTGATGAAGCTGAAGGCTTTCTAAGCGCCAGAAAGCTGCTCAGAGACTATTATCTCAAGGAACCATCTAAATTACTGCTGGCTGAACAACTCCTGTACAGAGAGACTTTATTGGCTTTACCTTTCAATCTGGATCATGAAGATGGTCTATTAGTGGCAGATAAGATCGAAAAGTATATCGATGATGCTTTTGAAGCAGGGGATTAATGAAGTCTTATTATAGAAAAAGCTATTTAATAATGATAGAATAATGTAGTTTAAAGGAGTAAACGAATATGTCTGAGTATAAAAAAGTTGAAAATGCCAAAGCAGAACTTACCTGTACTTTGGAAGGTGAAGAATGGAAGAAAGCCAAAGATCATGCTTTCAACAAGCAGCTTGCCAAAGTTGAGATAAAAGGTTTCCGTAAAGGCCAGGCTCCAAGAAATCTGGCTGCCAAGTATATCAGCTCACAGGGTGTCTTATTGGATGCTGCTGAAGCGCTGGCACAGGGTGCACTTGATGCCGCAATCGCTGAACACGCTTTAACGCTTATTGATCGTCCGGAGCTCAAAATTGATGCTATCGATGATGACAAGTGTGTCATGACCTTTATCTGTCCGGTTCTTCCGGATGTCAAAGTTGGTGACTATAAGAACTTAGAATACAAACTTGATGAAGTCAAAGTTGAAGATAAAGAAGTTGATGACCAGATCGCTGATCTGTTAGACCGCAAAGCTGATCTTGAACTCAAGGAAGATGGCGAAGTTGAAGATGGCGATACAACAGTTATCGATTATGAAGGTTTCAAGGATGGTGAAGCTTTCGAAGGCGGCAAGGGTGAAAACTATGATCTGCGCATCGGTTCTCATTCCTTCATTCCTGGTTTTGAAGAACAGCTTATCGGCATGAAACCGGAAGAGACCAAAGAGATCAAGGTAACTTTCCCTGAAGATTACCATGCTGAAGAATTAAAGGGCAAGGATGCAACTTTCAAGGTTACCGTTCATGAAATCAAGAAGAAAGTTCTGCCTGAATTAAATGATGAGTTTGTCAAAGAACTTAAATACGATAATGTCAACACAGTAGAAGAACTGCGCAACTATACAAAAGAGAATCTGTTTAAGCGCAAAGAAGATCAGGCTAAAGCAGATGCGGAAAACGCTTTGCTGGATAAACTGGCAGAGATCGTTGAAGTTGATATTCCTGAACCAATGATCAAGTCGGAACTTGATTCCATGGTTCAGAACTATGAATCAAGACTGATGCAGCAGGGCATTGCCTTGACACAGTTCCTGCAGCTGACCGGTCAGAAGATCGAAGATTTGAGAGAGACGATGAAAGAAGATGCAAAGAAGCGTATCAGATTGAATCTTGGTCTTGATGAGATTGCCAAAGAAGAAAAGGTTGAGACTACGGAAGAAGATATCAATAACGAATATCAGCGTCTTGCCGATATGTATGGCATGCCGGTTGATGATATCAAGAAGTATGTTCCGGAAGACACTCTGAAGGATGATGTCAGACTTCAGAAGACTCTCGAACTGTTAAAGAAGTAAATAACTGTAAAAGACGCATCGCGTCTTTTATTGAAAGGAGGAGATATAAATGAGTAATTATTCCTATCCCTTACTATGTACAAGAGGAGCGGTAATCTTTCCGATGCAGGATCTGGCTGTGGAAGTCGGCCGTCAGATCTCTATTGATGCGGTAAATTACGCCAATGCCTATATCAGCAATATCGTCTTAGTCTCGCAAAGAGATCTCACTGTTGATGTTCCCGGACCGGATGATGTCTATAACATCGGTACAGTCTGCCGTATCAAGACCTCCAGAGAAAGAGATGATCATCTCAAAGTCATTTTCACCGGTTTAAGCCGCTGCCGTATTCTGAAACACTTCATCAAGAACGATGTGAATTTTGTTGAAGTTGAAGAAATACAGGATGTCGTTGAAGATGAAAGCGTAATTGAGGAACAGACAAAGAAAGCTCTGGCTGAATTCAATGTCATCGCGCAGAAATATGCCCGTCCTGGTTTCCCGATCAGACAGTTTTCTAATTTTGATGCGACCTTAGCTTCAGTGATCGTTGATACTTTTGCTCAGATATATATTCAGAATGTTGAAGATAAACAGCTTTTCTTAGAAGAAGAAAATGTCAACCGTCGTCTGGATATGATGCTGACCCATATCGATAAAGAAAGAAATATGGATCGCATTGAACAGGAGATCAATGAAAAGGTCAAGGAAAGCATCGAAGACGGTCAAAGAGATTACTATTTAAGAGAAAAACTTAAGGCAATTAAAGATGAACTTGGCGGCGAAGGAGCATCGGATATCGATGATCTGATCGCCAAGGTTGAAAATGAACCATATCCGGAAAATGTCAAAGCCAAGGCTAAAGAAGAATTCAGACATTACGAAATGCTTCCGCCGACAACAGGTGAGACTGGAGTTATCAGAACTTATCTGGAATGGCTTTTGAATGTTCCTTGGTATCAGAAGTCAACAGATAATGAGAATCTTGATGATGCTTCAAGAATTCTTGATGAGGATCATTATGGTCTGATCAAAGTCAAAGAAAGAATCCTTGAATATCTGGCGGTCAAACAGATGACAAATTCTTTAAAATCTCCGATCATATGTTTGGTTGGTCCTCCAGGAGTTGGTAAAACATCATTGGCTAAATCCGTAGCCAGAGCTCTTGACCGCAAATTCGTAAAGATATCTTTAGGCGGTGTCAGAGATGAAGCAGAGATCCGTGGACATCGTCGGACTTATTTGGGATCGATGCCTGGCCGTATCATTCAGGGCATGAAAAGAGCGGGTACGCTTAATCCGGTCTTTCTCATCGATGAGATCGATAAGATGGCATCTGATTATAAGGGTGATCCATCTTCTGCTATGCTGGAAGTTCTGGATCCGGAACAGAATTCCCAATTCTCTGATCACTATCTGGAAGAACCATATGATCTCTCTGATGTTTTATTCATCTGTACAGCTAACTATCGCGACAATATTCCGCCAGCTTTATTGGATCGTCTGGAGATCATTGAATTATCCAGTTATACCGAATATGAAAAACTCAATATCGCCAAAAACCATCTGATCAAGAAACAGCTGGAAACTAATGGCTTGAAGGATTCGCAGGTCTCATTTGACGATGATGTAATGATGTATCTGATCAGACATTACACCAGAGAAGCCGGTGTCAGACAGTTGGAAAGAGTGATCGGTACTTTATGCCGTAAATCGGTTCTCGCTATTCTTAAGGAAAAGAAGAAGTCTGTTAAAATAACCAAGAAACTGATCAATACCTGGTTAGGACATGAGATCTATGATTACGGAACCAAGGAAAAGAAGGACCAGGTCGGTGTGGTTACCGGCTTAGCCTATACTTCCTTTGGCGGTGATATCCTGCCGGTCGAAGTAAATTATTTTGAAGGCAAAGGCAATCTGATCGTAACCGGTAAATTAGGTGAAGTCATGGTCGAATCAACTAAGATCGCTTTGGACTTCATTAAAGCCAATGCCCGTAAATATAACATTCCGATTGAACTGTTTGAAAAGAATGATATCCATATCCATGTTCCAGAAGGCGCAGTACCAAAAGATGGTCCATCTGCCGGTGTAACGATCACCACCGCTATTGTTTCCGCCTTGACAAAAAAGGCAGTCAAAAAAGATCTGGCAATGACTGGTGAAGTTACCTTGCGTGGCAATGTCTTGCCGATCGGCGGCTTGAAAGAGAAATCTTTGGCAGCTCATCGTTCCGGGATCAAGACAATCGTCATTCCAAAAGGAAACATCAAAGATCTTGATGATATCCCTGATGAAGTTAAGAATGATATCAATTATATACCAGTCGAAAAGGTCGATCAGGTAATTCAAGAGGCTATCATCAATGGTTAGCTTTATCTGCAGTGCAAACAAGCTGAACAACTTCCCCGAAACAGTGCGGGAAGTTGTTTTTGTCGGCCGCAGCAATGTTGGCAAATCTTCTCTGATCAATGCTTTATATAATCAGAAACTTGCATATGTCGGCAAAACGCCCGGCAAGACCAGACTGATCAATTTTTTCAATGTCGATGATAAATATACAGCTGTCGATGTTCCAGGCTATGGCTATGCGCAAAGATCACAGAAACAGCTGATCGAATTCTCCAATATGATGGATGATTATTTCTCCCGCAAGGATAAGATCAGACTTGTAGTAATGATCACCGATTCGAGGATCGGATTAACAAATGATGATAAAGATATGCTGGACTATATCAAAGATAAAGGTTTTCATTATCTGATCGTCGCTAATAAGATCGATAAACTGTCAAATAATCAGCTCAGCAACAATAAGAATAAACTCTATAAAGAATATGAACATGTGGTCTATGTTTCAGCTGAAAAGAAAAAGAATATTGAGCAGATTCATGAGAATATAGCTAAGAATCTGTAAATTTGCCTTTTAGAAAGAGTCTATCTTATAATTTAAAAGACGTTGAAAAGAAGAAAGTATACTCATTGGAAAAATAGAGATATAAGGGTTGGTGGAACTTATACTGGATGGGTAGAAAATGTTGTCTTGGAGTCTACTTAGGTACGTGTACTCGCGTTAAGAGTGAAAGATATAAGTTAAGGTGGTACCGCGCTTTGCGCCCTTGTTGCCACCTTTTTATTTTAGGAGGGTTTGTTATGTTAGAAAGCAGATATGATGCGAAAAAAGTTGAAGAAGGCAAGTATCAGGAATGGCTGGATCATCACTATTTTGAATGCGGTGATATGTCCAAGAAACCATATTGTATTGTCATTCCGCCACCAAATGTAACCGGTAAGCTGCATCTTGGCCATGCGATGGATAATACGATCCAGGATCTGCTTTCCCGTTATAACCGTCTGAAAGGCTATGATGTCTTATGGGTTCCGGGTATGGACCATGCGGGTATCGCGACACAGGCTAAGGTCGATGAAAGATTAAAGAAACAGGGTCTTTCCCGTTATGATCTGGGCAGAGAAAAGTTTTTGGAGAAAGCCTGGGAATGGAAACATGAATATTCTGATTTTATCCGTTCTCAATGGGCTAAACTGGGCAACTCTACAGATTACCGCAAAGAAAGATTCACTTTGGATGAAGGTCTTTCCCGTGCAGTTGCGAAAGTATTTGTCACATACTATAAGGAAGGCCTGATCTATCGCGGAAAACGCGTCATCAACTGGGATCCGCAGGCAAAAACAGCTTTAAGCAATATAGAAGTAATTCATAAAGATGTTGAAGCCTTTATGTATTATCTCAGATATCACATCGTTGGTTCCGATGAGACTTTTGAAGTTGCGACAACAAGACCGGAAACGATGTTTGGTGATGTGTGCATCGTTGTCAATCCAAATGATGAAAAGGTCAATCATCTCATTGGTAAGAAAGCTATCAATCCAGCCAATGGTCAGGAACTTGAAATCATTGGCGATGAATATATTGAGATCGGTTTTGGTACAGGCATCATGAAATGTACACCTGCTCATGACCCTAATGACTACCAGATCGCTTTAAGACATAATCTGCCGATGCCAATCTGCATGAATGAAGATGGTACGATGAATGAACTTTGCGGTGAATTCAATGGCCTGGATCGCTTTGAATGCCGTGAAAAACTGCTGGAGAAATTCAAAACTGAAGGTGCTTTTGTCAAAGCCGATAAGATCGTTCATTCAGTTGGCCATTCTGAGCGTACAGGCGTCATGGTAGAACCTTATCTTTCCAATCAGTGGTTCGTCAAGATGAAACCTCTGGCTGAAGATGTTCTTAAGGCTCAGCAGAACGAAGATTCAAAGATCAATTTCTATCCGAAACGTTTTGAAAAGACCTTCAATCAGTGGCTGGAAAACATCGAAGACTGGTGCATCTCCAGACAGTTATGGTGGGGTCATAGAATTCCTGTCTGGTATCACAATGAAACAGGAGAGATCTATTGCGAAGTTGATCCGCCTAAAGATATTGAAAACTATCATCAGGATGAAGATGTTCTTGATACCTGGTTCTCGAGTGCTTTATGGCCGTTTACAACCTTGGGCTGGCCTGAAGAAACTGAAGATTTCAAACGCTATTATCCAACCAGCTGCATGGTCACCGGTTATGACATCATCTTTTTCTGGGTTGCCAGAATGGCTTTCTCAGCCCGTCATTTTAC
>JAEEGL015859096.1_pt1 | contig 10387 bp, 7 predicted proteins | sample 9134231 | NCBI WGS metagenome assembly JAEEGL01 (sample SAMN16246548, study PRJNA631951) | gut metagenome | biome: gut microbiome; feature: rumen; material: fiber-attached | host: Bos | place: Iran: Karaj | collected 2018-10
CCCTGCCCGACGAGCACCCCGAGGTGGCCACCATGTTCAACCTGGCCCCCCAGGAGCCTCTGGAGCTGGCCGCCAAGCTGGTGCCCCCCGGCGGCGCCGGCATCGGTATGCACGTGATCCCCGTGGAGAAGGCCATCGACCCCAAGATCGAGAGCGTCAGCGTGGAGCACCTGTCCCATTGGCTCAATAAGTATGACAAGTTCTGCAAGATGGTCTGCGCCTGCCGGAAGGCCCAGCGGGTTCGCGGCGAAGGCGTGGGCGACATCGAGGGCAAGATGTGCATCGGCCTGGGAGACATCGCCGAATTCCTGGTGGAGACCGGGAAGGACGCGGAGTATATCACCCGGGAGGAGGCCCTGGAGATCATCCAGCGGGCGGAGCGGAAGGGCTACGTCCACCAGATCACCAACCTGGACGGGGAGAACCGCATCGTGGGCATCTGCAACTGCTCCGCCGGCTCCTGCTACGGCCTGCGCACCTCCCAGCTCTTCAACACCCCCAACATGTCCCGCTCCGCCTACCGGGCCCACGTGGACACGGAAAAGTGCGTAGCCTGCGGCAAGTGCGTGGAGGTCTGCCCCGTGGGGGCCGCCAAGCTGGGCCAGAAGCTCTGCAAGAAGGACGGCTCCAAGGTGAAGTACCCGGTGCACCAGCTCCCCGACGACCACATCTGGGGTCCGGACAAGTGGGACCGGAACTACCGGGACAGCAACAAGATCAACTGCTACGACTCCGGCACCTCCCCCTGCAAGGCCGCCTGCCCCGCCCACATCGCGGTGCAGGGCTACGTGAAAATGGCCGGGGAGGGCCGCTATGAGGATGCCGTCAAGCTGATCCGCATGGACAACCCCTTCCCTGCCGTCTGCGGCGCGGTGTGCAACCGCCGCTGTGAGGACGCCTGCACCCGGGGGACCATCGACAAGCCCGTGGCCATCGACGAGATCAAGAAGTTCCTGGCCCAGTGGGAGCTGGAGAACCCCGGCCACTTCCAGGTCCTCAGTGAAAACGGTGAGGGCAAGCAGTGGGACGATTACAAAATCGCCGTCATCGGCGCCGGTCCCGCGGGTCTGTCTGCCGCCTGGTATCTGCGGACCGAGGGCTATCCCGTTACCGTCTTTGAGAAGGAAGCCCGGCCCGGCGGCATGCTGATGAACGGCATCCCCAACTTCCGGCTGGAAAAAGAGGTGCTCCGCAAGGAGATCCAGCTCATTGAAGACATGGGCGCCGAGATCCGCTGCGGCGTGGAAGTTGGCAAGGACCTGACCCTGGATGATCTGCGGAAGCAGGGCTACAAGGGCTTCTTCATCGCCATCGGCCTCCAGGGCGGCCGCCTGGCGGGAGTCCCCGGCGAGGACGCCCAGGGCGTTCAGTCCGGCGTGGACTTCCTGCGGCAGGTGAACCTGGACCAAAACCGGAAGCTCCAAGGCGACGTGGTGGTGGTGGGCGGCGGCAACGTGGCCGCCGACGTGGCCCGTACCGCCCTCCGCTGCACCGACGGCAAGGTCACCATGCTCTGCCTGGAGCAGCGGGAGGAGATGCCCGCCGCCAAGGACGAGGTGGCCGAGATTCTGACCGAGGGCATCGAGATCCGCAACGGCTGGGGCCCCAAGGAGGTCCTCACCGAAAACGGCAGGGTCAAGGCCCTGGTCTTCAAGCGCTGCACCCAGGTCTACGACCGGGAGCACCGCTTCTGCCCCGTCTATGACGACACCGACACCGTCACCGTCCCCTGCGAAAACGTGCTCATGGCCATCGGCCAGAGCGCCCGGTGGGGAGATCTGCTGAAGGGCAGCCGGGTGGTGCTCCGCCGCAACGGCACCGCCGAGGCGGACCCCGTCACCCTTCAGACCGCCGAGCCCGACGTCTTCGTGGGCGGCGACATCTTCCACGGCGCCCGCTTCGCCATCGACGCCATCGCCGACGGCCGGGAGGCCATGGTGAGCCTCAACCGCTTCGTGCATCCGGGCCAGTCCCTGACCATTGGCCGGGATCTGCGGAGGTTCCCGGAGCTGAACAAGGAGGACATCCGGGTAGAGTCCTACGACAACGCGCCCCGGCAGGCGCCCGGCCTGAAGCCCGGCGATCCCAGGGCCAGCTTCTCTGACCTGCGGCTGCCCCTGACGCCGGAGCAGGTGAAGCAGGAGGCGGCCCGCTGCCTCAAGTGCGGCGCCACCACCGTGGACTTTAACAAGTGCGTGGGTTGCGGCCTCTGCACCACCCGCTGCGAGTTCGACGCCATCCATCTCAGCCGGGATCTTCCCGCCTGCAGCGAGATGCACACCGCCGAGGAGATGATGAAGCTGGTGGGCCCCTACGCCCTCAAGCGGGTGGGCAAGATCATCAAGCGCAAGCTCACCGGCAAGTCCGACTACCCCTCAGAGCAGTAAGTCAACGACAAACAGGTACCGCAAACGCGGTACCTGTTTTTCACCCTTGCGCTTCCGGAGGAAGCAGATTATAATAGAGAAAAACGCAGGAGGCCCACACATGGAATGTCTGGAATTTGGAAATCCTCGGGCGGAGCGGGTGCTGCTGCAGCCGGTGGATCAATATGACCTGGAGGGAATGGATCAGGAGCTGGCGGCCCTTCGGGAGGCCGTCGGGGACTTCCGGCTGCTGGCCTTCCGGATCCGGGACTGGAACCGGGAGCTGTCCCCCTGGGAGGCCCCGCCGGTCTTCGGCAGGGAGGGCTTCGGCACCGGGGCCCAGGAGACCCTGACAGCCCTGTTGGAGCGATGCGGGGAGCCGGAAAAGCGATACTATCTGGGAGGCTACTCCCTGGCGGGCCTCTTTGCCCTCTGGGCTGCCGGCCAGACGGAGCGCTTCGCGGGGATTGCCGCCGCCTCCCCCTCCGTGTGGTTCCCGGGCTTTCCGGCGTATCTGGAAGCCCACCCGCCCCGGACGGAGCGGGTCTATCTGAGCCTGGGGGACCGGGAGGAGAAGACCCGGAATCCGGTGATGGCCCAGGTGGGGGACCGGATCCGTCAGCTTCACGGCTGGCTTTCGGACCGGGGCCTGAACTGCACCCTGGAATGGAACCCCGGCAATCACTTCCGGGACCCGGCCCTCCGCACCGCCAGGGCCTTCGCCTGGGTGCTGGGAGAGCCTTACAAAGACAAGGAGCGCGTATGAAACAGATCAAGGTGGTGGCGGGAATCCTCCGCCGGGGAAATCAGGTCTACGCCACCCAGCGGGGCTACGGCCCCCAAAAGGACGGCTGGGAGTTTCCCGGGGGCAAGCTGGAGCCGGGGGAGAGCCCCCGGGAGGCCCTGCGCCGGGAGCTGCGGGAGGAGCTGGCGGTGGAAATCCGGGTGGAGGACTACCTGACCACCCTGGAATACGACTACCCGGACTTCCATCTCAGCATGGACTGCTACTTTGCCTCGGTGACGGAGGGCAGCCTTACCCTGCTGGAGCACGAGGCCGCCCGCTGGCTGGCCCCGGAGCAGCTGGACAGTCTGAACTGGCTCCCGGCGGACCGGGAACTGCTGCCCCTTTTGAAACGGCGCCTGGCCGAAAACGCGCCAAAGCTCTGAGGGTTTTTGTTGCAATTCCGGCCGAATTTTGATACAATAAGTTCCACACAATTCCACTGGGAGGGAACAACATGGCAAGCGCCCTGCGACTGAAAAAATCCAACTGTAAGAACTGCTACAAGTGTATCCGCCACTGCCCGGTGAAGTCCATCCGCTTCTCCGGCAACCAGGCCCACGTGATGGAGGAGGACTGCGTTCTCTGCGGCCAGTGCGTGGTGGTCTGCCCCCAAAACGCCAAGGAGATCGTGGACGAAAGCGAGAAGATCCGGGTCCTGCTCCAGAGCGGGGATCCGGTGTACGTGAGCCTGGCTCCCTCCTTTGCCGCCAACTATGAGGGCGTCGGCATCCGGGGCATGGAGGCCGCCCTGAAACAGCTGGGCTTTGCCGGGGTGGAGGAAACCGCCCTGGGGGCCACCGTGGTGAAGCGGGAGTACGATCGGCTTCTCCGGGAGGAGCACCGGGACATCGTCATCTCCTCCTGCTGCCACTCCGTGAACCTGCTGATCGAGAAGTATTTCCCCGAGATCCTGCCCTTCCTGGCGGACGTCCAGTCCCCCATGCAGGCCCATTGCGCCGCCATCAAGCGAGCGCATCCAAATGCCAAGACCGTCTTCATCGGGCCCTGCGTGGCCAAGAAGGACGAGGCCCAGCGCTATGAGGGCCTGGTGGACGGAGTCCTGACCTTCGAGGAGCTGTCCGTTTGGATGGCCCAGGCGGGGGTGCGCCCAGAGTCCGTTGCCGACGAGAATCCCGACGAGGGCCTGGCCCGGCTCTTCCCCACCTCCGGCGGCATCCTGCGGACCCTCACCGAGCGGGTCCCCGGCTATACCTATCTGGTGGTGGACGGCATGGAGAACGTCATCGCCGCCCTGGAGGACATCCGCCAAGGCAAGGTTCACCGCTGCTTCATCGAAATGTCCGCCTGCCCCGGCTCCTGCGTCAACGGTCCCGTCATGGAGCACCGGAAGTCCCTGATTACCAGCAGCCTGGCGGTGAACGCCTACGCCGGCCAGCAGGACTTCCCCCTGGCCCAGCCGGAGGCGGAGCTGCTGCGGAAGGAATTTGCCAACCTGACCCGGAAGCCCAATCTGCCCTCTCCCATGGAGCTGCAGAAGATCCTCAAGCGTATGGGCAAGAACAAGCCCGAGGACGAGCTGAACTGCGGCACCTGCGGCTACAACACCTGTCGGGAGAAGGCCATCGCCATCTACCAGGGCAAGGCCGACGTGTCCATGTGCCTGCCCTTCCTGAAGGAGCAGGCGGAGCACTTCTCCGACAGCATGATGCGCAACACCCCCGTGGCCATGCTGGTGGTCAGCGAGGACATGGAGGTCCAGCAGATGAACACCGCCGCCCAGAAGCTGCTGAACGTCCGTTATCTGGGGGACGTCCAGGGGGACCAGCTGATCCGGATTCTGGATCCCACTCCCTTCCTCCAGGTGCTCCACACCGGCCGCAATCTGCGGGACCAGAAGGTCTACCTGGCGGAGTATGACCGCTACGTGGAGCAGACCATCTTCCGGGATCAGGAGAGCCACAACCTGCTTTGCATCCTCCGGGATGTGACGGAGCAGGAGGAGGCCCGGCTGAAGAAGGAGGACCTGAACCGCCAGACTGCCGAGGTGGCGGACCAGGTGGTAAATAAGCAGATGCGCATTGTCCAGCAGATCGCTTCCCTCCTGGGCGAGACGGCCGCCGAGACCAAGATTGCCCTGACCAAGCTGAAGGAGTCGGTGAGCGATGAATAAATACTGTGCCGATATTGGCTATCTCAGCGTCAACCACTTCGGGGAGGAGCTCTGCGGGGACCACGTGGAGGTGGTGCCCCACGATCCGGACTCCACCGTGGTGGTTCTGGCGGACGGCCTGGGCAGCGGCGTCAAGGCCAGCATCCTCTCCACCCTCACCTCCAAGATCATCTCCACCATGCTGGCCCAGGGGGCCTCTTTGGAGGACTGCGTAAACACCATTGTGGACACCCTGCCGGTGGACTCCAAGAAGGGGGTGGCCTACTCCACCTTCACGGTGATCCACCTGCTCCGCAACGAGCTGGCGGACGTCATCGAGTATGAGAACCCCATGACCATCCTGATCCGGGACGGGAGCAATTTTGAGTTCCCCAGGCAGGAGATGAACGTGGGAGGCAAAAAGGTCCTTCGCTCCACCCTGCGGCTCCAGGACGGGGACGTGTTCATCGCTATGAGCGACGGCTGCCCCTATGCCAACGCCGACAAGGCCTACAACTACAGCTGGCGGCGGGAGGACATCGTCGCCTTCATGGAGCCCCTGACCCTGGCGGGCTACACCGCCAAGACCCTGGCCACCATGCTGGTGGACGAGTGCTACACCCTCTACGGGGGCATGCCCCGGGACGACGCCACCGCCTGCGTGGTGAAGATCCGCCAGCGGACCCCCATGAACATCCTCTTCGGGCCTCCTGCCAACCCCAGCGAGGCGGACCGGATGATGCGGCTCTTCTTCTCCCGGGAGGGCAAGCACATCATCTGCGGCGGCACCACCGCCTCCGTGGCCTCCCGCTACCTGGGGGCGCCCATCCGGCCCGTAAAGGGCAGCGAGGCCCCCGGCGTGCCTCCCATCTCCGAGATGGAAGGCGCGGACCTGGTGACGGAGGGCGTTATCACCATGAACAAGGTGGTGGAGTACGCCAAGGACTACCTGGCGGACAACCACAGCTACGAGCAGTGGAGCTTCAAGCGGGACGGCGCCAGCCTCATCTCCCGGATGCTCTTTGAGGAGGCCACAGACATCAACTTCTACGTGGGCCGGGCCATCAACCCCGCCCACCAGAACCCGGATCTGCCCATCAACTTCAACATCAAGATGGGCCTGGTGAAGGACCTCTCCGAAGCCCTCCAGGCCATGGGCAAGGTGGTCAAGGTCAGTTACTTCTAACAAGTCCAAAACGAGAAACGGAAAAGCGAAAAACTGAGGTGCTGCTGCGCGAGCGTTTGAACACCTCGGTTTTTCGTTTTTTCGCATACACCGCCCGCAGCGGCGGTCATCTGTGCCCTTTATGGGTATTGACCGCCGGTGTTTCAGAGTTCAGCGCCTGCAGCGCGGGCAATCTGCCCGCTGTTTTCCCCGCGTCCGTAGGGGACGGGTTCCCCGTCCCGCCGCACTACGCCGTAGGGGACGGGTTCCCCGTCCCGCCGCACCTCACCGTAGGGGGCGGCCTCCGGACGCCCCGCCGGTGCCGATTCGAAACAGCTTCAATCCATAAGTTGACATAATTTGTAACTTTTTTGACATTTTTTGTTTTATCCTCTTGCAAGAACCGCCGTTTCCATGTATAATAACATATCATTTCTGACACAGAGAAACGGAAATCCATGCCATGAAAAAGATTACGATTCTTTTATTGACATTGCTTCTGCTGTCCGGCTGCATGGCGGCGGGGGCGGAGACCCGGCCCCAGGCGGCCTCCAAGGGTCCCACCGCCGCCCCGACCATGACCCTTGCTGCCGTTTCCATGGCCACTGACGCCCCCACGGCGACTCAACCCGAGACCGCCGCCCCGGAGACCGCCCAGCCGGACGCCGGCCTGGCGGGCACGGTGCTGCAGCTGACCCAGGGCCTGATCGCCACCCCTTCCCAGCCCCAGGTGGAGCTGGAGCTCCGGGTGGCGGCGGCGGATCTTACCGGGGCCCCGGAGGGCCGGGACTGCCTGCTGCGGCTGTGGCTGGACGGGAAGGCCCTGGGCAGAAGCCAAAAGCTCCGGGTGCGGCCCGGCGCCAGCCTGCGGATTCCCCTGGAGTTCAGCTTTGCACGCTACCAACCGGACCGGCAGGCGGAGCTCACCGCTGCCCTCTACTACGGCACCGAGGAATGCAGCGCCCGGGCCTGGATCCGTCTGAAAAACGACTCCGACGAGCTCTGGGCCGCCCGCAGCGGTGACCCGCAGCCCTATTCCATCGACGTGATCCGCAGCCAGAACGTGGTGGTGGTCTACGGCAAGGACGAGACCGGCGCCTGGACGGTGCCGGTGAAGAGCTTCCTCTGCTCCACCGGCCGCTCCACCCCCCAGGGGAACTACAGCCTGGGGCCCAAGCGGGAGTGGGGCCTGCTCTTTGGCAACGTCTACGGTCAGTACGTCAGCCGCATCACCGGGGACATTCTCTTCCACTCGGTGCCCTACTACCGCAAGGACAAGGGCAGCCTGGAAACCGAGGAGTTCAACAAGCTGGGCACGACCGCTTCCCTGGGCTGCGTCCGGATGGCGGTGGGGGATGTGAAGTGGATCTACGACTTCTGTCCCTCCGGGACCCCGGTGCGCATTTACGACGCGGACCGGCTGCCGGTGGAGATGCCCACCGCCCTGGTGCTGGACCCGGCGGATCCCCGCTCCGGCTGGGATCCCACGGACCCGGACCCGGAAAACCCCTGGCTTCAGGATTGGCAATTGACGGCGAAGGAGGCAACGCCATGAGAGGACTGCGGCCCGAGGACTATCAGGAGCCCAACTGCCCGTTCTGCAATCCCGAGGAGGAGAAGCGGGCCACCCCGGTGGACCTGCGCCGCTGCCTCACCCGGCTGGACGCACTGCTGGACCGGAACGACGACCCCGCCGCCCGGCGGCATCTGGACTATTGGCGCGCCGAGGCCCTGGCCTGCAACGACCTGCGGGGCCTCTTGAGCATCGAAAACGAGCGCATGGGTCTGCTGCGGAAGATGGGGGACGAGGCTGCCGCCCGGGAAGCCGCGGCCTCTGCCGCCTCCCTGGTGGGCAGGGCTGGCCTGGACGATACTGTTACCGCCGCCACCACCTGGCTCAACATGGCCACGGTGTACAAGCATTTCAATCATGCGGAGGAGGCCTTGCCCCTCTATGAGAAGGCCCGCGCCGTCTATGAGCGGGAGCTGGCCCCGGAGGACCCCCGGCTGGGAGGCCTTTGCAACAACACTGCCCTGGCCCTGGCGGACCTGGGCCGCTGGCAGGAGGCCGAGGAGCTCTACGACAGGGCCCTTTCCATCATGGAAAAGCAGCCCCTTGGCGCATTGGAAATGGCGGTGACGGAGCTGAACCTGGCCAACCTGGCGGAGGCCCGGGACGGGCTTTTGGAGGCGGAGGCGGAAATCGAAGCCCGGCTGGACCGGGCCCGGGCCCTGCTGGACCGGCCGGAGCTGCCCCGCAACGGCTACTATGCCTTCGTCTGCGAAAAGTGCGCCTCCACCTTTGACTACTACGGCCGCTTCCTGGACGCCATGGAGCTGAAACAGACCGCGGAGGAGATCTATGCAAGGGCTTGAGCTGTCCCGAAGATATTTTGAGGAATACGGCGCTCCCATGCTGCTCCGGCAGTTCCCCGAATGGGCGGAGCGGCTGGCGGTGGGCCTGGCGGGCAGCGGCTCCGAATGCTTCGGCTTCGACGATGAGATCTCGCGGGACCACGATTTTGAGCCCGGCTTCTGCATCTTTCTGCCGGAGGAGGCGGAGCTGGACCGGCGGACGGAGTTCCGTCTGGAGCGGGCCTACGCCGCCCTGCCCAAGGAATACCTGGGCTTCACTCGGCCCGCCCTCTCCCCGGTGGGAGGCAACCGCCGGGGCCCCATCCGGCTGGGGGACTTTCTGGAGGCCCGCACCGGCAGCCGGACGGGAGAGCTGAGCCTGGGGGCCTGGCTCCGGCTGGAGGAGCAGTACCTGGCGGAGATTGTCAACGGGGAGCTCTTCTGGGAAGGAGACGGCGCCTTCGCCGCCCTGCGGCAGCGCCTGTCCCGGCAGCCGGAGGATGTGCGGGCCAAGAAGCTGGCGGGAAATCTGCTGCGAATGGCCCAGGCGGGCCAGTACAACTATCCCCGCTGCATGGCCCACCGGGAGCCCGCCGCCGCCCAGCTGGCGGTGGGGGAGTTCGTCCGGGGAGCTCTGGCGGTGATCTTCCTGCTGAACAACCGCTACCTGCCATATTATAAATGGCAGTTCCGGGCCCTGAGGGCTCTGCCCCTGCTGGGAGACCAGGCCGAGACCCTGGAGCTGCTGCTGACCACCGACAACGGCCCTGCCATGGCCCCCGCCAAGGAGGCTTTGATGGAGGACCTGGCCGCCCGGATCATCACTGTCCTCCAGGACCAGAATCTCACGGAGGCGGTCTGCGGGGACCTGGAAAAGCACGCCTACTCCGTCAACGACCGGGTCCGGGACCCGGCCCTGCGGAACGCCCATATTCTAACGGCAGTCAACTAGACTGCAGCGGCGCACAGTGTGCGCCATTTACTGCAGCGGCGCACAGTGCGCGCCATTTACCGCAGCGGCGCGCAGTGCGCACCATTCAAGAAGAAACGAGGAACGTAAACCATGATCCAATGTTCAGACCGGCTGGAGCATGTCCACTCCGATATCCGGGGACCTCTCTACATCGAGGCCCTGCGGATGGAGGCGGAGGGCACCAGCGTCCTGAAGCTCAATACCGGCAACCCGGGCCGCTTCGGCTTCCGGCTGCCCAACTCCGTCCGGCAGGCCCTGGCCCTGCACATCGATGAGGCGGTGCCCTACACCGACGTCCGGGGCATGAAGGACGCCCGGAACGTGATCTGCACCTACCACATCGGCCGAGGCCTCCAGGGCATCATGCCCAACGACGTGTTCATCTGCAACGGCGTCAGCGCGGCGGCCTCCATGCTGATGAACGCCCTGGTGGGCACCGGGGACGAGATCCTGCTGCCCTCCCCCTGCTACTCCCTGTGGAGCAACAACGCCTATCTCTGCGGCGGCAAGGCAGTGTTCTACCGCTGCGACCCCCAGGACCACTGGAACCCCGACGTGGAGGACATCAAGTCCAAGGTGACGGACCGCACCAAGGCCCTTTTGGTCATCAACCCCAACAACCCCACCGGCG
>JAEEGL015945833.1_pt1 | contig 10387 bp, 4 predicted proteins | sample 9134231 | NCBI WGS metagenome assembly JAEEGL01 (sample SAMN16246548, study PRJNA631951) | gut metagenome | biome: gut microbiome; feature: rumen; material: fiber-attached | host: Bos | place: Iran: Karaj | collected 2018-10
CTGCTCGCCGCCAGTCCGATGTTCAACGCCACCGCGCCCTACCTCGAGCCGGCCGGCATTTCCCGTGCCAACGAAGGCAAGGTCGCCGAGGCCGATGTGCCGCTGATGACCTGGCTGGGCGGCTACAGGCAGGAGCGCTGGCAGGCCGTCGTGGACGCCTGCGAGGAGTTCCTGCGTGAGAACGAGCGCAGCGCCGAGCCGTACCGCCTCGTCGAGGCCGCGAGCCCGGACTTCGAAAACTACCGCCTGGCCTTCTCCAAGTGCTATGCGGACCGCCACAACGGCGAAATCATCATGGGCACTGGACGTACGATGCGCACCTTCGGCGACATGTACCACCGGATGTATTACGGTCCCTCTTATGACAATTACAATGGCGTGATCAACGACGGCCGCGGTTACGGCGGCGGCTGCATCACGCTCAACTTCGTGGACCTGTTCCCTTCCGCCTCCGGCGAACGGGCCTATTACCGCGACTGGATTGCGGCCCACGGCCACCGGGGAACACTCTCCGACAATCCCTTCGTCGGCCGGGATCCCCGCCTGTACGAGACCGTGATGATCGTCGGCGACCATTTCCGCGACCGCGTCGCCGAAATGTGGATCGACGGGCAGGAGCGCTCCACCGAGACCAATCCCCGCGCGATCACGGGCTTCTGCCTGCGGAAATTCCTCTGGGACTATACCGCTTCGACCTTCCACGACAAGCCGGCCAACTACGCCTACATCCGCCTGCCGGAGATTTATCTGGCCTATGCGGAGGCGCTCAATGAGACTGGCCGTGCGTCCGAGGCGTATGAGTGGCTCAACAAGACCCGCCGGCGCGTCGGTCTGCCGGACATGACGCCCGCCCTGGTGGCGCGCCTGCATGCCGGAGAGACCCTTCCCAGTTACGCCGAATGTTCGCTGCAGGGCGACCCCGTCCTCCGGGAGGAGATCCTGGACGAGCGGGCGCGGGAGTTCTGTTTCGAGGAAGTCCGCTGGTTCGACGTCATCCGCTGGAAGCGGGAGGACGTCTTCAAGAAGACCCTGTACGGCATCACGATGCGCGTGGTGAGCGGTTCGGTCGAAGGCGGCGACCTGGTGCTTGACTTCTCCGACCCGGAGGCCCAGCCCGAGCGCTACTGGAAGAACAATTTCAGTCCCAAGTGGTATCTGAGCGCCCTGCCCTCCAACGAGGTCAACAAGGGCTATGGTTTGATTCAAAATCCCGGATGGTAGGCTTATGAAGAAGTGGATGCTCACCCTCGCCGCCTTGCTCGCGGCCGTGCCCTTCCTCCGGGCCCAGAACGATACGCTCCAACTCGGTTACGGGTTGAAGCAGTCCAAGCAGCAGTCTTCCCTGGCCGCCGACGTGGTCGGCCGCGAAACCCTGGCGCTGACGGACGGATGGAACGTCCTGAACGCCCTGTACGGGAAGGTGCCCGGCTTGCTGGTGCGGCAAGGCGCCAGCGTGCCCTGGTCCTGCGCCCCCACGCTCGTAGTCCGCGGATGGGGTTCCTTCAACGGCAATGATCCGGTCATCCTCGTGGACGGCATCCAGCGCGATCCGGGCTTGCTTTCTCCCGTCGAAGTGGAGAGCGTCACGGTCCTCCGCGATGCCGCATCGACGGCCTTGTACGGCCTCCGCGGGGCGGATGGCGTCATCCTGGTCACGACCCGCCGCGGCCAGGGTGTCCGGCAGAAAGTCTCCGCCGATTATACCTTCGGCGTGCAGACGCCGGTCCGGCTGCCCGAGATGGCGGATGCCTCGCGCTACGCGTATGCGGTCAACGAGGCCCTCGCCTTGGACGGGCTTGCGCCCCGATTCACCCAGACCGACCTGGAGCGCCTCTCGTCCGGATCGTCCGTCCTTCCGGTCGTGGACTGGCGCAAGGAAGTGCTCCGTAGCAGCGGATACACCCATGACGCCAGCCTGTCGATCGAAGGCGCCGACCGCCGGATCCGCTATTTCATCGCTGCTAACCTTGCTCAGAGCAGCGGCATCCTGGCCAATACCGGCCTGAACGACGGCTATTCGACCCAGGTCCTGCACAATACGCTCAAGCTTCGCTCCAACCTGGACATCCGGATGACGCCGACCACCCTGGTACGGGTAGGCCTGAGCGGCCGCCTGCTCCAGTACCAGCAGCCGCTGTCGGGCAGTTCCTCCGCCGGTCCGTCCCTCCAGACGCTGTTCGACACACCGCCCATCGCCACGCCGATCCGCAAGGACGGGCGCTGGGTGCGCGCCGAGAACTTCGACAACCCCCTGGCCCGGATGGCCGCGGGCGGTTACACGACGACCCTGCAGCGTGCGCTGCTCGCCGACCTGTCCCTCGAGCAGGACCTGCGGTTCCTCACCGAGGGCCTCAAGCTGACCGTGCTGGCCGGCTATGACAACAGCGCCGACATCGTGGACCGCCGGTCCTATGACTACGAATATTATGTTTCCCGCTACGTGCGGGACGACAGCGGCCATATCTCCGACCTGGGCTATACGCTCTATGGCAATACCACCGGCCTCGCCTTCACCCGCTATCTCGACAGCCAGTTTATGCGCAGCTCCTTCCAGGGACGGCTGAGCTACGACCGGGACTTCGGCCCTCATGCCGTGGACGCCGCCCTGATCTACGCCCAGACCAGCGTCAAATACAGCGGTGCCAACAACCGCAGCGCCTACATGGACGGGATTGCGACTGCTTCCTACGGCTATGCCGGGCGCTATTTCCTGTCGGCCGTGGCCGCCTACAGCGGCAGCGCGCGGCTCCAGGCCGGGGCCAAGTTCCGCTTCTATCCGGCTGCCTCGGCCGCGTGGCTGGTTTCGGAGGAGCCTTGGATGAAAGGCGCTTCCGACTGGCTCCGGCTCTTGAAAATCCGGGGATCCTACGGCTTGAGTGGGTATGACGGACGACTTTCTTACGATCTGGACAAGCAGTTCAACGGCGCGGGCAGTTCCTATGTTTTCAACGGCACGACCGTTTCGCCCGGCCTCACGCAGGGCAGCCTGCCCTCCACGGGCATCCTGCCGGAAGAGGACCTGAAGGCTGACCTGGGCCTCGAACTGGACCTCGGCGGCATCTTCACCCTGCAGGCGGATGTCTTCGACCACCAGCGGCGCGGGCTGATGGTGTCGGGCGCCGGCACGTATTCTTCGGTCATCGGCGTGGGTCTGCCGTGGATTTTCACGGGCGAGACGCGCAACCGGGGTGCCGAAGCCGCGGCAGACTTCCATCTCTCTTCCGGGATCGTGAGCGCGCACCTGGGCGGGACCTTCAGTTTTGCCAAGAGCCGCATCCTGGAGATGTCGGAAGCCTATCACCCCTATGATTACATGTATAGTACGGGACATCCCATCGGCTCTTTCTACGGCTTGACCGCCGATGGTTTCTATGCCGAGGGGGACTTCGGGCCCGACGGGAAACTGCTCTCCGGCGTGCCGGTGTCTACCCTGGTGGAGTCCGTGCGCCCCGGCGACGTGAAATACAAGGACCTGAACGGAGACAGCCAGATCGACGCCTATGACTATGCCTGTCAGGACGTCTCGACGGTACCGCTCTTCTGGTACGGCCTGCAGGCCGGCCTCAAGGTCGGGTCCTTCAGCCTGGAGGCGCAGTTCGACGGAGCCGGCGGCTTCGTGGTGGAAACCGCCCTCTCCAGCGTGTACCAGCCGCTCTACGGCGACAGCCGGAGCGTGTCCGTCCATTATCTCGAGAATGCCTGGCACGCGGGGGCGGAAAATGCCCGCTACCCCCGGCTGACAACCCTGAGCAACGCCAACAACTTCGCCGAGAGTGCTGTCTGGACGGAGAAAGGCGATTTCCTCAAGTTGAGGAACCTGTACTTCTGTTACGATCTCCCGACCGAGGCGCTCCGCGCCCTGAAGATGAGCGGTTTGCGCGTCTTCCTCCGGGGGACCGGTCTCTTCTCCGTGGATGCGGTGCGCATCCTCGACCCTGAACGTATCAGCCTCGGCTATCCATCGATGAGGACCTTCCAGGCCGGCATCAAATGCAGTTTCTAGCGATGAGAAAGAACTTGATCCTTTGCTTTGCCGCCCTGCTTGCGGTCTCCTGTTCGGATTTCCTGAACGTGAGTGACTCGGTCTATCAGTCCACGGAATACCAGTTCTCTACCTTCGAGAACACCAAGAAGGTCTGCACCGATGTGTACGGCCATCTCCTGAGTTATCTGGCGGATACGGAGAATACGATGCGGGATGTCGCGACGGACGACGCCGTCTATGCCTGGGAGACCAGTTACATCAAGACCTTCTGGGACGGATCCTGGTCGGCCGGCCGCGCCGTCGATGACAAGTGGGCCTATTACTACGGCGCCATCGCTGCCGCCAACTATTTCCTGGAACATTGCCCGGACGACTTCCCGGCCTCCGAATACATGGAGACCTACAAGGAGCGGATCCAGCAGCTGCGGATCTATCCGCTGGAAGTCACCGTCCTGCGTGCCTTCTTCCATTTCGAGCTGCTGAAGCGCTATGGGAATATCGTGATCGCGGACCATTCGGTAACGAAAGACGAAGTCAACAGCCTGCCTTCCTCGGATTACGAGGCGGTGGCCCGCTGGATCATCAGCGAACTGGACGGCGTCATCCCGCTGCTGCCCGTGACCTATGCCGGCACGCTGGCCGATGAGATGGGCCGTGTCACCCGGGGCACTGCCCTGGCGCTCAAGGCCCGGGTGCAGCTCTACCTGGCCAGTCCGCTCAACAATCCCCAGGGGGATAAGAAGCGTTATGCCGCCGCAGCCGCCACGGCAGCGCGGATCCTGGATGCCGGGACCTACGAGCTCACGGATGAAGCGGTGGTCAACAACGGGGATGCCAAGGGCCTGATCTTCGGCATCCGCCAGACCCCGTCCAACGCCTTCGAGGCCAACAATTTCCCCATCGGGTACGAAGGCGGTTATTCCGGCGTATGCCCGAGCCAGGACCTGGTCGAGGCGTTCGATTTCCTGGACGGCACGCCCTTCTCCTGGGAAAGGGACAAGGCCCGGGCGCTGGATCCCGCCCAGCGCGACCCCCGGCTCGCCAAGACCGTCCTGTTTAACGGGGCGATGTTCAAGGGAGAACGCATCCGTTCCTATTACGGCGGTCCCAACGGCTTGCCGCGGACCGGCGCCTCCCCGACTTCGTACTACCTGCGCAAATTCGTCCGGGAGGAGACTTCCTTCGCGGTCGGCCATACGACTTCCTACCAGCACGTCATCCCGCTGTTCCGCTATGCAGAGGTGTATCTGAACTATGCGGAGGCCTTGTTCGAAGCCACGGGAAACAAGGATTTCACCGGTTCGCTGGAGGGAACGTCCTTCACGCTCTCGCCGCTCCAGGCGGTCAATGCCGTTCGTGCCAGGGCTGGCGTCGCGCCGCTGCCCGCTTCGCTGGATGCCGCGACTTTCCGGACCCGCCTGCACAACGAGCGCCGGGTCGAACTGGCCTTCGAGGACCATCGCTTCTGGGACCTGCGCCGCTGGAAGGAGGGCGCGAAGACGATCGCGGTCCACGGCCTGACCATCCGGGAGAATGAGGCCGGCGAAGTCACTTCCGTGGAGCGTGTGACCGTCCAGAACCGTTTCTGGGACGAAAAGATGTATTTTTACCCCGTACCGGATGCCGAGCGGTTCAAGAATCCCGGCCTGGTCCAAAATGACGGTTGGTGATGCGTATGAAGAAGTGGATTCCCCTGGTACTGACCCTGTTGCTGGGCGTGGGATGCGGCGATCCGTCGCTTCCTTCGCTGCCGGTCTGGTATGACGAGAACCCCGAATACACGCCGGACGGGATGAGCACCTGGGAAACTTTCCTCTGCATCTTTTCCGACGGCCGTTGCCGTGAGGTGCTGCAGCCCGCCTCGATGGCGCAGACGCCTGAACTGGGCGTTTCACCCGGGGAACGGGTCGCCGGCGCCGTGTTCGCTTCGCTGGACAATCTGGCCCTGGGGGAGACCCAGCCCGGCAAGGTGGCGGCCTCCTATTGCTTGAGCCGCGCTTCCGATGACCCGCAGGTACCGCCGGTCTGGGCTTTTTCTTCCTGGGTGAAAGAGGGCGGCGGATCGGTCGATGCGCCCCTGCGTCCGGTCACGTCCCGCGTGTCCGTGTCTGTCACGACGGCGCCCGACGATCTCGCGGACCTCAGCCTGGTTCTGCCTTACAGTTGTGACACTTATTATTTCGAGCAGGGGGTCCTGGAAAACAGCGGCGCCCGTTCCGAAGTGCGGCTGGCCTTCCCGCCGGAAGGCGGCGCCGTCACGCTGTTCGCGATGCGGGAGGACTCGAGTTGGAACCTCGTGCTTGGGATGAAGTCGGGGGAAGAGGACATCCGCTTCGAAATCCCGCTCGAACGGGGCCTGACGCAAGGCCGGGACCTGTCGGTCGCTTTGGATTTCTCCCGCTACCGCAGGGAGGGTACCGCCACCGCGGAAGCTGTCCTCCGGGATCCGGTCACGCACCGGGACCTGGCCACCGGCACGGCGTCCTACATCGCGCGGGAGGAACCGCCCGTGGCGGTCAGCGACAACTATCGCGTCTGGGTCCGGGATACGGAGGGCCATTGGGCCGAGGCCGCGGTCCAGGATGCGCTCTGCTCCGACGCGGCCCGCTACCACGGGTCCATCTGGAACGACTGGGACAATTCCAAGCGCCTCCGCGACACGATGGCCTTCTCCATCTTCGAGCATCCCTTCGACGCTCCGGTCAAGGTCCGGATCAAGAAACTCGGCGGCACCTTCAGCTCCGTCAAGGTCCGGCCTTCGGATTACGGCATCGCAGCCACGCCTGTGGGGGACAATACCGTGGAACTTACGCTGCCTGCCTATGAGCGGCGCAAGGTGTCCGTCGAGTTCGACGGTGACCGGTTCCACAATCTCTTCCTGCTCCCGTACCGTCCCGATCCGGACAAGCCGGACCCGTCCGACCCGGATGTCTTCTACTATGGCCCGGGCGAGCACGATGCGGGCCGGATCGTCCTCCGTTCGTCGCAGACGCTTTATATCGACTACGGCGCCACGGTCTATGGCGAAGTGGTGGTGGCCGGCGACGGATGCACCCTGGCGGGCCATGGCGTCCTCTCCGGCGCGAAACTCCGCCACTGGGGCGAAACCTGGAGCATGGGTGATATCCTGGTGGACTGCAATCCCTACCGCAAGCCCGAGCGGCACGGCCTGACGGTGAAGGGCCTGACTTTCATCGACAGCCCGTCCTGGACCCTCTCCATCTACAACTACGACGATGTCACGGTCGACGGGGTCAACATGATCTGCTGGACCCTCAACGGGGATGGCGTGGATGTCGTCTCCAGCCGCAATGTCGAGGTCCGGAACTGCTTCCTGCGCTGCTATGACGACTGCATTACCTTGAAAGTAAGGCACAATGCCGATCCCGTCAGCGATCTCTGCGACGTGCATGTCCATGACAATGTCTGCTGGAACGATTATGCGCGCGGCATCGTGGTCGGCATCGAAGCCGGCAATGTCAAATACGGGACCGGCTCCATCCACGACGTGCTCATCGAGGACTGCATCTTCCTGGAGAATGCGCGCAGCGGGGGTCTGGACGATCTGCGGGGTGCTTTCGCGATCGGCCAGTATGCTTCGCCGGATTACTCCTGGGCGCAGGGCACGGCCTGCGACATGGCGCGGATCACGGCCCGCAACATCCGTTTTGACAACCTGTCTCCGACCGCCCGCTGCGTCTTCCTGATGCAGTATCCGGAAATGGACGGGCGTTGCAAGATGACGGATGTGACCCTCGAGAACTTCCAGATTTCCAATGGATTGGGCAACCGTTACCCTTTCCTGACTATCCGGACAAACCAGCATGCCATCGAAGGCTTGAAGATTATCAATTTTACCGTGGACGGGACACGGATTACTTCCCGCAGCGACGCCGGCGTTTCCATTTCCGGCGATGTGGATGTCGAATTCAAATAGAGCGATTGATATGAAACCAGTGCGCCTCCTTCTTTCCGTCTTGCCCCTCCTCGCGTTCTGCGCCGTTTCCTGCAAGGATCCGGTGCCGGAAGAGCCGGCGAAAGTCCCGGTCCGGGAAGTCCTGCTCTCGCGGACCAAGGCCTCCGTCAAGATCGGCCAGACCATCACCTTGACGGCGCAGGTCCTGCCGGACAATGCGACCGACAAGAGCCTGACCTGGACCTCGGATAATGAAGGCGTGGCGCGCGTGGATGCCCAGGGCGTCGTGACCGGCGTGACGGAGGGAACGGCCCGGATTTCCGCGACGGCGGGCGGCAAGTCCGACCGTTGCGAAGTGACGGTCCTCTATGACGGCATCAAGGCGACCGGTGTCAAGCTCGACAGCCATGAGATGACCCTCAAGCTCGGCACCCAGGCCCGCCTCTCCTATGCGCCGGAACCGGCGCACACGACCGAGACGGCCAGCTGGTCCAGTACCGACGAAAACGTCGTGACCGTTGCTGCCGACGGCACCCTGACGGGCGTCGGAGAAGGGGAGGCCGTGGTCACGGTCAAGCTGGGCGACTTCGAGGACCGCTGCGCGGTGAAGGTGCTCGGCTACGTGTACCTGACGCTGACCGATCCGCTGGAGAAGGTCATTCCCCGCGCCTCGTTCCCGGACCGGAAAGATACGGTGCGGGTGGCGCGCGGCGAGACTGCGACCTTGCAGGTGATCGTCAACGCCGACAAGGATGCGACCGGGCTGACCCCGCGCGTACTGCGTTTCGCGAAAGACGGCGGCAGCGGCCTGGATGTGCAGCCTGGGCTCTGGTGGGTACGCAAGATCAAGTGCACGCGCCACTGGGATGAATGGGAAGGCGGTCCCGCTCCGGACGAGATCAACGCCGATTTCGACCTGTATCCCGACTGCCTGATGCCCATCGATAAATGGAGTGTGGATGTCAGCGCCGGCGACCGGACCTGCCTGTGGGTGGAGTTCGACATCCCGCGCGACCTCGCGCCGGGTCTCTATACCGGCGAAGTCGCGGTGAGCGGCAACGCCGGTGCGCCTTTCACGACCACCAAGGTCTTCCGGGTCCAGGTCTATGAGGCCACCTTGCCCGAAAAGCAGGGCCTGACGGTCATCAACTGGATCCACGAGGACCTGCGGATGATGAACGGCGGCCAGTATACCGACCACAACCGGGTGTACGAACTCCTGGAGAATGCCATCATCCCCTTCATGAACCACTATGGCCAGAACTGCTACCAGTTCATGTTCGCCAACCGGGGCAATATCGGACGGGCCTGGACCGAATTCGATACCGGCCGGAACCGCTACCGCTGGGTGTATGACTTCGATTATTCCTTCGGGAAGGAATTCGACCTCTTCCTGCGGGCCTGCCCGCAACTGGCGATGGTCCATGGCCTGAATATCATCGCAGCGCGGGAGGCCGACCGCTATGTGATGCTGGGCTACAAGTTCGGGTCGGACGGGAAGCCCCTGGTCGATGCGAACGGAGAGATCGAGTACGGCTACTACGACCTGGACGGGACGACGGAGGTGCCCGAGGTGGCCATGTACATGGAAGATTATTTCGGCCAGTTCCAGGACTGGCTGGAGTCCCACAAGCTGCCGGACGGACGCAGCTGGCTGGACATCTATGCCCAGACCCTGCAAGATGAGCCCGGAGACGCGCTGGCTCCGGCCTACAACCAGCTGGCCCGTTACTTCAAGCGGGCCGCGCCGAAGGTCAAGACCCTGGAGCCGATCGGCACGAACCTCATCGACGATACCCTGCTGGACTATCCCTGCCCGACTATCGCGCACCTGACCGACATGCCCGCGCGCGGCAACCAGGTCCAGTGGACCTACACCTGCATGGGCCCGCAGGGCAACTATGCCAACCGCTTCATCCGCATCCCGCTGATCAAGACGCGCATCCTGCACTGGATCAATTACCGCTACAACGCGGTCGGCTACCTGCACTGGGGCCTCTGCTACTGGTACGGCTGTCCCAACGGCAATCCCTACGAGGATGCGTACGACATCTCCCGCCAGTACAAGGGTAGCTTCATCGGCGGCGACATGTTCATCGTATATCCCGGCGACGGGGAATTGTACCCTTCGGTGCGCCTGTGCGCGATGCGGGACGGCATCCGCGACTATGATTTGCTCAAGATGGTGGAAGCCCGTTCCAAGGCGGATGCAGACGCGTTCTGCCGGCGTTTCGTCATCGACAATGCGACCTACGACACGGACATCACGCATTTCCGCCAGCTCCGGCGGGATATGCTGGAGTATCTTTCGCGCTAGCGCTCGGCCTCGAGCGTGTAGGTGAAGGAATCGGCGCGGTAGTAGCCGATGTTATATTCGACCGGGACGCCGTTCTCGTCATAGACGAAACGTTTCCGGATCAGGATGGGGTCGTCGGCCGGGATGTCCAGTTTCTCCGCGATCCGGTCGCCGGCGAGGCGGGCCGAGA
>JAEEGL016626936.1_pt1 | contig 10387 bp, 8 predicted proteins | sample 9134231 | NCBI WGS metagenome assembly JAEEGL01 (sample SAMN16246548, study PRJNA631951) | gut metagenome | biome: gut microbiome; feature: rumen; material: fiber-attached | host: Bos | place: Iran: Karaj | collected 2018-10
AAGGAGTTTAAGGTACTCAACCGTCACGAAGGGCTTAAAGGAAGTCTTAAAGATTTATTTTCCCGCGACTATAAAACTATAACTGCGGTCGACAATATTTCAATCAATATAAAAGCGGGAGAAATTGTAGGCTACCTTGGACCGAACGGAGCCGGCAAATCTACAACCATCAAAATGATGACCGGTGTGCTTGAACCAACCCGCGGCGAGATTCTTGTAAACGGAACAGTTCCTTATAAAAACCGAAGCCGCAATGCAGAAAATATCGGTGTTGTTTTCGGTCAGAGAAGCCAGCTCTGGTGGTCTCTGCCTCTTATTGAGTCTTTCAAGCTGCTTAAGGATATTTATATGATTCCGGATGCAGACTACAAGCAGATGCTGGACCTTTACCGCAGCCTTGCAGATATTGAAATGCTTTTACATAAACCGGTTCGCCAGATGTCTTTGGGGCAGAGAACTTTGAGTGATATTCTTGCGGCCTTTTTGCATAATCCGAAAATTGTTTTCCTTGATGAGCCGACAATCGGGCTTGATGTTTCTATGAAGGCAAAAATCCGCGAACTTATTAAGGGACTCAACCAGGAAAAAAATACAACGGTAATTCTTACAACTCATGATATGGGTGATGTTGATGCACTCTGTCAGAGAATCGTAATTATTGACCACGGCAGCATGATTTACGACAACGATATACAGCACCTGAAGCATTACTTCGGCTCTTACAGAACCCTGCGCCTGAATCTTGCAGACAGCGGCTGGAAGGAGATTATTGTTGATGAATCTAAAACTGATGTTATGTCTGTAATTGCAGAATACCAGAGAAAGGGCGGCATTAAGGATATCAGCGTAGAGGATATTTCGACTGAGGAAGTGATCAAGAAGATTTATGATGCCTCAAATCGAAAATCCGTTAAAAAACGAGCCTGAAAAGGGTCGTTTTAGGATTATCGAAAGAACGGCTCAGAGGCAAGCTGTGCTTGCCGACTGTGTTAAGATTTATTTCAATCCCAAAAATGCCTTACAGCACTCATACAACTGACTGATATCTTCCTTGCTTGTGATTTCCCATGGAGCGTGCATGCTTAATACTGCAACTCCGCCGTCCAGAACATTCATTCCGTACTTTGCTGCATGATAAGCAATGGTTCCGCCGCCACCCTGATCAACCTTTCCAAGTTCAGCCATCTGATATGTTACGTTAGAGTCGTACATTGCGGCACGAACCTTAGCGATAAATTCCGGATTAGCATCGCTGGCTCCTGATTTTCCGCGGCTGCCCGTATACTTCTGGAATGTAACTCCGCCACCAAGCATACTTGAATTTTCTTTATCATAAAGACTTGCGTTCATAGGGTCATAAGCTGCATTTACATCGCTTGAAAGCATATTGCTGTTTGCAAGGCAGCGTCTCAATGTAAGTTCGCTGTAAGAAGATTCTGTAAGAGCAATGATTTCTGCAGTCATGTTTTCAAAAAGGTTGGAAGCCATACCTGTAGCACCAACACTGCCGATTTCTTCCTTGTCTACACAAAGACAGCAGGTTGTTCTTTTTCCGGCTCTTATTTCAAGCATTGCTGCAACTGAAGCATAAGCGCAGGAACGATCATCCTGACCGTAGCCAAGAATCATAGAGCGGTCCAATCCCATATCACGGGCTTTACCAGCAGGTACAATTTCAAGCTCAGCAGATTCAAAATCTTTTTCTTCAATTCCGTACATTTCTTTAAGAAGTGCAAGAACAGTTTTTTTGCTCTTATCTTTAAGGTCCTTTTTTTCTTCCTTTGTGAGGTTTTCATCTTTTGAAACCGGAGAAACAGAACCCATAATTACATCAAGATCTTCGCCTTTAATAAAGTCACTTGCTTTTTCTTTCATCTGATCCTGGGCAAGATGTGGAAGAATATCAGAAATGCAGAATACTGGTTCATCATGATTTTCACCAATTACAACCTTAACCTGCTTTCCGTCTTTTGTGCATACAACACCGTGAATTGCAAGAGGAAGTGTTGTCCACTGATATTTTTTGATTCCGCCATAATAGTGGGTGTTCATATATGTGATACAGTCTTTTTCATAAAAAGGATTCTGTTTTGCATCGAGGCGCGGTGAATCAATATGGGCACACAGAATGTTCATACCCTTTTCAATAGGTTCAAAACCGATTTCAAAAAGGGCAACGGCCTTATTCATCTTAGTGATATAAACCTTATCACCTGGGCTAAGTTTTTTGTATTTTGAAATATCTTTATAGCCGTTTTTCTGGGCCATCTTAAGAATCTGTTCAACGCATTCCCTTTCGGTTTTGCCGTTGTTCAAAAAGTTTTTGTAGTCTACGATTAATTGTTCGTTCATAAAAACTCCTTATTATGGTGATTTCGATACGATGCTTTGCATCACTCAATCACCGTGCTTTATGGTGATTTCGATACGGCCATTGGCCTACTCAATCACCGTGAGGGATAGTAAAATTAGATTTTTCCCACTGACTTTCTTTCGATAATTCCGCACTGAACAAAACAGTGCTGAGGTTCAAAATCATCAGGTTTATTAATCTGTTTTAAAATGAGTTCTGCAGATTTTCTTCCGATGTCGTTAAGTGGAATTTCAACAGTTGTGAGGGCTGGTTTTAGGAACTGAGAAACTGTACGGTTATCAAAACCTGCTACAGAAATGTCTTTTCCCGGAATCAGATTATTTTCATAAAGATAATCATAAACTCCGGCTGCCATCAGGTCATTGAAACAGAAAACAGCAGTATAATCAGAACCTTTCAGGAGTTCTTTTGCATTTTCATAACCGCTTTCTGCATCCCATTTTCCATTTCTGATATCTGAATCATTTACAGAAAGATTGTTTTCTGACATAGCCTTTTTAAAGCCTTCAAGACGACGTTCTGTATGAATATTATTCTTAGAACCTGCAATTACAGCAATTTTTGAATGACCGTTTTTAATAAGCTGAATGGTCAAATCATAAGCTGCTTTTACATCATCAAATTCAACAGAAGAAATGCCTTCCTGCTCTGTAAATGCATATGAAATTACAAGAGGAATGGAAAGGTTTTCTGGGATGCAGGAAATACATCTTGCGTGACCTGCTACATAAATAATTCCATCAACCTTGATAGATTCGAATTCATCAATTGCCTGCTGAACGGAATCTTCATATCCTTTGTTGTGATACCACTTTGTTCCCCATTTTGAGTAGAAACGAAGATTTTCAAGGATTGCTTTGTACTTGTGCTCATCAAAATAAGACATAATTCCGTCAATGATGCCTGTTGAACTGAACTCAGTGAGGTCATCAATAATGATTCCTACAGAATTTGTCTTAGCGGCACGGAGCCCTCTAGCCATGTAATTTGGACGGTAACCGGTTTCCTTGATTACTTTTAAAACCCGTTCCTTTGTAGTGTTCGAGACATTTGATTTTCCGTTAAGAATATTTGAAACTGTTGTGATTGAAACGGAACATTTTTCCGCAATTTCTTTTAAAGTAACCATTTGCTACCATTATAGCGTTAAAAGTAGACAACTGTCAAAATGTACTGTAAAATATTGGCTATGAAAAAGCTCATACTTATTCTATTCGGATTGTTTGTCAGTTTTTCTTGTTTTGCCCAATCAGCAGATGTAATCACAGATTTATTAGAGAAAAAAGAAGTTACTTTTGGTCAGATTAGTTATATAACAGCTGTTCAGAAGAATCTTGTTGATGAAAATGCGTCATACGAAGCGGCTGTACAGGCTTTAGTTGAAAATAAAATCATCCCAGAATATGAAGATCCCGAAGCTCCAATTCCATTAGTTGATATAGTTTATCTTTATTCAAAACTATGGCCTATAAAAGGCGGACTCATGTATCGTATTACAAAAGGTGCGCCACGTTATGTTTTTAAGCAGTTTCAGGCAGATGGTATTCTTACTGGAAAACAAGAGCCCGCAGATATAATTACTGGTGCAAAAGCTTTAAGTATCTATACTTCTTGTATTAATAAATACAGTGAATTTGATATCAGAGCTGTATCTATGGAGAGCGAATAAAATGAAAAAAATAATAGCTGCAGGTCTTATTGCCTTATCTTGTACATTCTCAACACTATTTGCTTTTTCATGGAGCGGTGTTGTTGATAACAGTTCAAAGCTTTTAGCAAATCATGATTTTTCACAATTGACTCTTGAACAGAGTAACGGAGTATATCTTTCCTTCAGTTCTAATTTGAATCAGGCTGGTAATTTACGAATTGCCGGTGAAGGATTGTATAAATATTATCTTTACTGCCCGTTTAACGGAGGTAGTTTAACCTTTAAGAATGTTGCAGATATTGACCTTTTGAAGTTTACAGGAGACTGGAAGCTTAAATCAGGCAGTCTTTCTGTAAATCTGGGTCGTTTCCAGTATTCTGATTTTACTGGTGCAGTTTTTAATCAGATAACTGATGGCGCTTATATCAGTTATAATACACTTAAAATCAAAACTTCTATTTATGCTGGTTATACAGGTTTGTTGAATCGTCTGAACGTAAGTATGGCGGAGAATACAAGTTCTTCTACTGACCAGGTATATGCTTTGTGTCCGCAATATGTTCCTGTTGCCGCAGATATTTCATATAAGGCATTGTTCGAAACTAATACAATAGGTTTCCAGGCAATGTGTTTTATTCCTGTTACAAATGCTAATACTTTGAAGGCTTATGGAACCATTTCTATGAATGGTTCTTTTGGAACTATTGGTTCTTATAATGCAAAAGTAACTGTAGGAACAGAAAAGTTTACAAGCATAATGCTTGATGCAAAGCTTGATACAAACTTCTATGTAAATAAAAATATTATGGTTACTGCAGGTGGAGAATATGTTTCTGGAACTCAGGGAAGTATAAAGCCATTCCTTTCAATTACAGCAAGATCTTTTGGATATGCTCCTTTTGTAAATGGAATTATTGTTCCAAAGGCTGGCGTAATGTTTGTTAAAGATAAGTTTTACGGAAACCTGACAGAAAGAATTATTCTTGCAATGCCTTCAGATCAGTTTAGTTTCAATGGCTTTGATACAACAGTAAATCTTATATATAATCTTTTCAGTGATGTTCAGCTTGGTTGTGATATTGCTGCTTATATCTGCACTGAAAGAAAAGAAAATAGCAGATTCTATACAACAATAAAGGCATCTTTGGCGTTCTAGGAATACGGAGGATTGGTGATGAGAAAATTTAAAGCTTTATTAATCGCTGCTGTATTTGCAGTTTTAGGAACAAGCGCTTTTGCAGCTGATGCCACAGTAACTTTTGTAAATGGAAAGGTAGAAGTTCAGCGTAACGGAAAATGGATTGCGCTTCAGAAGGGTGATACCGTAGCAAAATCAGAAACAATCAGTACAGGCTTCCAGTCTGAAGTAAAACTAAAGATTATGGAATCTGTAATGTATCTTGGTCCTGTAACAAGAATTACTCTGGAAGAGCTTTCTTCTACAGCCCAGAAAGATAATGTAAATGTATATTTGAAAACCGGAACAGCACGTTCTCAGGTAAAGCATGTTGATAATAAGCGTGTAAATTATCAGGTGCACACTGCTGTAGCAGTTGCGTCTTGTCGTGGTACAGAATGGATTATCGACGACTCTAATAATGTATCTTGTCTGGAAGGTATTGTAGCAGTTGCTGCATATGTACCTCCTGTAATTATTGAAGGTGAAGCTGATGGAGATACTGCTTCAGAAGAAGATGCAGAATCAAAAGAAGAATCACAGACAGAAGGCGAGATCTCAGAATCAGAAGAGGCTGCAGAGACAGTTGAGCAGGCTTCTGTTTCTGATGAAAAAGATGTGCCAACAACAGCAGATGGTGTTCTTGTAATGGCAAATCAGTCAGTAATGGTTACAGAATCAAGTTCTGTTTCTGCTGCTGTAAATACTGTTGTAACTTCTGCTGCCGCTGTAACAAGTACAGTAACTACAGCTGCTGCAAAAGAAACTGTTGGTGGAACAACTACAGCTGCGGTTACACCAGCTGAAAAAACTTCAGATAATTCTGGGGCAGTTAATAACGGAAACGGTGATTCTGGAGATTCTGGATCAGACAATGGTGGTGGTTCAGACATTGTTGAGCCTGATCAGGGTAATAACGACCCAGGATCAGAGGTTATTGATCCAAATGCAGGTGATAATGGTGGTGGAGCAAATGATAATCCACAACCTTCTACTGCAACAGTTATTATAAATATTGAGATTCCTGGTGACAACTAATTAAATAATTGAGCGTAATTACAGTTAAAAATATAAGTTTTAAATATCCGCAGAATAATAAGGCGGCCCTTTCCGATGTTTCTTTTGGCATCGAAAAGGGCTCTTATGTTGCTATTGTCGGTTACAATGGATGTGGCAAGAGTACTCTTGCACGGCTTATCTGCGGGCTTGAAGTACCAGATTCTGGTACAATAGAAATCGAAGATAATAACAGAATTGGGATTGTTTTTCAGTCTCCAAAAGATCAGCTGGTTAGCGGAATTGTTTCGCGGGACACTGCGTTTGGAGCTCAGAATCTTGGCCTTTCCGCAGGCGAGGTTGAGCTTCGCGTAATCGAATCTTTAAATATTGTTGATATGCTCGACAGGGCTTCTTCTTCTACTTCTGCATTGTCTCTTGGACAGACACAGAAGATTGCCCTTAGTGGTGTGCTTGCATTAAGACCAGAAATTTTAATTCTGGATGAAGCTGTTTCCATGCTTGATCCGGATTCCAGAAAAGAGATTCTTGAGTTTATTCGTTACTGGCATAAATGCGGAAACACAGTTATTCAGATTACTCATGATCTGGAAGTATTGCAGGATGCAGACAGTGTAATTGGAATTGAAGATGGCCAGGTATTTTACTACGGAACTCAGAAATCCTTTTTAAGCGATAAAGCAAATGTAAAAAGAATTTGTGGTGAACCGCTTCCAAAAAATGCACGCGATAACCGTTGGTTGAGTAGTTCGGAGCAAAGCTCTGAACGTATTGAAACCACAATAAAACTTGAAAACGTAACATACACCCATGAAAATACTAAGGTTGAGTCTTCGCGAAGCGGAGGTATCGAAACTACCGAAGGACACGGAATATTTAATATATCCCTTGAGTTTTCTCGTGGTTCCCTAAACGCCCTTACTGGCCCTTCAGGAGCCGGAAAATCAACCCTGCTCGAGGTAATTTCTGGTCTTGCAATTCCAAAAGAGGGCAATGTTTATTGTTCGAGCTCAAAGCGTCCGGCTCTTGCACAGCAGAATGCACAGGCGGCTCTTTTTGAACCTTTTGCTGCAGATGATGTTGCTTTTGGACCTCGTAATCATGGATTGAGTGGAAAGCCTCTTGTTGAAAGGGTAAGGAAGGCAATGAATGAAGCGGCCATCCCGTTTGAACAGTTTGGCGAGCGTCGTACTTTTGAACTTTCTGGTGGTGAACAGAGAAGACTTTCTATTGCCGGTATTCTTGCAATGGATGCAGATGTCATTCTGTTTGATGAACCTACAGCAGGTCTTGATAGTCGTACTCGAAATGAAGTAATGGCCTTGTTGAGACGGCTTGCTTCTGAAGGAAAAACTGTAATATTCAGTACTCATAAAAGAGATGAAGCTGATTTTGCAGACCGCGAAATTATGATAAAAGATGGGGTTGTAGTAAGTGATACACAGAAAATAACAGGAGAAGCGGGAGAGAAACTTCCTCCTATGGAAATTGCATCACTTATAGCAGGTCTCAAAAATCTTTCGCTTGGACTTTCACGTTCAAGCCGTAAAAAAACATCACCGGTAGAAAAGCTTTCGCCTGTAATCAGAATCCTTTTGTTTACTGCACTGTTTGTTTTTTCTCTTGCAGTTCGTCCGCTCTGGCTATGTGGAACAGCATTAATTATCGGCGCGGTATATGGAGTTCTCTGTGGATTTTCTTTACGACGTTTATTATCTGCAAGCCTAAAGATTTTACCATTCCTCTTATTTTTCAGTATCTTCCAGATGATATTCCATCCTGCATTACCAGATGAAGTCCGTTATACCTGCTGGAAATGGTTTACGGTAACTCCATCAAAAATACTTTTCTGTTTGGCTGCAATTTTACGTACGGACGCGGCGCTTGCATGCATCTCTGGATTCTTTGTTTCCACTCCGGAATACGACCTTATGGATGGACTCAACATACTTCTCACGCCGCTTTCCCTCTGTAAAGTTCCAGTACGTTATTTAATCTTAATAATAGAAATAATTTTTAGATTTATTCCTCTGCTTGTAGATGAAGCTGTATCAATCTTAAAAACACAGGCTATTCGTGGTGGGCTTGGAGAAGTGAAGGGTAAACTTGCAAAGATCCGGGCTGTAGTTCCTCTTATAGTTCCTCTTGTGATTCAGGCGATAAAACGTTCGGAAGCTCTGGCAGATGCAATAACGATGAGGTGTTTTAAATGATAAATGGATTAAAAAATGATTTTAAGCTTTGCCCAATGTGCGGCAGTAAAAAAATCGAAAATCATAATAACCGCAAATGGCTGTGTCCTGATTGTGGTTTTGATTTATATAATAATGTGGCTTCTGCAACTGGAATTGTAATTATTGATAAGTATGATAATGTGCTTTTTGAAATTAGGGCAAAAAATCCAAGAAAGGGCTTTCTTGCAATACCAGGCGGCTTTGTTGATTTTGATGAAAGCGCAGAAGAAGCAATAATCCGTGAATGCCGGGAAGAAATTGGTTTTTCAATTGAAAATCCAAAGTTTTTATGTTCAGCTCCAAACACTTACGAGTATAAAAATCTTGAATATAAAACCTGCGATATCTTCTTTACTGTGCCATTGCCTTCGCAGTTTGATTCAATTGACGATTTTATAAAATCTCTTAAAGCAGAAGAAAGCGAGGTAATTGAATTTCAGTCACACAGAGTTTCAAGTATTGAAGATATAGAAAAACTTCCCCTTGCTTTTGAAAGTACCCGTTATACACTCAGACGGCTTGTAGAAATGCGTTCAAAACAGTAATAATGTGCAGCATAAATACTGCATTTTCAGGAGAATTAAATGAATCCTAATTTATTCTTTTTTATAATCATTCCTTTTATTTTTATGGCAATAATCAGTATTGGAATGCCATTTTACAGACTTAAGATTATGAATGAAGCGGGCGAAAAGAAATTGTCTTTTATACGAAGCGGAAAAATGATTACCATCATAACTTATGTAATTGCATATCTTCTTTTTGTTCTTTCGATAATGTTTAATTTTGGAAGGCTTAATTTTATAATTCCTTACTGTGCAGTAATAGGACTTTATGTTGCAACTAAAGACGGTACATTCCGTCCTGTAAACGGAGCTTATGAAAATCTTATGATTATCGGAACTGATATTGTGCGATACGATGACATCATAAGTCTTCCTGTAGAAGAATTGCCTCCAGAAGAGCGGGCTAATCATCCTGATAATGTACTGGTAGTTGTAACCAGAAAGCACGGTAAACGCCAGCTGACCTTAAGTAATGCAAATGAACTTGCTGAGCTTCTGGTGATTTTAAAGGAAAAAATGAACGGCTAATATATTGACAAAGCGAATTGTTTTCTATATATTAAGCATACATTTTTGGTGTGGTACCCAAGCGGTAAGGGACTGGTCTGCAAAACCATCATTGGTAGGTTCGACTCCTATCCACACCTCTTTCAAAAGAACTTCATTCGAAGTTCTTTTTTTTTGCCTTTAGGGAAAATACCCGAGACTTGACCCGAAATCCTTCATAAGTTATTATTAATTTGTTATTTCTGCAACGTGTTTTGTTAGAAATAATTCTCTGGAGAGTTTCTGCAATCCCGCAGGGCGCCGAAGGGTTAGGAAGTAAAAGTGCATATTCCTGCAATGAACTTCTGATATCTCAGGCATAAAGGACGGAGTCATTTAAAGACGTTCTGTTTACTCTTTGGAGAGCTGGTTCCTTTAAGTTCCAGCTCTTAGTTTTTTTTAAAGGATAAACAACATGTTTGAAAAAATCCTTAACCAAATTGATGACATTGTTTGGGGTGTACCAACAATTGCTCTCATTCTTATTACTGGTATCGTAATGACAATTGCGACACGTGGTGTTCAGTTTACAAAGCTTGGACGTGCTTTTAAGAGCATTTTCAAGGAAAATGAAGGAAAGGGTGAGCTTTCGGGCTTCTCTGCACTTTGTACAGCACTTTCTGCAACAATTGGTACTGGTAACATCGTAGGTGTTGCTACTGCTATTCTTGCCGGTGGTTCTGGTGCCCTCTTCTGGATGTGGGTTGCAGCTCTTCTTGGTACTGCAACAAAGTATGCTGAATGTATGCTTTCAATTAAATTCCGCGAAGTAAAAGAAGATGGTCACGTTCTCGGTGGTCCTTTCTATGTAATCGAAAAAGG
>JAEEGL017374318.1_pt1 | contig 10387 bp, 6 predicted proteins | sample 9134231 | NCBI WGS metagenome assembly JAEEGL01 (sample SAMN16246548, study PRJNA631951) | gut metagenome | biome: gut microbiome; feature: rumen; material: fiber-attached | host: Bos | place: Iran: Karaj | collected 2018-10
ATTATTTTTAATTGGACTCATATGAAAATCAGAATCATATTCTTCATCTACTTCTTTAATTACTTCAACTGGTCTTTCTTTTTTATTCATAATTTCATTAAAAGCTCTTATTCTTTCTTCTTCAAATTCTTCATCTTCTTCATCTTCTTCTTCATCTCTTTTATTATCATTTAAAGTATTATTACTTTCTTCTATATCAATTGAATTTGATTTAATATTACTTTTATGAATTGAATCATTTGATATTATTGTAAATTTACCTTCTGATTTTTTAAAATCTTGATTTGAATTTTGAAAATCTTCATTATTGTCATTTATAATATTTTCTTGTAATTTTTTATACATTTCTTTTTTCTTTTTTTTATTTTTTAATTTATATTTTTTATTTAATTTCAATTAGATATATAAAAATATTATTTTATGTATATTCATATGACATAAATTAATTTTTCCATTACAAAATAACTTATTTTATGCCGAAAAACATATAAGAATAATGAATCTTTTATAGAGAAATAAAAAGTATATTCAAATGTAAAAAAGAATAAATAAGTAATTCTCAAAGAGATATTATTTTAATTATTATAATAAGAAATAAAATGAAAAAAAAAACTCATCGAAGAAGATGACTTTTATTGTAAATATTTTTATTTATTTAATTTATTTACTAATCAATTATTTTAATATATCTTTATTAAATATAAATATTATTCTGATATAAATATTCTTTTTTTATTTTTTTTTGAATAAAATAATTATTTTTTAATTTAATATTTATTTATTTGATATGGATGATGAAACAATACCAGTCATAAATAAAACATATGAAAAACCAAAAAAACAAAATGTATATAAATATCTTATGAAACAATTAGAACAAAATTTATGTATAATATTTTTTTTTGTAATGTTTTATATTGATTATTATATAGAAACACAAATATTTACAGAATTATATACTTTAGAAATAGAAAAAAAATCATATAAATTTTTTTCCACATTATTCTTTTTAATAACAGTAACTATTTACATTATTTTATTAACAAAATCTCCAGCACAAACAAATATAGAATTAATATTAGAAAATGAACCATATAGAATAATGCCAAATACATTAAAAAATTCCTATCCAAAATTTTGTGAATTTTGTAATAATCAAAAAAAATTTATAAGATCAAGTCATTGTAGAATATGCAATTGTTGTATTTTAAGAAGAGATCATCATTGTGTTTTTCTAAATAAATGTGTAGGATATAATAATAATAAATTATTTTTTCTTTATTTAATATATCAATTAATTTTTGCATCTTTTTACTTACGTGGTTTTATTACATTTTATAAAGTAAACAGTAAAAATTTCACTTTTACATTATTTAATAGTTTTATTTTAATATCAACTTTAATTACAATTTATCTTTATTATTGGGTTTTTGGTTTATTAACTGCAATGATTTATTCATATTTTATTGATTTTACATTATATGAAGATCATTCTAAAGTTAAAAAAGGCTCAAATGATAAATATAATGCAAATATAAATAATAGAAATAGAGTAAAAATTTTATATGATAAAGGATGGTTATTTAATGTGATTAATATATTAGGTCCAACTATTTTTCATTTTTTTTTACCTCTTCCTCATAATATTAATTGTAATTTTCCAGAAGAAGGTTTAGCTTTTATAGAATGTGCTTCAGGAAGTCCTGGAGAAATGACTAGAGATTTATCTGGTATTACTTTTGATACTTTGGAAAATATTTTTAAAAAAAATGAAGAATCTTGTAGTCCTTTAAATTTTATGGAATTATCTAAAAAAGAATTTGATTTACCTAATATTGAAATAATTTAATTTAATTAAATATTTAAATTTTATAAATTGTAAATTATTTTATAATTATTTGATTATAATAATATTTTTTTATTTAATGTTATTATAATATTATATTATATAAATAAAAATTTTTTAAATAAAATTTAATTTATATTCAAATTATCTTATCCAAATTATTATATTAATTATTTACTTAATTTACAAAATTATCTTATAGACAATTAAAATGTATTAAAAGACACAATTTATAATGTATATTATGCAAAACTCAATATTGAAAGAAATTTTTTTTTTTCATCCATAAAATAATTTACTGAAAAAAAATTAAAATCTTTATTTAAAATTGCGTTTCTTCTTTCTTTATTAAAAATTTCATCTGTAATTTGAAAAACAATACTTAAAATAGGATCTGGAAAAATATCAACAGTAAAAAAACATTTATTATATTTTTTTAATATTTTTAATCTTTTATTTAAAATTAATTTACCTATATTTTCACTAGTTAAAAAAAATTTTTCTTCAATATTTAAATCTTTATAATAATCTTTTAATTTAATTTTAATTTCTTCACAAAATTGTAATCCATTTAAAGGTTCAATATTATTTAAATAATTTATAGTATCTAAAAAATTTTCTTTTCCACTTTTTAAAAGAATTTTTTCATTATTATTATTATTATCTTTATAAGGTATTAAATATTCATTATCTCCTTCAGTAATAATATTTCTACATAATTCTTTTAATTTTAAAGCATATTTTTTTGGATTTGTTCTAACAAAATTAATTTCTTTTAACATTTTAATTTCAAAAGTATTTTCATAAGAATTATTATTTGTTGAAATAATATTTGGTGAATCATATACTAAATCATTCATTTTTGAATTACTATTATTTAATGGAATATAATCTGATATATTATTTTGTGAATTATTTCCTAATTCATCTACACAAATGTAGTTTTTATTTTTATTTGAATTATTACAACATATACATATTCCCATTAAAATATTCTTATTTTTATTATTCTAAGTTTTTTTATTAAAAAATAAAGATAAAATTAATATGAATATTTATAAAATTAACAAATTTAAATTATAATATTTATTTTATTTTTAAAATTAAAGTTTTAATTCTCTTATATAAAATGCCATATTTTTCTTCACATCAAAAATAAACAAAAATTATTAAAAATATATTAAAAATATTATGATTACTAATATTTATTTATAATTTTACTATAAGAAATGGATTCTTTACATACTTAATCATATATAATTAAATATTAATATTAATATATAATTAATTTTTTAACTTCCATTTTTTTTTGGTGAAGAATTATTAGTATTCTTATTTTTTACATAAGATATACCTGAAATATTACTATCCTCAGCAATATTTTCTTTAATTTCTTTAAAACCATTATAGTTTAATTGGAAATTTTCATTTCTATGAGTAATATATGCTTCATCTGAATGAATAAATTTAGATTTATAAGTATGTGTTAATTTTAATTTTAATTTTTCAGAAAATTGTTTATTAGCTAAAAATATTTCTTCATTATTATTATTATTATTTTTATTTTGACTTGAAGAATGTTTTTTATTAAAAAATTTTATTTTAAATTTATCAATTTTAACTTCATTATTTAAATCAATCAAATATTTTAATAAACCTCTTTGTTGTTGAATTGATTCTTGTAAATTAGAATTTATTTTATTTTGAATATCCATTAATTCTTGAAATTGAAAATTTAAATTATCTAATTTACTAAAAGACATTTGAAAACATTTTAAATTTTCTTCTATTTTTTTCATTAATTCTTTTATAATATCATCAACTGGAATTGTATAAGATTCATCTATTTTTTCATCATCCATAAAATTTTTACTATTATTATTTAAGAATAAAAGTAATATTGAAATATGTTTTACTGCTTCAATTTTTTGAATGTTATTATCACATTCTTTGTCTTTTTTAATTAAAAATTTTCTAATAAGTAATAAACTTCTTATAACTTTTATTGCTTTTAAAAATTTATTTTCAGGTGAATTTAATCTTTTCATTTTTGAAAAGACTTTTTTTTCACTATCATTTAATTTTAAATAATTTATTAAAGTAATTAATAATTTTGAAATAATAATATAACCTATAATAGTATTAATAACAGCAATTATTTTTCCAAAAGTAGTTTTTGGAAAAATATCTCCATAAGTAATTCCAAAAGCAATCATTATTGATGTCCAAAAAGTATCTATAATTGAATCAAAATATAATTCTTTATTTTTTGTAAATGATAAATTAGAATTTAATGTTAAATATTCAGTATTTCTAAAAAAAATTGAAAAAAAAGATATAAATATAATTAATATTATAAATAAATAAATAAAGGAAGATTCTTTTGTTCTACATTGTAATACAAAAAAATGACCATTTTGAGCTGAAAGTGTTTTAGATATATTTTTTGATATTAAATTATTCCATTTGTTATATTCAATATCATATTTTATAAAAAAAATAATTTTTGATAATGAAATAATATAAAAATAATTTGATAAAATTAAAGGATATTTTATTTCTGAATGTTCTATAATATATATTTTATTTATAAAAGGAGGGAAAAAAATTGCTGCTATAATAAAATCCATTATTCTATTTTCTATAGAAATAATATTATAATGATATTGTTTTATGTAAATTTCTCTTTTAATTAATAGAAATTCACTAATAATTACATTAATTAAATTAAACATTCTAAAAGTATTTTCTAATTTTGTACATTTTCTTTTTTTTAGATTGTTTAAACTTTCTATATATGATAATCCATTTTTATTTCCTTCATTCATTATATTATCATTAAGTTTTCTTATTTTCAAATTAATTATTCCTTCAAATAATAAAAATAAAAAGGTAAGTATTAATATTATATTATGTAATATTCTTATTTTTTGAATAAATTTTCCATATTCTATCTTTTTTTCAAAAACTTTAAAAAGTTCTGTTAAAAACATTGGATTTAATGACTTTGTTTTTTCCTCAATATTAACTTCATTTATTGTTGGTTGAATTTTAAATATACTATTATTTCTACTTTTATTTATTTTATTCTTTAAATATTCAAAATTATGTTTTATTTTTGGTATAGTATTTATTGAATTATCCTTATTATTATTTTTAATTTTATCTTTTTCTTTTCTGTAAAAAGTACCAAAAATACTTGTTTTGTTTTTATAATTCAATATAGAATTTTTAGTTTTATTAAAATTTATTATATTTGGATAAACAATTTGTTCATTATGTTCTCCTAATAAATTTTCTTCAGTTGTATTTTGATAATTTGTTATTGTTTTTAAACACATAATAAAATTATTACTATCATTCTTTTTCATATAATTTATTTTTTTTGAGAATAAATTTATTAAATTTTTTTCTTATAGAATGAAAAATTGTAAGTTATTATAGTAATTTATAAATTATAGTATAAAATAAAATAAAAATTATTATAAATTATATGTGACAAATTTTATAATCCTTTTTCATCTAATAACAAATTTAAAAAAAAAACTTATAAATAAATAAAATAATAAATAAGATATAAAAATAATTAATAAATAAAAAAAAATATAAATTAACAAAAAAAAAAAAAACTAATTATAAATTAAATAAATAAAATAACTTTCAATTTCTTATTAATCTTTTACTGTTTTAAAAATAACAAATTAAATAAAAAATAAATATATTGAAAAATGAATCATAGGAGAAAATATAAAAGTTCAGAAACAATTTCTAGTTATAATTCAATGGATTCAACAGTAACAAATTCAACACTTGAAACTTATAGTATAAATTTAACAGAAGGTTCAAGATTACCAAATCAAAAAGTTAGTTTTAATCCAAAAGTACAAATTATAGAAATTGAAAATCATAAAAAATATAATTTAAAAAATAGTATTTCATTAAATAAAATATATGAAAATCTTTTAAATGAAAAAAAAAGAAGAAATCAAGAAAAATTTGAAAAAGAAGAAGAAGCAAGAAGACAAGAAAATTGTAATGGTTGTTTTATTTTTTAAATTTATTTGTTATTAAATTTAATTAATATTTTATTTGGATTGTGTAACTGAATATAGAGTAAATTTATTATTGTTTTTTTGTTTTAAATTAATACTTTAAATAGGAAGTTTAAAAAACAAAAAAATTTTAAATATGGATATTGAATGGCTTTTTAATTTAAATATTTATATAATATAAATATCATATATCTATATATTAATAGCTGATTTTAGATAAACATAATTTTTATTATAAATTTGTTAGTCTGATGTGTAGAATATTTAAATAAAAGTAATTTTTTATTGATTAAAACATAATTTGAAAAAATTAAATTATTGTTTATTTTATTTTAATAATTTATTTTATAATATTTATCAATAATGCAATCAATACAACAAAATGTGACAAATACTATAAATCCAAATCAAAGAGTTCAAAATTATTCAAGAGAAGAGGAAAAAAAAAAATTATTAGAAAATGAAACTAAAAAATTTGAATCTAAATTAATGAATTATTTTGGTAATGAATTTTATGAAAGAAAATTAGAAATAACTCCAAAAAGAATCCCGCTTGAAAATTTTTTAGTAAGTGATGATTATGAAAAATTAATTCCAAATATAAAAATATATAAATATTTACAAAATTTAGAAAAAGAAATTGATGATAAAATATATAAATCACGTTTAGATATTCAAGAACAAATAATAAAACCAAAAAATGTAATAAAATCTCTTTTAAGAACTCATATTTTTGCATATATTGATAAAAGTGATAATGAAAAAGAAAATTTTATATTAAAAATACAAGGAAAAATAATAGAAAATTTTCCAGAAAATGAATATACAAAAATTCATTGTTTTTTTCAAAAATTTATTCATTATTTTTCAAAAGTAAAAATAAAATTTGAAAATAATATTTATCAAGAAATAGAATGGAATAATAAAAATAAAATGTCTAATAATAATATAGAAAATAATCAAGAACAAATTAATGATGGTTTTTTCATAAAAAGACCATTAATTGATAATTTAAAAAATAAAAATTTCAAAATTGAAATTTTATTATATTTAAATTATCCAAATCCAGAATTTTCATTAACACCTCAATTAAGTAATTTATTAGGAATAAATCAAGGAACAAGAACAAATATTTTATATCATATGTGGCAATATATAAAATTAAATTCTCTTCAAGATAATGAAAATCCAACAAGAATAATAAATAATACTCAACTTCATCAAATTTTTAAATGTGAAAAAATTGATATTGTAGCTTTAACAGGAAAATTAAATGAATTTTTAAAAGAACCTCCACCAATTGTAATTGAGTTTAATATTAATAATTTATCTTATAATTATCAAGATAATGAAATATTAAAAGATATTATTATTCCAATTGAAGATCCTTATTATAATTCTATCTTATTTTTTTTAAGTAATTCTGATGATAATTTATTATTTCCTAAGCATTTAATTCCTCTTTCAAATAATCAAACTAAAATTGATGAATATTTAAATCAAATAATTGATAGTGATAAAAAAATGAATACTATGATAAATATTTTAAATAAACATAAATATAGATATGATTTTTATGAAGCATATTCAAAAGATCCAATTAAATTTATTAATAATTTTATTATTCAACAAAATGAATTAATAAAAATTGTTGATGAAAATTCTTTAATTGAAAATAGAAATGATTATACTTCTTCTCAATATTGTAAAGATTATGAGGAAGTAATAAGAGGATATGTTGATAAATTTGTTGTTAATCAAAATAAAAATACTTCAATTAATCAAAATTAAATTATAAAGTTCTTTTTTAATAATTTTTAATGAAGAAATAAATTTTTTTTTATTTAACTTTTTTTGTGAAATAAATAATTATTTCATATTAAAAGAAAAAGATTAAAAATATAATTTTTAATCACCATATGACCAAAATTCTTGTCCTTTTTTTGATTTGTGACTTTTCTTTTTCTTATATCCACCTTTTGCAATAAGTGCTTTATTTGCAAAATAAAGATAAACTAAAGTATTATTTTTAATATATTTTACCAATAAATATTACTAATAAACTTAAAAAAGAAAATATGATAATATTTCCAGTTGAAAAAAAACCTTCATCCTTAATTTCAGAATAAGTTTCACTCATTTCAAATTTATAATAAAAAAATAAATAAAAAAAATAATAAAAAAAAATTTAGAAATTTTTAAAAATAAAAATGAAACAAAAAAATTCAAAATCAAATAAAATAGTAATAATAGGAGATACAAACGTAGGAAAAACTTGTATAATAGAAAGATTAATAAATAATACTTTTGGAAATACAAAATCAACAATTGGTGCAAGTTACACAGATACAAAAATAAAAGGAATTAATTTAAAAATTTGGGACACTGCAGGACAAGAAAAATTTAGAAGTATGATAAATATGTATTATAAAGGAGCAAAATGTATTATTATATGTTATGATATTACTGAAGAAAATTCTTTTAATAATGTAAAAAATTGGTTAAGTGAAATTGAAAAAAATGTAAATGGAATTTTTATTATTTTAGTTGGGAATAAATGTGATTTAAATGATAATAGGAAAATTACTTATGAAAATGCTGAAATTTTTGCTAAGGAAAATAATATGTTTTATATTGAAACTTCTGCTAAAAATAATATTAATGTTAATAAACTTTTTGATATTATTGCAGATAAAATTGCTTTAATTAATAAAGATGAAGATAATTGTAATATTGATATTAGTAAAAATAATAATTATAATTATAATTGTGGATGTTTTATATTATAATTTTTTTAATTGGTTTTTTTATATATTTATATAATTTATTTTATTATTTTGAAATAAATTAATTATTTTATAAATTGAATAAAAATATATATTTAAATTTATAAACTAAAGTGAACAGCTAAAAAAAAAATATAAAAATATGAATTCTTTAAAATTAAAAAATATAATGAAATTTAATAATTCAAGTAAAATAATAAATTCAAAGAAAAGATTATCAGTAACAGCAAGTAAATTAAATTTTAATTTACCTGATTTAAATATTTTTTTAAATCAAAATCTTCAAAAACAAATACAAAGTTCAAATAATAGTAGATCAAAAAATCATTTAACATATAAAGAATCAGAAAAAGATATAAAAAATAAAAATTCTTTAAAATCATTAAGTGATATTGAAAATTCAAATAATTCTTTAGAAAAAAGTAATTATAAAATTTTATTTAAAAAGAAAATTAATTTAAATAAAAATAATCAATTTTTAACATTTAATAAATCAAAAAATATTTTTTATAATTCAAATGATAATTCAAATATATTTGATATTGAAAAGAAAAATAAAATAAATTTATATAATAATTCGGCAAAAAATAATTCTCAATTATATTTATTTAATTCATATTTAAATTCATCAACTTCAATTCAAACTTCTTCACATAGAAAAAATGCTCATCAAAAAATTAATTTAAATAAAAGTAATAAAAATATTATTCGTATTAGATTAAATCAATATAAAATAAATCAATTTTCTTCTTCTGATAATAATATTCTAATTGATAATGGAAGGGCAAAAACTTCAAATAATAGTAATAAAAAACAAAAAATAATTATTATGAATGGAAAAATGGATTTAAGTAGTAATAAAATAGTGAAAGAAGAAAATAAAATAATTGATTATTCTGAAAATAAAGTAGAATTTTTAAAAAAATTTCAAATTGAAAATAATTCAAAAAATAATAATTATATATTAGATAATAAAATTAAAAATACTATTAAAAATATATATAAATATCTCAAATATAATATTGAAAAATCTTATAAAGTTGAAAACACTCAAAAAATAATATCAAATATTATAATTACTCCAAATGATTTTAAACCATATTTAATGAAATATAATAAAAGTTTTTATGATAAAATTGAAAAATCATTAATTAAGAAAACAAAAAAAAAAATAAAAAAAAGAAACAAGTCAAACCATATAGATAACATATTAGTTAAATTAATAATTGCTCATACAGAAGATGAATTATATAAAAAAATTGTTAAAAAAATTTTGGCAGAAAAAATATTCATAAATTTTAATTTATTGCAAAAAAATTCAATAAAAAAATTAGAATCATTGAGATATAATACACAATATCAACAAAATTTTTCTTTCATCCAAGAAAGATTTATAAAAAAAGATTTAATAATAACCGAAAATGAGCCAACAAAAACATTTAAAATAATTAAAATATTTCCAGAAAAAGTATACATAAATAAAAAATTTTCACTACATTCAAGAAAAGGAAAAAAAAAATTTTCACTATTAAATAATATGAAATTAGGAGCAACAATTTTAAATAGAACATTATTTAATAGAGAAGGAGATAAAATAAAATTAGATAAAAGAATGTCATTTATAAAACAAATTAAATTAAAACCACCATCAAAAGTAAAAAAAATAGATTTTGAAATAAAAAAATTAATAAGAAATAGAAATA
>JAEEGL010830201.1_pt1 | contig 10386 bp, 8 predicted proteins | sample 9134231 | NCBI WGS metagenome assembly JAEEGL01 (sample SAMN16246548, study PRJNA631951) | gut metagenome | biome: gut microbiome; feature: rumen; material: fiber-attached | host: Bos | place: Iran: Karaj | collected 2018-10
TCCAAGTAAAAAGGTAACTTTGCACTGAAGATTATACCGATGGCTCACATGCGACTGCCCTTTCTGAACAAAAGAACCTTGATTACCGCCAATCATAACAGACGTTGGCCGCTTGCGGCCAGTGTCCTTCTGGCCGTATGCTCTATTTTCCAAGCCAAACCGGCAAATGTCATTTCCGCCAGTCCATACTATACCTTCGCGACCGGCACGCCACAGGCAGTGCTCGGCAAGGGTGTCGCCGAAGCCCCGCTCAACTACGAAGGGCAGACAGAAGACGGTTTCTGCCTGAAACTCGATCTCAATGTGCAGCCCGGTTTCGACGATGCCGAGATACTCAGCATTGACAACGTGCTGTCGGTCTGCCTCTACCGCGACTATACCCAAAAACACAAGGAGCAGAACTACACCGGATTCCGTCTGCCCGACGGCCGCGTGCCGGTGTTGCAAGCGACATTGCAACTGAGGGAGACCGGCGAAATCACCGTGGGATTGCCTTTGGCCTTGCTGAAGAAGCCGTGGGGAAAACACGAGGTGGTACTGAACTTCTCCGGCATAGACTTCACGCTCCATGTGGACGGCCAACTCTTCGACAAAGATTTCGCGATAGGTTATCCGCCCAAGGAGATGTTCATCCGTTGGCACCGCAACGCCAGACACGTCACATCCGCCACGCTCTTCTGGCCGGCAGCCAAGCCACAGCGAACCGGGAAGAAGTCCCGTGCGCCCCAAGAATTGCAATACTTTACCCCGCGGGGCCACAATGCCTGGGTGGGCGACGTGGTCACCTGCCAATACCGCGGGCGCTACCACGTGTTCTATCTCTACGACCGGCGTGGCCACCGCAGTAAGCTGGGAAGCGGAGGGCACTATTTCGAGCACCTCTCCACCGCCGACTTCCGGACCTGGACAGAACACGAGCCCGCCGTATCCATCGAGCACCAGTGGGAAACCATTGGCACCGGCACCCCTTTCGTTTACAACGATTCCCTCTACCTGAGCTACGGTTTCCACAGCACACGGATCACGTCCGCCGCACGCCAAACCCTCGAACTGCAGTGGCAACAGATCAAGGAGCACGGCCGCACCGCCTGCATCCGTCAAGACACCCTCCGCACCCCGCCCGCCGGCTCCAGCTATTCCGTATGCACCGACGGTCTCGCCCGCTTCCGCCGCAGCGGCATCCTCATCCATCCCTGCGAGAATCCCTCCATCAGCAACAGTCCTGACGGACGGCTCACGATGCTGGCCAGCTACGGCGCCCGCGGCACATGGACGGCCGACGCCCCCGACGGCCCGTGGCGATGCATCGACGAGAACTTCCCTCCCGGCGGCGACTGCACCTTTCCCTTCCGTTGGGGAGCCCAAGAATATGTCATCGGAGGATTCACACAGATGTGGATGAAGTCAGCCGACGGCTACAAAGACATGGTGGCCGCGGGCCAAGACGTATACGACGGGCTGAGCGTGCCTTGCATCACCGAAGTGACCGGTGGAAGGCGTCTCATGGCCGGATGGGTACAGGTGGCGGGGCACTGGGGCGGTGCCCTCGTTGTCCGTGAACTGCTGCAACGCCCCGACGGACGCCTGGAGTCACGGTGGATGCCCGAACTCATGCCCCGCACAAAAACTCCGAAACTGTTGGCACGCCTGTTGGACAAGACTTCCGGATTCAACACCCCGGCCTCCTCTTTCCTACTCAGTTTCGACGTGGTCAAAACCCGGCCGGAGGCAACGGTATCACTCGAGCTCACGTCCACACAGTCACCTCGGTCCGCCACATGGTGGCAGATGGACACGGGCAGCGGCAGGGCCCAGTTTTCGGATGACACGAACCACCGGGAAAAGACCCTGCGCGAAGGCGGCGCGCCCCACAATGCAGGCAACTATGCCATTGAAGGACTGCCAACCGACGGCCAGCGCCTCCCCGTGAGAATCATCGTCAAAAGGACAGGGAAACTGGGCGGTTCGCTCGTTGATGTAGAGATAGCAGGCCGACGCACCATGATATCCTATCGCCAGGAGCTGGAGACGGCACTCCTCCGCCTGACGCCCCGCGGCGCCGTTCTTGAAAACGTACGCATTGCTCCGCTCAAGGCAGAATAGTTTCATCTTGCCAACGGCCCCAAATTTTTCAGCAAAGGCCCGGTTTCGGCACACAAAGGTGGGACTTCGGGCCGCAGAAGCGGCGTCTCTAAAGAAAATCCGCCGCCACGGGAAGTCCCATAGCGGCGGATTGGTATGAAAGCGCTGGGTTGGGTTACTTGAGTGTCTTCACCCAGTCTTCCAGTTGTTTCCTGGTGGCTCCGTTGAGCAGCCGGCCTTCCTTCCACGTCAGTTCGGGATAGGTGCGCCTGAGGTCTTCGCACGATTTCTTGATGGTACTGCCCCCGGAGGTGGCGAAGGGGATGAGGGTTTTGCCCTTGAAATCATACGACTCTATGAAGGTGTTGACAATGGTGGGCGCGGTGTACCACCAGATGGGGAAGCCGACATAAACAACGTCGTACCGGTCCATGCCTTCCACGGTGGTGCCGATTTCGGGACGCGATGTGGAGTCGGCCATTTCGACGGAACTGCGTGAAGCCTTGTCGGTCCAGTCGAGGTCGGCGGCCGTGTACGCCTGCTTCGGGGCAATTTCATAGAGGTCGGCACCGGCCACTTCGGCCAGTTGCTTGGCCACCTGGCGTGTCGTGCCGGTGCAAGAGAAATAAGCCACTAATGTTTTCATCTGTTTTGGTTCTTGTTGGTTTGACTTTTGCGCGCATGCCGTCAGCCCGAGGGCCACAAGTACGGCAGCAATGAACACTGAAATTTGTCTCATCGGTTTTATGTTTTGGGGTTATTGGTTTTCTCGGGAACGGGTTCGCAATACCAGCGCGAGATGCGGAGCATGACGCCCACCTCCATCATGGTCTTGATAAAGTAGTACTCGTTGCGCTTGCGCACCAGACGGCCCGTAATGCCGGCGAAGGGCCCGTGGACCACGCGCACTTCCTTGCCTACCTTGGCCTCAGCCTCGGCCAACGAAATGAACTGGGAGCCCTCGTAATCCGGGTCACAGAGCAACCGGAACTCGCGCATTTCGGCGTCGGGAATCTCATAGTAATCCTTCGAATCGAGTTTACGGAACACGTGAACCGGTATTCTGCACGTTGCCAGCGCAGCATTGAACGCTTCAAGGTCGTCGGGCTTCGGCAGGAACACCAGATTGTGAACGGCGGGGACCAAATGGCGCGCCACACTGGCACCGTTGCGTCCCTTCGTGGTGAAGGTCATGGGAATGAAATAGCTGTAGCCGTGCTCCTCGAGGAACTTCGCCAACGAGAGTTCCTGGCAGTTGAACGTGCGCAGGGCATACCAGCTTGTCGTTTCCATAAGAAAAAGCTATGCCTGGTGAACGGTGACTTGCGGGAAGGCGAAGGAAATGCCTTCGGCGTTGAAACGTTCGTAGATTTGGCGGTTAATACCGTAGCGCACATCCCAGTAATCCTCCTTTTTCACCCAGAGGCGCAGGATGATGTTCACACTGTTGTCGCCCAGCTGGTCGAGGGCCACGTAAGGCTTGGGCACAGGCAGCACACGCTTGTCTGAGGCAGCCACGTCAAGCAATGCCTGCTCCACTGCCGCATAGTCCTGTCCGTACTCGACGGACACCTTGTACTCTATGCGCAACGTGGGATGCTTGCTGTAATTGATTACGGTGGCTGTGCTCATGGCGCCGTTGGCCAGATAGACGCGGGTGCCTTCGTAGGTGCGGAGCACGGTGTGGAAGATCTCGATGGCTTCCACGTGGCCCAGGATGTCGTCTTTCTTTATCCAGTCGCCCACACGGTAGGGCTTGAACATCAGGATGAGAATGCCGCCCACCAGGTTCGACAGGTTGTTGCTCATGGCCATGCCGATGGCTACTCCGAAGGCTGCCAGCAGGGCGGCGAACGACGTGGTCTCGACGCCCAGTTTGTTGACGATGGCGATGATGAGCATCAGCATGAGCAAGGCGTTGACCAAACTGTGGAGGAACGATTTCACGCCCGGCTCGACGTTGCGGTTGGAGAGCAACTTCATCAGCAGTTTGTTTATCATGCGGATGACAAAGCGTCCGATGATGAAGATGACCATGGCACCGACCACGCGTCCGCCCATGGTGAGGCTCCAGTTGAACAGCCGCGTGATGAGGGTCGACATCTTGTCGAGCCCTTCGCCCGTGGTGACATCGTTGACAATGGCATGCGCTATGTTGCGCATGCTGTCGATGGGGTTGCCGAGGCTGTCGGGATTGGGCAACGCAGCCAACAAAAAGTGAATGAGATTGAACATCTTGTTTCCGAATTTGACTGCAAAATTACAAATAATGCCGGGAGCGACAGCGTTTTGAGCGTCAGAAATACGCAAAAACTGAAATTTTGTCACGCAATCCGGAAGTTTTGTCACCCGTAACGCCCCTGGAAGCCGTTGGCACGCCCCTTGCCTTTATAAGGTCGGACGGCTGCCCTGCAAGAGGCGACCGGACTGAACGGAAAATGTATAACAAAACTAAACAATAGGAGGACTGAATTATGTTACCTGTAAGACATTCACAAAATTGGTTACCTGATTTGTTCAACGACTTTTTCAGCAACGACTGGACTATGCCGGCCAAGGCCACGGCCCCTGCCATGAACATCATGGAGAGCGAAAAAGCCTACACTGTGGAACTCGCCGCTCCGGGCATGACGAAGGAAGACTTCAACATCTGTCTGGACGAGGACAACAACCTGGTCATCACCATGGAAAAGAAACAAGAAACGCCGGAAAAGAAAGCTGCCGAGGAAAAGAAGGCCGATGTGCGCTACTGGCGCCACGAATTCTGCTACTCGAAGTTCCAACAGGCCATCAGCCTGCCCGACAACGTGCGCAAGGACCAGATTGCCGCCCAAATGGCCAACGGCGTGCTCACCGTCACCCTGCCGAAGGTTACGGAAGAAGAGAAAGCCAAACTGAGACAAATGATTACCATCGATTAAGACGGTTTTTTCACACACAAGCTGACTGTAGCCGCCCCGACCGGGCGGCTACAGTTATTTTTGTACCGTGCCGGAACCGGAACGACACATCCCGTTCAAGAGAAAATGCCGTTGACTTTGCAGAAGCGGGACTTCGAAAATCAGAAACGCCTTCTCAAAATTTTGAAGTCCGGCCTTGGCGCGCAGAAGTCCCGCCCGTGTCCCGGCGGCGGCGTTTCACCGTCAAAAGGGCTTATTTATGCAAGTTTTCTTCAGAAAAGAGGCAAGAGTAAGAAAAATTACTTACTTTTGTATGGAATTACCGGCCCACAAGTCGGCCGGACAGGTGTGTACCACCACGTAGAGCTTATAGAATGGACTTCCAGCGACAAGACCGTAAAAACTTTTCCGATATCTTTCTGTTTTTCCAGAGAGAGGACGTCCGCTACATCCTCCGCCACTGGTATTGGTTGGCCCTGGGTGCCCTCGTGGGCTGGTTTGTCGTCTGGTTCGTGTTCAAGACAAAACAACCCGAATACCAGCAGTCGGCCACCCTGCTCTCACGTGTCGACGCCTCCACCGGCATCACCATCACCGGTTCAGCGGGCAGCGACGCCCTCGATGCCTTACAGAACTATAACGCAGAGAAAGGCATTGGCAACCTGCTCGACAACCAGATGATAATCCAGTCGCGCCGGCTCATCACCCGGGTCGTGGACAGCCTGGACCTGCAGACGGCCTACCGCATCCGCACGGGCCTGCGGCCGCAGATGTTGTGGGAATACAGACCCTTCACCGTAAAATTCCGCGACGGACTGGACCAGCCTCTCGCCTTCGATGCCGAAGTGACGAAAAACGGCAAGGTGGAAATCTATAACTTCGAAATCGACGGCAAACAGCAAGAAGTGCAACCGCTTGTGGACATGGACAAACCCTTCTTTACACCCTACGGTGAAGTCACCATTTTCCATGCCGACAACGACCCGAAGTTCATCGGGCAACGCATCCACGTGGAGCGGATGACAAAGGAACAGGCCGTGATGCACTACTTCCGCCACACCAAGGCCAAAATCCTGGAAGACAAAGCCGACCTGCTGCATGTAACCGTCACCGACGACAATCCCTACCGCGCTGCCGACATACGCGACGTGCTCATCCACGTGTTCCGCGCCGACATACTTGACTTCAAGAACACACAGGCCAACCAGATGTCGCGTTTCGTGAACGAACGCCTCGACACACTGGGCAGCAAGTTGCGCGTCATCCAACTGGCCATCGCCGAGTTCCGCAAGAACAACCAGGTCATGGCCTACGAAGACAATATGCGCCACTACCTGAGCCAAAGCACGGCAGCCGACCAACGGCGCCATGAGTTGGAGACGAAACTGGCCATCGTCAACAACCTGAAATCATATTTGAAAAACAATATGGAAAACACCAACGCCCTGCTGCCCATGCACGACGGCATGGACCAAAGCATGATGCTCTCCATCAACGCCTACAACACCCTGATGACCGAGTACCTGCGGCTCTACACGCCCGAAGCCGGCGCTTCATCTATTCTGCAAACCATGGAAAAGGGACTGGAAGCACGGCGTAAGACCATAGAGATGTCGGTGAACAATCTGGTGGCCACATTGCAGACCCAGATAGCCTCGGTAAAAGAAGAGTACGAGCGTCTGCGCCGCCTCATGGAAGTGCAGCCCGAGGGTACGGCACGCTTCGTGGACCTGCAACGCCAGCAACGCGTACTGGACGACCTCTACATGTATCAACTCAACGTGCGTGAGGAAGTGAACATGCAATTGGCCATCAGTGTGCAGAATATGCGCGTGGTGGAAACGACAATACCCCAGAACAGCGCGCCCATCACGCCTAAGAAGCGATGGTACACGCTGGCGCTACTGCTCGGCCTGGGCATTCCCTCACTGATACTCTACTACCTGTCACGTGCCGACTGGGTGCTTCACAGCCGTCAAGAGGTGGAGCGTCTGTCGCGGCTGCCCATTCTCGGTGAAATACCGCAACGCAGCGAGAGCCACCAGGAAAAGCTGCTCATCGGTTCCGACGGAGCCGACGGCCTGGTGCTTGACGCCTTCCGCATGTTGCGACAGAATCTTGAATTTGTTCGTGGCCACGGTCATGTGATGCTCATCACCTCCTCTACTCCCGGTCAGGGCAAATCGTTCATTTCGCGCAATCTTGCCGCCACCTGTGCTCTCACTGGCAAACGCGTGCTCCTCATTGACGCCGATATCCGCAAGCTTACCCAAAGCCATCTGGCCATTGGCACGAAAGAAAGCACCGGTCTGACGAACTACCTGCAGGGCGGCATCACCGATCCCGAGGAAATCATCATGACTAACGGGCTTGCCAACGGCGTGGACTTCATTCCCGGAGGCGCCGTGCCGCCCAACCCCGCCGAACTGCTCATGCGCCCCGCCCTAACAGAACTCATCAACTATCTGCGGCCACGCTACGAGTACATCTTCATCGACACCACGCCGGCCTTCGCCGTGGCCGACGCCCAGACGCTGGCCCACCAGAGCGACCTGACGCTTTATGTCGTCCGCATCGGAGTGGAAAACCGCATGCTGTTGCCCAATCTGGACCACATTGCCGCCGAAGGCAAATTCCCGCGCATGAATTACGTCATCAACGGTGTGAAAACCGACTACTCCGCTTATGACGAAAACGCCAGACCTGCCTCGGCCACAGACGAATTCATTCAAAAATTGCGCCGCCGGATCGAACGATTGCGTAACTGACCTGAACTGGACCGCACCTCATCTGTCCCGTCCCCCACATTACGGCCAAGCATAACGAAGCGGCGTCTCGAAATTTCGAGACGCCGCTTCGGATTTTTGAAGTCCGACCTTGTTGCATTGAAGTCCGGCCTTGCTTTCCTAATCACACCGCTTCAAGGTACAGCCTATAAAAAGAGACATCTGGGCGGCATAATAGGGAATCATAATGAGCAACCAGGCACTGGACACAGGACTGACAAATTTGTTCCAAGCCAAGATGAAATCGGAGAACACGAACAGGAGTGCGCCCACCGTCAGCCACACGTTCCGTTGGACAGACGCCGTCCACAGCATGGTCAGAATGAGCACCGCATAGACGCCCACGCCCCACGACAGGGGGGACGGCACGCGGGGAACCACCAGAGAAAAGGCCACGATACACAGCACCGCACAAATCACGCTGACACTCCACATCCGGACCTTGGAGAGAGGCGACCCGGACAACAGGATCCGCCGCACGAAACAAACGACGAACGCCACATGGGCCAAGGCGAAACTGCCCATCTGCAACAGGAAATTGCCGTACGAGCCGGCCAAGTCGCCTAACGCCGACAGCAGGAAAGCCAGCGCAAGCAAGGGCTGCCGCAGCCAAAACGTGCCCAACGCGAGCCAAGCCACAGGCAAAGCTATCTTGTGAGGCAACGCGACGGGACTGAAATAGAGGGCAACGAGCACAGCAAATCCCGCAGGAATCCAAAACCGGGAATCACCCCATAGGTGTCTGCATGTATCCATAACTCCAGTCTATAATGTTTGTGCCGTCATCATCCGGCACCACTTCAAGTAGCCCAGCACGGCAATCACCGTATAAAGTCCGTAAAGCAATGCCTTGAAGGGCACGCCCTTGGTGACATACAAATAAGTGCTCACGGCGTCGACCACAACCCAGGCCCACCACTGCTCCACATACTTGCGCGAAAGCATCCACAGGGCCACGATGCTCAAGGCATTCGTAAAGGCGTCGGTCACGGGAATCGTGGAGTTGGTGAAGTTCACCAGCACCAGATAGGTCACCCACCATACGGCGAGAAAGACCGCAGCTATCGGCAAGAGCCATTTCAAAGGAAAATGCACGATGGGCAACTCCCGTTTCACACCGTTGCTCTGCCGCTTGCCGAACTTCCAGACCAAATAACCGTAGAGGGCGGCCAGCGTGTAGTAAACCGCCATGCCGGCGTCGCCGTAAAGGCCGTGCGACCAGTAGAGCCACACGTCGAGCGCCGGCATCACAATGCCCACTATCCACAAGGCGATGTGCGCCTTGTACTCCAGCGCCAGGTAGAGCACTCCCAGCAGTGTGGTGAAAAGGTCAAGTCCGTGCAGTGTCAGGAATTCCGTCATCACGCTTTGCGTTTACCAGTTGATGCTCAAATGCACAAGGAAATGAGCCGGAGCTTGGGCGGAATACACGGAATAGCTGTCCCACCAGTCGTCCTGATAGCCCTTCATGCCACCCTTGCCGTCGCTCTTGACAGCCGTGTAGGCCGCGCCAAAACTTTCGTATTTCTCGCCGAAGAGGTTATAGACCGAAACGCCCAAAGTCAGCCCTTTAGCAAAGGGCAGTTTCCCGAACTTATAAGACACGTCGAGATTGCTAACGCAGAAAGCATCAAGCATCAGGCTCACATCCTTTCCGTCCTCCTCGAACGAACGGAGTCCGGTGGCCGTCATGTACTGGTGGTCCACATACTGCGTGTGGAGCGAAGCGGTAAAGCCTTTCCATTTGGCCTTAAACGTATTGTTGAACATCAGGCTGGGCGAGAACGTCAGCGGCGCGCTCTTCACGTTGTAGTATTCACCGGTATCGTCAAGCAAGAATTTCAGGTTTTTTGAGCGGTTGTGGCTCCACGTCACGTTGGCATTCCACTCAAAAACCTTCACCGGTTGCCACACGGCTGCCACTTCCAAGCCGCGGCGGTAACTGTCGCCCACGTTACGGGCTATCATCTCACCGATGGCGTTTTGTTCGCCAGTCAGCACGAACTGGTCCTTGTAGTCCATGTAGTAAAGGTTGGCTTCGGCCGTGAAGCAGGGCAACGTCAGGCGGTAGCCCACTTCGTAGTCAGTCAGGTGCTCGGCTTTGGGCAGGTTCACCATGTTGTCCTCGTAGTCATTGCGTGTAGGCTCCTTGCCAGCCAAAGCAACAGAGGCATAGACTGTGTGACGCGGCGAAACGGTCCAGTTCAGGCCAGCCTTGGGGTTGAAGAAATGGAAATACGTCGACACGTTATAGGGCAACTGCACCTCACCGTCGTACTGGTCGCTGGGTCCCCGCATCCTGTAGTCCACGTAACGGTACTGCAAGTCGGCAAAGGCACTCAGTCCCCGCCAAATGTCGTACGTTGTCTTACCATAGACGTTGAAGTCCTGTTTTTTTCCATTATTATTATAATACGTGTGGTTCAGGCCGCCTTGCTCCACGGGTTTGCGCAGCCAGATAACTTTGCCGATGTGGTCGCCGTCGTACAGGTTCCATCCGCCGCCCAGCGTGGACTGCAGGCGGTTGTTGCGGTAGTTCAGCGAGAACACGGTACCGTAGAAATCGTTGTCCAGTTTCTTCTGGCGCACCAGGTCGCTTTCGTCCACCTGATAATTCA
>JAEEGL011392863.1_pt1 | contig 10386 bp, 10 predicted proteins | sample 9134231 | NCBI WGS metagenome assembly JAEEGL01 (sample SAMN16246548, study PRJNA631951) | gut metagenome | biome: gut microbiome; feature: rumen; material: fiber-attached | host: Bos | place: Iran: Karaj | collected 2018-10
TCAGCTCCCGCGCGAAGATATCCGAGATATTCAATGTTCCCTTCAGGGCCTTTGATCGGCGAAAAAGTGAGCCCCAGTACGCCGAAACCGGATTCGGCAGCGTATTCCATGAAGCTTTTCAGCACCTCGATATGTGTCGATGCTTCCCTTACGACGCCCTTCTTACCGACCTTTTCGCGTCCGGCTTCGAACTGCGGTTTTATAAGGCACAGCACCTCTCCGCTGTCAGTGAGGAGCTTGCGCACTACCGGAAGAACGAGTTTCAGTGAGATGAAAGAAACGTCGATAACAGCAAGCGACGGGCTGTCCGGTATCTGCTCATGCGTTACATATCTTATATTTGTCCGCTCCATAACGACCACCCGCGGATCACTGCGTATGCTCCACGCGAGCTGTCCGTATCCGACATCCACGGCGTATACCTTCGCGGCGCCGCCCTTAAGGAGACAATCCGTGAATCCGCCTGTGGACGCGCCGCAGTCGATGCATATCCGCCCTTCGGGCCGAACATCGAATTCGCGGAGCGCCTTTTCCAGTTTTAACCCGCCGCGGCTCACGTATTCAAGCGCGGCTCCCCTTACCTCGATATCAGAATCCTCGGAGACTGGCGTACCGGGTTTGTCAGCGCGCTGGCCGTCCACGAATACGACTCCGCTCATTATTGTCGTTTTGGCGCGTTCCCTGCTTTCGCAGAGACCCTTTTCGAACAGAAGGACGTCAAGTCTTTTTTTAGCCATTCCCGAACGCCTCCGCTGCCTTTGCCGCTATAGCGTCGGCATCTATCCCCAGCTCTCTGCGAAGCTGCGGAACACTTCCGTGGGGGACGAAACGTTCCCCAAGATTTAGAAGCGACACGCTGCCGACCTTTATTCCCCGCTCAAGAATATGAGCGGCAAGTCTCTGACCTACGCATCCCGGCGCAGCGCATTCCTCCGCGACCAGGAGCCGGTGTGTCTTTTCAAGCGAACGCTCCACAGCAGTACTGTCGAGCGGCTGTATGCACCCGAGTTTGATTACGTCCGCGCTAATGCCCTTTTCTGCCAGCACGTCAGCGGCAGTCAGCGCTTCGTTTATCATCGTGCCGTATGCAACTACCGTAATGTCCCCGCCCTCACGAAGGACAGCGGCGCCGCAGCCGGCGTCGTCCCTGTAATCCCCTTCGCCTCCGCGCGGGTAACGGACGGCTACCGGGCCTGTCTCGCCGAACACCGCCCTGCGGAGCATCGATCTGAGTTCGGCAAAACTGGCCGGGCAGAAAACCGTCATTCCCGGCACCGTCGCCAGGAAACCCACGTCGAAAGCACCGTGGTGCGTCTCTCCGTCAGCCCCTACAAGGCCTGCGCGGTCTACTCCCAGAACGACATGGTATCCGCTTATCGCCACATCGTGGAGAAGCATGTCATAGGATCTCTGGAGAAATGAAGAATAAACGGCAAACACCGGGATCATGCCGCTGCAGGCCAGACCGGCGGACATGGTCGCGCCATGTCCTTCGGCGATCCCGACGTCGAAGAATCTGTCAGGATACCTGTCAGCAAATCCTGCAAGTCCCGTGCCGGTGGTCATTGCAGCCGTCACGGCGCAGACTCGTCCGTCTTCTCCGGCAAGCCTAAGAAGTTCAAGTCCGAACACGTCGGAAAAACTCAGCGATCCGTCTTTTATCTCACCTGTCTTGGGATCGAACGTTCCCACTCCGTGGAAATCATCGGGCCGTTCCTCCGCGAAACGATATCCCTTCCCTTTTGTAGTCAGCAGATGGACCACCACCGGCCCCTCAGTAGTTTTCGCCCATTCCAGCGCATCGATGACACGGCTTACGTCATGTCCGTCTACAGGTCCAGCGTATTCGAGTCCCATCTCTTCGAAAAGGCTGCAGTGGAGCAGAGTCTCTTTGACAGCCGTTTTTACCTCGTGGGTAAACCGGTATATACCCTTGCCCCCGGGCATCCTGGACATAAATTTCCTGTAGCGCTGTTTGAAATCGCGGTAAGACGGCTTGAGACGCTCCCGCGACAGATATCTCGCCATGCCGCCGACATTCTCGGTTATGGACATGCCGTTGTCATTTAGTATGATAATGAGTTTTTCCCCGCTCTCTCCGGCATCGCTCAGCCCTTCATAGGCCAGGCCGCCGGTCAGGGCGCCGTCGCCGATCACGGCAATGACGTTGTAATCTGCGCCGGCGAGCGTGCGGGCTCTCGCGATACCAAGGGCGGCGGATATGGAGTTCGAAGCATGTCCGGCGATAAACGCGTCGTGTTCGCTCTCGCATGGTTTGGGGAAACCGGCGATGCCGCCGAACTGTCTGAGCGTACCGAAAGCTTCCCTTCGCCCTGTAAGGATTTTGTGCGCGTAACTCTGGTGCCCCACATCGAATACGACTCTGTCTTCAGAAGTATCGAACACCCTGTGGAGCGCGACAGTGAGTTCGACCGCTCCGAGGCTGGAAGCCAGATGGCCGCCCGTCACCGAAACGGTCTTTACCATGAATTCGCGCAGTTCCGAACAGAGTTCGGGCAGTTTGTCATCCGGCAGTGCCTTGACGTCCGCCGGGCTGTTTATCTTATCAAGAATCGACAATTATCTGTTCCTCTTACGTTTAGGTATGAGTCTGCCGAAAAAGTGCAGGATCCTGCCTACAGCGAATACGATCTCCGTGCTCCGGTTTATCGCAGTGGCCTTGCCCAGCGCCTTTCCGCCTATGGTCAGAGCTGCGACTATACCGGAGATTACGATCTGCCAGGTGACGCTCTGCGTCTGCAGATCGTTAATCAGCTTCGCAGCAATGATGACGGCGGTAGCACCGCTCACTATGCCGGAAACGTCTCCCACGATGTCGTTGCAGAAACTTGCTACCTTTTCCGCATTTCTTATGAGCGCAATCGACTCAGTTGCTCCGCGTACTCTATGGGAGGCCATGGAGTGAAACGGTTTGTCCGACGCAGCTGTCACCGCTACTCCGATGATATCGAAAACTATCCCTATGGCAATAAAAACCGCTAAAACAACAAAAGCCATGATATATCCGGCACTGCCGAGCACTTCGGCGGAAGCAAACGTAAATACCACGGAGACGATAAAACTTATTAATACTGTTTTGATAACCCAGCTGTAATCAGTTTTCTTCTTCATAATCAGAAAATGTGTCAGCGGCGACAGACAGAGTAAATCTTACGGCTTAGGTTCGGGCTGGTTTTCCCCCGCGGATACCTTCCGTTGCCGGTCAGGCGGTTTCCCCTTAGATCCGCGTTCGGAGCGTTACCGCGTCCGCGGCCCGACTGCCACTTAGTCCGCACTGTAATCCCCTGTCTGCCCCGCGGTTTCCGCCGCGCGACAGCCTAGGTGTTTTCCACTGCAGTCACACCATTCCTTAGCCTCTTTTGCAGGATGTATTTCAAGGGGCAGTGGCTACGCTCGCCCGGCCAAGGCTCACGTCGTCTTGTTTCCCCTATCCGCACATTCCACTCAAGGCAGGCTACTCTGCACACAGCTCTGGGCCGAAGCCGTTAAATCGAACCGCAATGCAGGTTCATACCCTGATCCGTAGCGGGATCGGAAGATACCGCTCAGGGAGTACGTCCCACCACAGAATCAGGCCTCCGCACAAGCAGGGTCGGGTCCGCCATGCCATTGACGGGCGCCCTGAATGCGCAAGCGCAAGGGTGCGCTTTCCTCCAGCACCCACCCCAAACTGGGCGTTCAAAGCAAGCACAAGAGGTTTCACAGATATGCCCTTGTAAGGATTTTTAGGCCCTTCTTCAGAAACGGCAGTTCTGACTAGGATACTGCGCCGCTGTACAGATTATAATATCAAACAATGTCAAGTATATCAAGCGGTTCTTTCCGCCAGATATCCCGCCAGCCAGACGAGGAACCCGCAGTCGTCAAAACAGCCGGTCAGGGCTTCCTGCGCCTCAGCCGTTTTGCACCGCACGAGCTCACGGCATCCCTCGACTCCGTAAAGCGATACGAAGGTGGATTTCTCCCTGCCTGCGTCTGAACCGACAGTCTTCCCGAGCTGCTTTTCATCCGCCGTGCAGTCGAGGACATCGTCGCGGATCTGGAATGCCAGCCCCAGCGCCTCGGCATAACGGGACGCTCCCTTTATCTGGCTCTCTGTACCACCTGCTGCCGATACTCCTATGAGAGCGCACGCCTTCAGGAGAGAGGCTGTCTTGTACCTGTGTATCTCTGTTATCTCGTTTTCTTCGAGACAACGTCCCTCGCCGTCGATATCCAGGGCCTGCCCTCCGCAGATCCCGTAAAGCCCGCCGGCCTCCGCGAGATAAGCAGCCATCCTGACCACCCGATCCGCGGGCAGCGGAGAGTTAAGAATAAGCGAGAAGGCTTCCGCCTGGAGCGCGTCGCCCGCCAAAGTAGCCGTACACTCGCCGAAGACGATGTGGTTGGACGGCCGTCCTCTGCGAAGATCGTCGTCGTCCATACAGGGCAGATCGTCATGTATAAGCGAATAAGTATGGAGCATCTCAACGGCGCAGGCCGCCGGCAGCGCCTTATCTTCATCACCGCCGCATGCTCTGCAGAACTGCAGCACCAGCACCGGGCGTATGCGCTTGCCTCCTGCGAGCAGGCTGTACCTCATCGCTTCGGCAAGGCCTCTGTGCGGTATACCTGCTGATGTGAAGCACTTTTCGAGGCTTCTGTCCACAATCTCGCGGCAGCGTTCGTATTCCCTGAGCATCTCCGGATTATTCGACGTCAAAGGGCACCTCCTCCGGAGCGCCGTCCGGCCCTTTTTTCAGCGCCGTGACCTTCTGCTCCGCATCGTCCAGTTGTTTGGAGCACTTTTTGATCAGCGCCGTTCCCTCTTCAAAAAGGGACAGCGACTCCTCCAAAGGCGCGTCTCCCTTTTCGAGCGCCTTTACTATCTCGTCTATACGGGATATCGCCTGCTCAAAGCTGAGTTCGCTTTTCTTTGCCATGATCAAAGCCCCTTTCCGCGTTTTTTCACGCGTTCTTCTACACGGCAACGCAGTTCGTCGCTACGCAGCCTGACCGTTATCCTGTCTCCGTCCGCAACATCGTCGGCGCTCCTGATGACCGCTCCCGTCTCTTCCGAACGTGCTATTGCATAGCCGCGTCCCAGCACCTTGAGAGGACTCATGGCATCCAGAGACGAAGCCAGCGCAACGAACTGTCTGCGCGCGTCTCCGGTCTTTCGCTCAGCCGCCGCTATAAGACGACTCTGAGCGTAATCCAGAAGAACGCGTCTGTCTTCGATATAGTTCTTCGGATCATGCATTACCCGCTTCGCCGACAGTTCGTCCAGTTTTCTGCGTAATATGGTAAGTTCGCGGCGGATTGCCTGGCCCCCGCGTATCCCGTAGGCGGCCAGCGATTCGCGAAGTTCAGAGACGTCAGGCACCGCAATCTCGGCCGCATTCGACGGCGTTGCGGCCCTCATGTCAGCGACGAAATCGGATATGGTAACGTCGGGTTCGTGTCCTACCGCCGATATGACGGGTATCTCCGAACGGAAGATAGCCCGCGCCACCCGCTCGTCGTTGAACGCCCACAGGTCCTCGATCGACCCGCCTCCGCGTCCTGTAATTATCACATCGGCCACGTTGTATCTGTTGGCGTAATCGATCGCCGCAACTATCTCAGGGGGCGCCTCCGCGCCCTGAACTCTCACCGGTAGTATGATCACTTTTGCCAGCGGATACCTCTTCCCGAGGACCCGGATGATATCCCTTACGGCAGCGCCGGCCGATGACGTAACGACCGCTATCTTCTCCGGAAAGCGTGGGATCTGCTTCTTCGCCGCTCTGTCGAAAAGCCCCTCTTTAAGGAGTTTTTCCTTTAGCTGCTCAAAGGCTGCGTACAGGTCCCCGACGCCGTCCGGCGTCAGCGCATTCACATACAACTGATACGCGCCGTCCCGCGGAAAGACCGTGACTCTGCCGAAAGCTATGACCTTCATCCCGCTCTCCGGCCGGAACTTCAATCTGGAGGCGCTGCTCCTGAACATGACGCACCTGAGAGCTCCGTCCTCATCCTTCATGGTGAAATAGTGATGTCCGGACGGATAGATCTTGTAATTCGAAAGCTCACCGCGCACGTATATCGAAGCAAGACGCTCATCGGAATCGAGAAGCGTCTTCACCCACTCGTTCACTTCGGAAACGCTGTAGATCCTGTCAGCCATTTCTCAGTCTCCCATCGGCCGCGGCCGCTCTCCATGTCAGTATCGCTACGCCCATGGCATTGTCAGTCGAAAACCTCGGAGCCGCGAAAACGCCGTCATGCGTGAGTTCGCGAAGCAGCGAGTTCGACGCGACACCGCCGGAATACAGCACCGGCATGTCTCCGTATTTTGCGACGGCTCGCTCAGTTACCCTGTGCACTGCAGAAATCACGGAAGCAAGCGCGAAATAAGCCGTTTCCTCCGGTTCCGCGCCGGAGGCGACGAGCTGCTTCATCTTGTGCTCCGCGCCGGACAGCGAAAAGTTCAGTCCGTCCAGCTTGGGGTCATATTTTTCCTTTTTGACGGCCTTTCCGGCAAGCACGTCCAGTTCTTTCCCGGCCGGGAAACGCAGGCCGAGGATCTGGCCCGTTCTGTCTATCAGCTGGCCGGCCGAAACGTCGCTCGTAGCCGCGATTATCTCGCAGACCACTGCCACCCCCTGCGGCCTAACAAGCAGCAGTTCCGTAGTCCCGCCGGAGAGATGCCAGGCAAAGTGCGGCCTTTCCAGCAGATCCAACCGTCCCGCAGACCAGGCGGCAGCCGCGATATGCCCCTGCTGATGTGAAAAAGCGTAGAACGGGACGCCCAGCGCGTCTGCGAGCACCTGCGCCTGTGACGCTCCTGCGAGAAAACAGGGCATATACGAATCCTCTGTTTCTCTCGGTTTCGTGCTTGCTCCTACGGCGGCTATCCGTCCTTCCGCCTTCAGTCCTGCAAATATCTCAGGCAGACGGCGGACATGAGAAAACAACGCCTCCGACTGGCGCAGCCCGAGTTTGCCCGGTTCCACGTCGAGGAGGCGTCCTGAATTATCGCCCTCCGCGCCGTTAAAGTATGCGCAGGACGTTGTATAGTTGCTCGTATCGAATGCAAGAACTATGTCTTTCATTTTTCTCCGACCTCGCCCCTAACGAAGCTGCCGAGCACACCGTTGACGAACGGGACGGTCTCGGGCTCTTCGTACTTCTTTGCGAGTTCGACCGCTTCGTTTATCGCCGCTTTAGGCGGGACGTCGTCCGGCATGTACAGGACTTCGTACATGGCGATCCTGATAACGGCGAGGGCTGTCCTGGATATTCGCGAGAACTGCCATCCCACCGTGTATTTTTCTATGTATCCGTCGAGTTCAGCGCCGTGATCGGCCGTGCCTTTCACAAGCCTGCGGATGTACTCCGCCTGACGTTCGTCCGGTTCGGACTCATAGAGCTCATCCTCTTTTGACAGAGTGGCATAGTATTCGCCGTCGAAGAACTCATCGAGGGCCTCTTCTGGGTCTCTCGGGTTCTCCGCCAGTCCGTAACAGAGTCTTACAGCCATCTCTCTGGCAGCTGTTCTTGTCATATACTGGTCCTCCGATGTCTATCAAACAGGGCGGAGAAACATCCCCGCCCTGTTCTGCAGTCTTTCCTAAGGCGCGTTATCTGAAGGTCACGCCGCTTACATGAACGTTCACCGCGCTGACGGGTAGCCCCGTAGTCGCCTCTACCGACGTCTTGACCGCTTCCTGCACGTTCTTTCCGACGGCACTGACCACGTTGCCGGCCTTCACTATTATGAAAATGTCAACGCAGATCGCATCGTCCGCGACTTTGACTCGGACTCCCTTCGACAGGCTCTTTTTCCCTATAAGATCCGAGAGTTCCTTGCCGGGCGAGTTGGACAGGCCCTCAACGCCCTCAGTCTCGAGAGCGGCGCCTGCGGCGATCGCCATGATGACTTCCTCTGAAATATTGATGCTTCCAGCTTCCTCGGGATAAGTGATGTATTCCTTGCTGTCGGCCATTTTGAGCACCCCCGGCCAATGAGATATTGATGGTAAAGGTGATTATACCATATAGTCTTTGAAAAAGAAAGTGATTTCAGTGTAATAATTGTCTGCTTCCGGAAGGCGTTGCTTTTTAAAGCCGGCAGTGATTCCATATTGCATTGGCCATCGTTGCGTGGTAAGATTATTAATAATATATATTGTTATGCTGAAGAATCTATTGAAGGCCGTGAATACTATGCTCGAAACACTGCGATCCCGAACTTTCTGGAAAAGGACTCTCGCTCTGATGATTCCGGCTGCCGCCCAGCAGCTCATATCGATCGGCGTGGCCATGATGGACTCTCTGATGATCGGCCAGTTCGGAGCGACACAGATCGCGGCGTCGTCCCTTGCGAACCAGCTGACGACGCTCGCGGTGTTCATCCTCATGGGCGTCGGCACCGGAGCGAACGTGATGGCGGCGCAGTTTTGGGGCCGCGGAGACCGCGATTCCCTGAGGTATATCGCCTCCGTCGTGCTCCGTATCTCCCTGATCATCGGCCTCATCCTCGCTGTATTCGCGCTCGTATTCCCCGCAACGACTATGCGCTTTTTCTCGACTGAGGCGCCGATTATCGAGTGGGGCTCCCGCTACTTCCGTTATTACGGTTTCTCACTGCCGCTTTACGCGCTCACCACATCGGCGACCTATCTCCTCAGGAGCACGAGGCACACGAAGATACCTCTCACGGCTTCCATATGCGCGTTTTTCCTCAACATATTCTTCAACTGGGTGTTCATCTTCGGTAAGTTCGGCATGCCCCGCATGGAGCTCGCCGGCGCCGCTGTCGGTACGCTTATCGCAAGAGGCGTCGAATTCCTGATCGTCTTCATATACTTCTTCAAATATGACAAGAATATCGTATTCCGCTTCAAACACCTCTTCCTCAGCAACAAGGATCTGTTCAAAAAGTATATCAAGTACAGCCTCCCGCTTCTGTTCAGCGACACGATGCTAGGCTTCGGACTTATAACACATACAGCCGTTATCGGTCACATGGGCGAGGTCGTAACGGCAGCGAATTCGATCATCACCGTTCTCAATCAGTTCGTGACCGTCCTTAACATAGGCCTGTCGGCCGCCGCCGGTGTCGTCATCGGCAACACGATCGGTGAAGGTGATCTCGACCGCGCGTACAACGAAGGCAAGGCTTTCTTCGTCATTTCGTTCTGCATAGGTGTTCTTGCTGCGATCGTCATGCTGCTCGTATACCCGTGGTTCATAACGCTGTACAACATCAGTGACTCTGTCAGGGATGCCGCATATACGATATTCCTCAGCCTTGTCGTAACGTTCCCGCTGGCAACGCTGGCATACGTCAGTTCCAAGGGCGTTCTCCGCGGTGCAGGGGATACCCGCTTCATCATGGTCGCTGACATCACCCTGCTGTGGGTAGTATCGCTCCCGTTAGGAGCCCTTGCCGGTCTTGTTTTCCACTGGCCTCTGTTCTGGGTGGCTTTCCTTCTCCGCCTTGAGTTCCCCGCGAAAGGCATCTGGTGTACGCTGCGCTTCCTCAGCAAAAAGTCGATCCGTGTAATCAAGGCAGAAGAACCTGCCCCCGTTTCTGACGATTAAGGAGGACAAATATGGGACGCAACGGGAGTTCAGAGAGTTTTGATTATGAGAACGCCGAACTCGATATCCTCGATGCCGGCGGTGATCCCGATTACCTGAACTACAACGACAGGGAGAAACGGGACGAATACCTCAGAAAGGTGGGGCTCAACCCCAAAAGTTACGGAAGCAAGGTCGGCGAAAAGCCCAAAAAGAAAAGCGGCTGGTTCGATGAGCCCGAAGATGACCCGTGTTTTCTAACATCCGCATGCGTTCACGCCCGCGGACTCCCCGACGATTGCGAAGAGCTCACCGTGCTTCGCCGTTACAGAGACGGTTATCTCAGAAACCGTGTGGGCGGTGAGGATGCGATACGGAAGTATTACGAAACAGCTCCGGGCATCGTCGCAAAGATCAACCGCATGCCGGAGGCTGAAGCCATATGGAATTCCGTGTATGAGGATACGATCCTCCCGTGCGTCGCCATGATAAAAGGCAACAGGATGGAGGACGCCTTCGAACTGTACAGGTCCTGCGTCCTGCGTCTCGAATCCGTCTGATAAAGGTACGAAACGCCTTTCGGTCTTCTGTCGGAAGGCGTTATACTTTGCCGCCGCTTCGGTTCCTGTCCCTCCGCGTTCTTGATTTCACGGTAACTGCGGTTGTATAATTACCCTGTTATTGATCCTGTAAATATGTATCTTTCTGTTTGGACGTGAGCATCGTGCCGGTAAAGAAAAACGATTTTTCAAAAGGCAGCGTATCGGGATGGATACTGAAGATGGCGATACCGCTGTCGATCGCCCAGTTCGTCAA
>JAEEGL012088956.1_pt1 | contig 10386 bp, 9 predicted proteins | sample 9134231 | NCBI WGS metagenome assembly JAEEGL01 (sample SAMN16246548, study PRJNA631951) | gut metagenome | biome: gut microbiome; feature: rumen; material: fiber-attached | host: Bos | place: Iran: Karaj | collected 2018-10
AGAGATGGTGTTTTCGCCATTCAACTCTTTGCAAATGACAAATTAACAGTGTCAGAATTTGATGAGAAGCATTTGATTTTCCGCATGCCTATAAAGGGACTTTGGAAATATAAACCAATATTATTTCAAGCTGATCCGTTCTTGTTTGTTAAAGACGATAGATTATATCTCTTTTATGAAGAGCAAAAAGGTTTTTCTCCAGGTCGAATTATGATGATGAATACATGCGATTTAAAGTCTTGGAGTAATCCTATAGTTGTTCTTCAAGAGAAGTTTCATTTGTCATTTCCATATGTTTTTGAAAATGAAGGAAAAGTATATATGATTCCTGAATCAGGTGAAGACCAATCAATAAGATTGTATGAAGCGAATATAGATTGTACGTCGTTTAGTTTTGTTCGTGTATTACTAAAGCAAGAGATGAGAAAAGGCCCTAATTCAAATTACGTTGATAATCACGTTTTCAAAAATAATGGTGTTTATTATTTGTTTACATCTTATAGGAATAATTGGGAAATAAGACAGGAATTATTTACTACTAATAATTTACTTAAGGGTGAACTGGTTCGGCATCCATGTTCTCCAATATTTGTAGGTAATAAATATGGAAGGAATGGAGGATCATTAATTTGTTATAATAATAAATTATTAAGAGTGTCACAAGATTGTTCTGTAGAATATGGAACAAATGTGTCTTTGCATGTGATAAACTCTATAAATGAGAAGCATTATAATGAGACTCTTTTTGTTGATGATCTTTTTTCTGATAATGTCTTATTCCCCAATGGTGGGCATCAGTTGAATATAACTTCTTTTCTGGGGAAGTATGTGTATGGAACAGATTATAGAGAAGTTAAATGGACTTGGTATCATTTGTTCCATTCTGCTATGGTTTTATTAGGTTTGTTTAAAAGATAGTAACTGTTGAGACAAAGTGTTATAATTAAATATGTATTAATATGAATCGTTTGTTATTTGGGATCATCTTGATATCATTTGTATCTAGAACCAGTCATGCGATTGCTGATGATTTTTCTCAAGAGCAAGATAATGGTGTTGAAAGTTTTCAAAAGAGAAGTGACTTCCATTTGTCATTGATGGGACAAAGTAAATATATGTGGAGAGGTATAGAATATGGCACCTCACCTGTATTGTTCCCAACATTGAACTACCAATACAAAGGACTTTATGCCTACGCTATGGGAGGCTATGCCACTGATGGGAGTCATCAAGAAGTGGATTTAGGCATTAGTTACACAATCGAAGGCTTTACCCTATCTATTAATGATTATTATTATCCTACAGCCGTTGGACAAAATGACCAATATTTCAATTTAAAGGGAAAAGAAACAGGACACTGGGTAGAAGGAAGCCTACAATTTACTCCCTACAAACTGCCAATTTGGTTGTTATTCTCGACTTATTTTGCAGGTGCTGACAAGAAACCAGAATCAGGAGATCTAGCATGGTCGAGTTATGCAGAGATTGGAGGCCACTATGACTTTGATGAGGACAACATATTGTCACTTGCTATTGGTGCAGCCCTTAACAAATCATTCTATAATGATTATGCACATGGCTTTAGTGTATGCAATATTGAATTAAAGTATTCCCATGATTTCTCATTTAACAAAATAACCGTTCCTGTCAGTGTATCATACATAGTTAATCCATACATGGAAAAAAGCTATGTCTCATTTTCTGCAGCATTTAACTATTAAGAATGAAAAGAAACGCGATCATCATGGCAGCGGGTACTGCATCCCGTTTTGCACCTCTTTCATACGAGAAGCCCAAAGGTCTTCTTAAAGTGAAAGAGGAAATATTGATAGAGCGACAAATTCGTCAACTTCAGGAAGCGGACATCACCGACATCGTCATTGTAGTAGGATATATGGCTGAAAAGTTCCTGTATCTGAGTGACAAATTTGGTGTAAGGATTGTGATTAATGAGGATTATAATCGATATAACAATACTTCTTCTATTATTCGGGTAATAGAGGAGTTAGGCGACACCTATATTTGTTCCTCGGACAACTACTTCCCACAAAATGTCTTTATCGGTAATCCTGAAAACAATAGTTATTATTCAGCACTCTATTCAGAGGAGAAAACTGGCGAATACTGTCTGACGACAGACAATCTGGACAACATTATTGACGTAAAAGTAGGAGGTAGCAATTCATGGTATATGGTGGGACACGTGTTCTTCAACAAGGAGTTCTCTGAGAAGTTCCGCGAAATCATGAAGAAAGAATATGATCGGGATGAAACTCGCCTTGGCTATTGGGAGGACGTCTACGCTCGCTATATTAACGAGTTACCTCCCATGAAGATTCACAGATACCAGCCCCACGAAATTGAAGAATTCGACTCATTAGAGGAACTGCGCCAATTTGATGAAGAATATATCAACAATACAGGTTGCAAGATGTTTCAAAACATCTGCAACGTATTAAGATGTGAAGAAAAGGATATTGACGAGATCGATGTATTAAAAAAAGGTATGACTAATTGTTCCTTTGCATTCAGTTGCAAGAAAGATGAAAAGAAATATGTCTACCGTCACCCTGGAGCGGGTACCGAAGAACTTATAAACCGAAAAAACGAGCATTTTTCTTTAAAAGCAGCCAAAGAATTGGAGCTAGATAAAACGTTCATATATATGCATCCTATAGAAGGATGGAAAATATCAGTCTTTATAGAGGATGTAGAGACTCTCAATTCTGTGACAATTCAAAGTCACGATAACATGAATAAGATCATCGAAATATACCGCAAACTTCATCATTCAGGTATCATGTTCAAGTCAGAATTTAATATTTTTCGTGAAATAGAGAAATATGACAATCTTATAGAAAATGAGGGAGCTTCGATGTATGAAGGATGGGAGGATATTCGTGATCAAGTTATGGGGTTAGAGAATAAATTGAATCATCTTGGCGTTGAGTTACTCCCTTGTCACAACGACGCTGTTGCCGAGAACTTCATCAAGGATCCCGACGGAGCAATCAATCTTATTGACTGGGAATATTCTGGTATGAATGACCCGATGGCTGATTTTGCCGCCTTATTTCTTGAGAATAATTTCACCCAAGAAAACCAAAACTATATTCTATCAAACTATTTTAATGGTATTATTCCTGATAGTGCATTTGAGAAAATCTTGTGCTATCAAATACTATGGGATTGTTTATGGGCACAATGGACTATTATCAAGGAAGCTAATGGAGATGATTTTGGGTCATACGGTATTGATAGGTTCCATCGTGGTTTAGCAAATTTAGAGAAACTAATGAATTAGGATTATGACAGAGAAAGAAAGTGTAAAAGGTCGTATTGATTGGATTACCACATTAGTACCATTTTTAGGAGTTGCCGCATTAGGAGTACTCTTTATGATATACCCAGAAGGTTCAAAAACCATTTTGGAAGGCATGCGCAAATTTATTGGTGACGACTGTGGTATTTATTATGCTATCTTAGGCGTAGGTGTTTTCTGGCTCACTATCTGGACAGCCTTTTCTAAATATGGTAAAGTAAAACTAGGTGGAGTTGAAAAGCCTGAATACAACAATTTCCTTTGGGGAGCCATGATCTTTACCTCTGCCTTAGCAGCAGACATCATGTTTTATTCTCTCAGTGAGTGGGCGATGTACGCCAGTGACGAACATGTAAAGGCGATGGGAGATATGCAGACATGGGTACCAACCTTCCCACTCTTTCACTGGGGGCCCATTGCATGGTGTTTCCATATGATTCTTGCTGTTTGCTTTGGCTTCATGATACACATTCGCAAACGAGAGCGTCAACGTTTCTCCGAAGCATGCCGTCCCATCTTTAAGGATAAAATGGATGGAGGGCTGGGACGTTTTATTGACATTGTCGCCATTCTAGCGATGCTTGCAGGAATAGCAACAACTTTTTCTTTAGCGACACCACTTTTGTCATCAGCCATCTGTAATGTTTTTGGATTGGCAGATAGCAACCTTTTAACAATTGCCCTGTTACTTATTATTGCGATTACATATACGATGGCAGTATGGTTTGGTATGAAGGGAATATCAAAAATGGCCAAATGGTGTATTTATTTCTTCTTCGCCTTCCTGGGTTATGTATTCTTCTTAGGTGGTGAATCGCGCTATATCCTTGAGACCGGATTTGAGAGTATCGGCAACCTGATCCAGAATTTCATTGGTCTCTCTACAACATTAGACCCACTACGCAAAACATCCTTCCCACAAAACTGGACACTATTCTATTGGGCATATTGGATGGCATGGACAATTGGAACCCCGTTTTTCATTGGAATCATTAGTAAAGGACGTACAATTAAGAATACAATACTTGGGGGCTATGGATGGGCTTTGGCAGGAACCTTCACTTCGTTCATTATTCTAGGGAACTACGGTTTGGCACAACAAATGAAACATGGATTGGACATCATCGGTATGATTGATGCGGGAGGGACCTATTATGATGCGATTTTAAGCATTCTTGGAACCCTGCCCTTCCCAAACATTGCGATGATATTATTAGTTGTTACGATGGTTATGTTCTATGCCACTTCATTTGACACGCTGACACTCATTGCATCCATCTATTCCTACAAACGAATTGGAGCCAATGAAGAACCTCACAAGGCAATTCGTACGCTTTGGGCTATTATATTTATTTTATTCCCGATTGGACTCATTTTTTCAGAGAACTCAATGTATGGACTACAATCAGTATCTATTATTGCTGCTTTTCCAATAGGAATTATTATTATAATTATGATATGGGCATTTTTCAAAGATGTAAATAATTATTTAAAAAATGACTAGTATGAGAAAATTAACTATTAACGAACAAAGGGAAATACAACTTACGGTGTTGCAGAATGTGGCAAACTATTGTGAACAGAATAATCTTAGATATTTCTTGGCATATGGAACCTTAATAGGCGCAATAAGACATAATGGATATATTCCGTGGGACGATGATATTGACATAGCAATGCCTCGTCCTGATTATGACCTTTTCATGAAATCATTCAACCAAGAATATGATTATACAAAAGTTTTAGAGATGTCTATTAGCAAGAAATATGGGATTCCTTTTGCAAAAGCATACGATAATAGGACATGGATTGATGAATTACACTATAAACCTGAAGATTATGGCGTATTTGTTGATATCTTCCCTATTGACGGAATAAAAGGTGCTATACAATTCAAACAAATGGACAGACTTAATAAGTTGTTACATATTAAAAAGGCTAATTTTACACGAAGAAGTATATATAAAGTCGTCAGGAACTTTATTGGAAAGATTCTTTTATTACCTTTCTCTGTACATGATATTTTGAAAAGAATGGACAAAGTAGCTCGCCGATATCCATTTGGTACAACTCCCAAAGCAGGATTAATCTCAGTTCCTTACGGTGTGCGTGAGATTGTTGATACGTCTGTCTTTGAAAAAACTGTATTTCATGAATTTGAAGGTTCGCAATTTAGGATTCCTATTGGATATGATACTTGGCTTAAAAATATATATGGTGACTATATGCAGTTGCCACCAGAAGAAAAACAGGTCCCGCATCACGTATTAGATGCCTATTGGAAAGAGTGAGGATATTTGTAATATTCGTCATCTGAGTCAGCTGCATTTACAATGATATTTGCATTTGAAGACGAAAGATGATTTTTATGGCATATTAATGCCACAGGGTAGCTTTTGCAGAGTCTGTCATGTTCATACATAGTCTTTATCGTTCTGTCACTCGTTGTAAATAGCATAGTTCCTGCATGTAGTTTAGAACAGAGTTTTTCAATGGTATGGTGAATAAGTACGGCAAGTTCTGGTTGTGTAGGATTGTACCTAATATCAGCAATTTGTATTCCTATTATTCCTCTATGAAGAATAGGACGAATAACAAAATAGCAATTTCTTTCTTGATTGGTGTAAGTGTAATATTTGCAAACAGGATTTTTGAAGAAACGCTTATTGAGGAATTCGTAATCTCTGATGAAATCTACCTCACAGATGTCTTTATACCAATAACCTCCATTAGGAATGATAATATCCTTTGCATCGTAACATAGGTGAAATATTTTATGTCTGTAGCTGATTGACGATGGAAGTGTTGACGGAATTTGACGTTTTGTTCTCAGTTTCTTACGGATTACACCCCACAAATACCATTTGTTAATCTTGCAGTATTTCCGTAAACCGTTAATGAATATGTTAGTTTTAATAAGATGTTGAATCTTAAAATTAATATCAGTTAATCCGTATCCGAACCCGTATTTGAACGAAACGATCTCAAGAATTAGATCCATTCCTACTTGGCGTCTGTATTCTTCATCTAGGTATGTGTTATGTCCCCATGCAATCACTTTCTCTTTCCCTCTTATATATGCTTTGGTTACGAAACTCATGTGGCAACCGACAATCTCGTCCTTTTCATTGACTGCAATATACGATAGATTTCTTATTTTTTGCCCTTCGATAGCTTCATTAACATCATATTGTATAAAGGCTTCACTAAAAGAAGGAAACACTTTATGCATGTATTTTATAAGTCTTGATTTGTATTGTTCTGATAATGGGATGATTCTTGCATTCATATTATTGACCTCTAAATTGCTGCAAAGATAATAATAAAGTCATATATGTGCAAATAAAAAACAAAAAATTTGGTATATTTGATTTAATTTGTTAACTTTGCAACAAATTATCGAACTTAAAAATTTATAATTATGGAATTGAAGGATTTTATTGAGAATTTTGCAGCCCAGTTTGACGAAACTGATGTGGACGAGTTTGTTGCGGAAACTGAATTTAAGGAGCTTGAAGAGTGGTCTTCTCTTATAGCACTTAGTGTAATCGCAATGATTGACGAAGAGTATGAAGTCACTATTAAAGGTGATGATATCCGTAATTCAAAGACAATTGAAGATTTATTTAACGTGGTTAAGGGGAAATCATAATGGCCTTTCTTAAGATACCAAATGTTGTAATTAGAGGAATCTCTGCCTGTGTTCCTCCTAAGGTGGAAGAGAATAGCAATATCTCTTTTTATCCTCCTGAAGAGTGCATTAAGATTATAGAATCTACAGGGGTTGAACGTAAACATATTGTTGATAAAGATGGTATTACTGCTTTGGATCTCTGTTTGAAGGCAAGTGAAAAACTACTTGAAAATTTGTCTTGGGAGAAAGAGTCCATTGATGCAGTTTGTTTTGTAACCCAAACACCAGATTATATCAACCAACCAACAGGCTTTGTATTACATGATAAGTTGGACTTATCTCAAGACTGTATGGTCGTTGATTTGTTTCATGGTTGTCCCGGTTGGGTTGTAGGCTTAAGTGTTATATCATCGTTGATGAGTCATGGCACACTGAAACGTGTCTTATTTGCAGTTGGTGATAATATTACTTCCCAGCAGTATCCTCAAGATCGTGAAAGTCGTCCTTTATTCGGGGATGCTGGCTCTGCTACTGCTTTAGAATATGATGAGACTGCTGCCCCATTACTTTTTAATATTGGTACAAATAGCAAAGATGGTGTTTCGCTGATAAGGAAGAAAGGAGCATATAGACAACCACATACAATAGAATCTTTTAAAAAGGAAATTGGCATGTTGAGTGGGGAACTTTCCTGTGAAGATGTTGATGATAATATGGATGGGATGAGTGTGTTTTCATTTGGAATAACGGTTCCCCCTAAGAGTGTGAAGCAACTCTGTGAACGGTTTGAGATCGATTTGTCAACGATAGACAAGTTGGTTCTGCATCAAGCCAATAAATTCATGATTAATAAGATAGCTAAGAAATTGAAGGTTGATTTGGAAAAAGTTCCTTCATGTTTAAAAGATTATGGGAATACCACTAACTCTTCGATTCCTCTTACTATTGTTACACAATGTAATGAGGAATATTCAAACAAGAGAATGACTACAGTTAGCTGCGGATTTGGGACAGGTCTATCATGGGGCTCTGTTTTTTTTGAAACAAATCATATCGTATGTCCAGATATTATTATATATTAGATTATGTATAATCCGTATTCGTTAAAAAACAAAAAGATACTTGTAACAGGTGCTTCTTCCGGAATAGGAAGAGCTACGGCAATTGAGTGTGCAAAATTAGGTGCTTCAGTCGTGATTACAGCACGAAACAAGGAGAGACTAAGTGATGTGTTTGAAACATTAGATCGAACATATACACAAGAGCATCAGATGGTAATCGCAGATCTTGCGAAAGAGGAAGGATTAAATACTTTAGTTTCTTCAATTGCAGATATAGATGGTGTTTCAAGCAATGTTGGAATACTTGTAGCAAATGCTCCAATTAAGTTTTTGAAGGAAGATAATTTAGAAAAAATATATAATGTCAATACTCTATCCCATGTAAGATTGGCCCGTGATTTGTTCAAGAAGAAGAAATTGAATAAAGGTGCATCTTACGTTTTTATGGTTTCTGTTGGTGGAGTTACAGCGTTTAATGTTGGTAATGTTGCATATGGGATGGCAAAGGCAGCGTTGAACTCTTTTATGAAGTTTTGTGCAGTAGATTTCGCTACACGTGGCATTAGGTGTAATTCCGTTTGTCCTGGCATGATAGTAACACCAATGACTGATACTAATGGGTCGTTTACGGAGGATGATTATAAAAGGGATATGGAGCATTATCTTACAAAAAGATATGGGCAGCCAGAAGAAGTAGCAAGGGCTGTAGTTTTTTTGTTATCTGATGCATCTTCATTTATTACAGGTGTCCCTCTTCTTGTTGATGGAGGTGCTTCAATTGTACGTTAGCTCAATGGCATTTTTAGAAATACATAATGTTGAAATAAGCGCAATAGCTGCAGCAGTACCCAAACAGGTGAAAGTTGCAAAGGAACAACCGTTCTTCTCAGGAATTGAGGCGGAGAACTTTACCAATGTCACTGGAGTTGTAAGTTCTCATGTAGCTCCTAATGATATGGCCCTCTCTGACCTTTGCCAAGCCGCTGCGGAAAAATTGTTTGAGGTTTTGACATGGGAACGCGAGAGTATTGATCTGATTATATTTGTATCAACCTCCCGTGACTTTTATATCTGTCCGAATACGGCTAATATTCTTCAAGATAAGTTAGGACTGAAAACTTCTGTAGTAGCTTTAGATATTCCTTTTGCTTGTTCTGGTTATGTTTATGGACTAAGTGTTGCATCTTCCATGATGCAGAGTGGTCAGCTAAAGCGTTGTTTGCTTTGTGTGGGAGAAATGACATCCAAGAACCAATCGAGTCATGACAAGACAGTGTGGCCTCTTCATGGTGATGCCGGCTCAGCTACCTTTTTAGAATATAATCCAGAGGCAAAGCATCCGTTCCAATTTAATTTAGGTAGTGATGGTGCAGGTTGGGAAGCTATCATTTGTCGTGAGGTCGGCATCAGGTATCCTACTACACCAGATTCATTAATAATGAAGAAGTACGATGAGGGTATTGAACGTAATGGTATGCAATGCTCTATGGATGGGATGTCCGTATTCTCATTTGCTATCACTCGTCCTGGCAAGTGCATCAAGGAATTGGCTGAACATTTTGATTTTAATCTACCTGACATTAACTATTTGTTGATACATCAAGCCAACAAGATGATTGATGAGAAGATTCGTAAGAAATTGAAGTTGTCAGAAGAAAAGGTGCCTTATAGTATGCCTTATTATGGTAATACAAGTTCCTGCACTATTCCCATCACCATGACATCACAGATTCGGGAACAACTTGAAGATGATGAAAACGAACTGGTATTGTGCGGCTTTGGCTCTGGATTGTCGTGGGGGGCTGCTCATGTGTTTACAGATAATATTATTTGTCTTCCAGTAATAGAGCTTTGAATTAATCAATAAGTAGTATGTTAAGATTAAAAGGGAAGACAGCATTGGTTACAGGTTGTAACCGGGGAATCGGAAAGGCAATAGCTGTAAAATTTGCTGCAGAAGGAGCGAATCTTATCTGTGCTATTCGCAAGGATAATCCTGATTTCAAAGCTGAAACAGATTTATGGAGTAGCAAATATGGAATTAGTATTGATTATATCTATTTTGATTTAACTTCTGAAGAAAGCATTAAGGACGCGTTTAAAGGTTTGCAGAAGGAGAAACGTATCATTGATATCTTGGTGAATAATGCAGGCATCCCTGCAGGTGGTTTTTTGTTGATGACTTCTCTTGCTAAGGTAAAGGAGGTTATGCAAGTTAACTTTTTCTCCCAATTGTTAGTGACGCAAATTGTTGCAAAAATGATGATGAAACAGAAACACGGTTCAATTGTCAATATGAGCAGTGTGACAGCTCTTGATAACCAAGGGGGGTGGACAGCATATGGTAGTAGTAAGGCTGCCATCATAAG
>JAEEGL012300268.1_pt1 | contig 10386 bp, 11 predicted proteins | sample 9134231 | NCBI WGS metagenome assembly JAEEGL01 (sample SAMN16246548, study PRJNA631951) | gut metagenome | biome: gut microbiome; feature: rumen; material: fiber-attached | host: Bos | place: Iran: Karaj | collected 2018-10
ATAAGGGATGATGGATGAGTCATCGTCCCTGACTGCGATCTTCTCAAGGAAGTTTACGCCCTTCACGGCAAGATCGAGATAATGCTTATCGCCCGATGCCTCATAGTACTGAGCCAGAAGATATACGATGCCTGACGTACCGTGTGCAAAATTTGCTACGATACCGTTATCGGGAACTTCCTTAAAGTAATCATGCACATTAAGAAGATGCCAGTAGATCGTATCTTCAGAGTCTTCGATCTTAAGGTCAAGTATCGAGTCGATGCTAAGCTTGGCATAATCAAGGAACCTGCCTTCCGAAGTCTCGTTATATACATAGATCCAGTAAGTGACGGCACTTCCGTTGCCCATATAATCATAAAGGCCGTTCCAGCTGATCTTACCGTTCTCCTTGGTCGCTTTGTCATAGATGTCGTCAGCGATCCTTATGGCGTGATCGAGATATTCCTTCTTCTCTGTCTTATGATAAAGATTAATAAGGAAGAATCCTTCGCCTGACGTTCCAGTATGAAGTCCGGGCTTGATGCTCAAAGACGGATCGTAGGAAGCGATAAGATACTTTGCGCCTTCTTCAGCTTCATCAAGATACTTCTTATCTCCCGTAGCCTCATAAAGCCTTAAGAAGAAAAATCCGATACCCGATGCGCCCGAATATAAAGTCCTGTTACTTAAGTATGTCGTCTCCACTTCATCTTGTGACTTACCCTCTCTGCATGAGACTGCCCAGGAGGTTCCGTACTTATCGGTAACCTTATGCGATGAGATCCAGGAAGCAGTCTGCTTAGCTGCTTCCAGATAATCTTCGGTATCAGTAGTTTTAAATATTCCGGGGATTATGTTGTTTATTGCCATTGTCTTGTACTCCTTGATTTAGCTTTATAGTTAAACTTTATTCCCTATTACAAGAAACGTCTAAGACATGGAACTTATTATCGGTAATAAGCATTTCCTATCACGAAGGTAGGTTAAATCGTAAGCACTTGGCAATTACCGTGTCCGTGAATTCATCGTACTTCTCCCACGATAAGTAAAACCTATAACCAGCGAAAAACTACATGAATTATACAAGTCGACGACCAAGACTTAACATGAAAGCAGAACAAATCCACGCCACAAAAGAAAGGATGAGCATTATGGCAAAGATATACAATTCAATTACAGAACTCGTAGGACACACACCTCTCGTAGAATTCAAGCGCCTTGAGAAAGAGCTCGGCCTCAAGGGCAGGATCATCGGTAAGCTTGAGTACTTCAACCCCGCAGGATCTCATAAAGATCGCATCGCACTTGAGATCATCGAAGCCGCTGAGAAGAGAGGCGAGATCAGCCCCGATACTACAACACTCGTAGAGTTCACATCAGGCAATACGGGAATCGCGCTGGCATCTTTCGCGGCAGCTAAAGGATACAAGTTCAGGATAGGACTGCAGCCCGGAGTGTCAGTAGAGAGGTTAAAGCTCCTCGAAGCTTATAATGCAGACATTATCCCCGTCGACCCCGAAGACCTTAAGATAGTATTCGAGCAGGGCATCGCAGCATTCGGAGCAGTTATCGATAAGTTCGTAGCTCAGACACCTAACGGCTACCCTACGCTTCAGTTATCAAATCCGGATAATGTCAATGCGCATTATAAGCACACCGGACCTGAGATATGGGAAGATACTGACGGTAAGGTGGATATCTTCGTAGGCGGTGTCGGAACAGGCGGATCCACACACGGTGTCAGCAAATTCCTTAAGGAGCAGAATCCCGATGTAGAGACTATCATCACGCAGCCTCATCCTGATTCCATAGCTAATTCCGCAGTAGAAGGAGCTTCTGACGGAGGATTCCACGGCATCCATCCCGTCCACGACGAGAACGGCTTCAATGCCATGACTCCTGAGAATTTCGGACCTGATTATGCAGACAGATTTGAAGATATCACTTACGCCGAGACGCTTAAGGCTATTCATCTTGCAGGCAAATACGAAGGCGTATTCCTCGGAGCATCCGCAGGCGCATCTCTTGCAGTTGCGATCAAGGAAGCCAAGAAGGCAGAGAACGATGGCAAGGTGATCGTAGCACTTCTTCCCGATAATGGCGAAAGGTATCTTTCCGAAGATCTTCAGAGAGTAAGACCCGAGCTCGAGGATAAAGTTACAAGCTTCTGATAAAGAGATTTCTCCTAAGTTGATAACACCAAAGGCGTCGGCAAGTCATAGGCCGGCGCCTTTATCATTGTTGAAAAAAGCATCTTATAAGTGATCGTACTTCTTAATAAAATGTCCCGCGCCATTCGGCGACAGGACCTTAAGATGATTTGTACTATTGCTTTGCCTTACGGGATATAGCTCATTGAAATCTCATCGATAACGCCATCTTCGAAAGTATAATCATAACGTCTGCTTCCGTAGTAGATCTCGGAAGACTGCTCATAAGTATAGATAGCAAATGGTGTTCCGTCACTAAGCTCAAACTCGTTGATGTTATCAGGCTCACCTGCACTGTTAACAAGATCCTCGGCCGTGAAGAGATCCGGGAAGTTGAACTCGATAGCACCCTCGGGAAGTTCTCTGATGCTATCTACATCAAGTGATGTGATAACGCAATCAGAAGCGGGAAGCTCCTCATCCGTATAGTTGGCAACAGTCATGGTAGCACTTCTGTAAGGGATGAGCTCGATACTGAATCCTGCATAGTATGTAGACTGGGAATCTACGATATCGGAAGCAGCATCCAGACCGCTTAACTCTACACCATCATCAATAAGATCCTGAAGTGTAGACACACCCAATGTGTAAGTATTACCGTTGTAAGTGAAGCTCATATTCTCAAAGTCAGTGAAGAATTCTGACTCAACGGGCCCTTCCGGTTCTCTTAATGTTGACTCAGCAGGCTCCTCCGCCTCAGTAGTCGTCTCGAAAGTTGTCTCGGAAGTTGTCTCATCCTCATCATCTTCTGTCTCGGCTTCAGTCGTGACTCTCTCGTTGTCATCATCACTTCTGCTTGAAGAATCATCGGAGGCACATGCGGCAACACCGAACATCATAGAAGCAGCAAGGATCAAACTGATGATCTTTTTGTTTTTCATTTTTTCTCTCTCCTTTTACTTTTTCAAACACTAAACTTCGGAGTTCAAACTCCGCGACTCATTGTACTCTTCTGCGATCGTTCTTCCAGTCGAGATTTGAGGCAAAATTTCAAAAATCCCCTTGCGTCATATATTGCTCATTACGGTGCGTAATAAGCTATATTCGGGCCATAAAGATAAGGGAGGTGACACGATATGTTATTAGTCACATCAAACAACAAAAGAAGATTACACAAGATCCGCAGGACGATGATAATATCCTCGGTCCCTATGCTCATCCTTGAGATCGCAGGTATCATCTTGTTGGCGGCAAACGGTATTTGGTGGCTTCTGGCTCTTTATGCATTATTGGCAATACCGTTTTCAATACTTATCTCAAAGTATTATTATAATAATGTAGTCTATATGTGTCCTCATTGTAATAAGGTCTTCGCACCTTCATTCAAAGAGATGTTCCGGGCAGCACATACACCTACCAGGCGCAAGCTTACCTGCCCTGACTGCGGCAGCAAGGAATGGTGCACGGAAGTAGCAAAGGAGTTGAACTGATATGATACCTTCATCTGTATTCATCGCATTCGCTATCATGATCGCAGCCGGCATCATATTGCCGCTTACAGTCTCTATCTGGTGGATCAAGACGCGTCACGAAAGGATACCCACACTGCTTCTGGGTGCGGCTACATTCTTCGTCTTTGCCCTGGTACTCGAGAGCATCGTCCATAATATAGTCTTCACGATCTTCCCGTCCCTTATCGATAATGCGATCGCCTACATGATATACGGAGCTTTTATGGCAGGACTTTTTGAAGAGACAGGAAGATATCTGACGATGAGATTTTTACTTAAGAAACTCAACAATCGTGAGACTTCTATCTCCTTCGGCATCGGTCACGGCGGATTCGAAGCATTATTCATCCTTGCCTATAGCGGCGTCCAGAACATTGCTTATGCTGCGCTCATCAATAACGGAAAGCTTCAGATGCTGATCGATGAAGCCGCCAAGGCAGGCGCTGATACTTCCGCCATCGAATCTCTTCCCGAGCAGTTCGCTTCCTTCAATACTGCCACGATAGGTCTTGCCATCTTCGAAAGATGCGGCGCCATGCTCTTCCATGTAGCCATGTCGATACTTGTATTCTATGCGGTCAAGAAAGCACGTCCGGCATTCTACTTACTTGCCATCCTGCTTCACGCTCTGCTTGATTCACCTGCCGCTTTGTTCCAGAAAGGCATAATCACGAGTCAGTTAGCGCTTGAGATCATTATTGCAGCATTTGCTATCATAGTATTCGTGATCATCTATAAGACCGTATACAGCAAATACACAACCAACGAAGAGGTAAAACAAATTGCCTAAATATACCACCGGCGAGATCGCCAAGCTTTGCGGCGTCACCGTCAGAACAGTTCAGTATTACGATACAAGAGGCATCCTGGAGCCCTCCGAATTAACGGAGGGCGGCAGGCGACTTTATACCGACGATGACCTCCATAAGATGAAGATCATCTGCTTCTTAAGAGACCTGGGGCTTCCCATCGACTCTATCTCCCAGATCCTTTCGGAAGAAGATCCTTCCTCCGTTATCTCCCTGCTCCTCGGGCAGCAGGAAGCCGATCTTAAGAACGAGATCTCAGAACGCCAGGAGAAGCTCTCCAGGCTGGAAGACCTGAAGCGCGGCCTTTCTCAGGCTCCGAACATCTCAGTCGATTCCATAGGGGATGTGGCTCACATTATCTCAGGCAAGGATAAGCTTAAGAAAGTAAAACGAAATATCATCCTGGCAGGGATCCCGAATACTATCTTCCAATGGACCGCCGTCATTTTATGGATCGTCAAGGGCTGGTGGTGGCTCTTCGTCATCCAGATGATCCTCTCGATCCCGTTGGCCATATTAATCACAAGATACTACCACAAAAAAGCAGCTTACATCTGCCCTCACTGCCACAAGATCTTCAAGCCGTCATATAAGGAGATGGTCTTTGCCAATCACACTCCCACGGCCAGAAAGCTCACATGCACAGAGTGCAAGACTATAAGCTTCTGCGTCGAGACCGCCGCGCCGGAAAAGTGATCGACTCTTACTCTCCAACGAACTCTCCATTCAAGAACAAGTGGAGAGCCTACTGGAGAGTTTTCGCATTAAAAACGAAGGATTTCTCTCCACTCAACTCTCCATCAAGCATCAGGTGGAGAGTCGACTGGAGAATCACACGCCTTCAACCGAATACATCCTGCACCACTTGTTTATCAATCCGACAATATCCTCGACCATATCATCTACTGATGGCATACTATCCATCGTCCCGCTGAACATCAAAAGGTCACGGTTAACTACCATACCTGCACTCATGTAGGCGTATACCTTTGAACTGTTCCTGGTCATATAAGAGATGTCGTCCATCATACCGAAGAACTCAATGAAAAAACATCTCTCAAATTCAGGGAGATACACGACAAAATCAGGACAATAAGTTGTATTTCCGATCCTTATCGTAGGCTCGTATCTGTATTCCAATCCAAGAGAATCAAGGACCCCTGCTATAAGCACCTCGCCACGAGATCTCATCTTTATCCCCTTATGCTCATATCTGCCTTCAGGATAATCTTTCATCATGCTCGAACTGAACCTGTTCCACATATCCTTATTGAATACCGTTCGAACCGTAGAAGGATCTATAGTCACCGATGAGGCTCCGGCAGCCTGACCGATCAACCTTTTTGCATCAGTAAGTTCTCTGCGTCTTTCTACTATCCGGATCAGCTCTTGGCCCTTGTGACTGTTGATCGAATACTCTCGTTTTATCCTTGAGCCGTTCTCGTATGTATTAGTCCTGACGACCACAGTACCGGAATGCTTTCCGAGACTTACTCGAGGCAATGATCCCAGTTCTCTGTCTATCAGCTCCAGCCTGGCCCGTAGAAAGGCAGGCGGGAGCATCGCGATCCTGTCCATAAAGAAGATCCTCCTTCATATCTTTATCAGATACTCTAGAGGATCGGGCGGGAGATTTGGGACAAAAAAGTCGACAATCTCCGACAAATATCGACAATCGGGCTGTTTTGCTTGACTTATGAAGGACGCGTCTTTATACTACTGCGCCAGTCTCTTGATGAGGAAATACTTGACCAGCTGAGGGTCGGAGGAAGGGCGGGTATATTCCACTTCGTAGCCCAGCTTCTTATAGAACTCGAGTGCCTGGAAGCCGTAAGTGGTGAGATTGATATTCTCATAGCCCTGACCTTCGAACTCGGATTCCACACGGCGTACGAGCGCGGTACCGATATCGAGTCCGCGGCACTCGGGAGATACGATCAGGTCACCTATATGGATCTCCTTGTAGTATGCGTGCCCCGTGATCGCTCCTACGATCGACGTGCCGGACTTTGCCGCGAAGCAGAAATCCTTATAGTCGCAGACTACCGAGCGCGAAGCCGCATAAGCTTCGAACGCATCACCTATGAACTCTCCTATCTCGTCGGAAGAACCGTCCGCCTTACAGATATCTATCGCCATAAACGTGACTCCTTAACAAAGAATAATAAGATGATATCACATCATATCTTCTTCACGGGAACGAGTTCTATGTAGCCGCGCTCGCCTATGGGTTCTAACTGGATCCGTGGATTCATGTCGTCCCATGCGTAACCGATGAACGAAGGATCGTATTTCTTCTCTGCCTCCCAGATCTCGCCGATGGCCGACTCATATTCTGATTCGGGGAAAGGCTCGCCCCTGAACAGGAGGTATGTGGATGCTGGCAGATCGATAATGTCGAAGCCTTCGGGGATCACGCCGTCATAGGAAGCTTCCACCTCTACACCCTGCACATAGGAATTCGCAGAAGGCGAGCGCAGATGCTCGGGAAGCCACAGGCACACGGGCTCGCCGCTTATGGACTTTATCGACAGAAGAAGGCCCCATACGTCGCAGCCCACCTCCTTGCAGTAACTCATGTATTCGTCGGCCTTTATGCCCCGCTTGATGATGACGCGGCGAGCCGGCTTCTCCACCACCTGGATAAAGATATTACGTGTATCGCTCATGTTGCTCCTCCCTTCAGTATCCATGATAAGCGTCGGAGTGAAGAGCCATACAGGAACGGGACTTAATGAGTATTCCTTGGGATTACATCCGAACTCGCGGCGAAATGCCCGCTGGTATCCGTCTACGCTCTTAAATCCCATATCCGTTGCCACCTCCAGCACGGAACAGGACTCGTCACGAAGGCGCAGCGCGGACTTGGTAAGCTTCAGTCTCCTTATGTAGACAGCCGGGGTAAGTCCGGTGTGCCTGATGAACAGACGTCGCGCATACCACGGTGAGAAACATGCGACCGATGCCAGATCGGCCATGTCTATCTCTTCCGATATATGCCCGGCTATGTGATCCTGCATACGGCGTACCGCTGCTCTGCCTTCATCCATGTAGCTCTTCTCCTTGTGAGCAGATATTAGCTCATCCTTTCGAGTAGATTCTCGACTATTTTTGCTCTTATACAGACATCATATCATGACGGTACATATAAAAAGGACCCGGATGGAAGATACCACCCGGATCCTCATGTGATCACTTATTATCAGTTAACATCAGACTACGCTGAAGGAACCTTCGATAGTACTGATATACTCGGGATCGGTAGACATTACCATCGCAATATAAGCGCAGTCATCATCTCCGCAGAAGATGAGGTCGAGATAGAGCTGCATTCCCATGTATGTGAATGTCAGACGTCTTCCGGAATATGTTACGCCTCCGATAGTATAATCACGGTCTTCGGCCACATACTCGGTATCTTCCATATCCAGTGATTCGAGAACGCTCGTCTCGAACATATCCATCAGGTAATCCGAGAGGTCGGGACTGTATGTAAAGCCGGCGATACGCTCCAGGAAGAAATTGTACATTCCGTCATTTGCATTCTCGACACCGCCTTCCAGTCGGATCGTGCCGGCGTCAGAAGTATTATCGATGACCATACCTGCAGGAACCGTAAAGAAAAGATCCGTTCCGTCCAGCGATATGAACTCGCCCTCATACATGGCCACACCTTCGATCACATCATCGTCATCAAAGAGGTCCTCATCATCCGAAGTCTCAGAAGGTTCTGTTGTCTCAGTAATATCGGTTTCTGAGGGCTCCGTATCCGAAGGCTCCGTCTCAACAGGAGCTTCCTCAACATTGCCGATGGCATCGGAGAAGAGGTCCTCATCCCAGTAAGGGAACAGAGCTTCCAGGTCTGAGATATTAGCGAAGATTATATCATCTCCGTCCTTCTCGAACTCCAGTGTGATAGCTTCCTCGACTTCCTTGTCGCAGTCGTCTACAGCATCCTCGAATTCGTCAACGCTGTTATAGAGTCCGCCGTCTACTACTTCCTCATAGTCGACATAGGTGAAGGTCACTTCTACCGTGTAGCCCTTCTTGCCGTCCTTCTCCAGGCTGTCCTCTTCGAACTCAAATGAGAGAGTAGATGCGATAGCTGCCTTAAGGTCATCTTCATCTATGGCCTCGAGCATCTCCTCCAGGTCCTCGTCACCGTCTTCAGTCAGCTTTGCGAGCTTCTTGTAGTCCCTGTCACAGATACAGTTGGCTACTTCCTCTGCCATGTCGAGCACATCATCTTCGCTCTTGTCAGCGCCGAAGCTGCATGAGCAAAGCGACATCAGCATCGATCCCGTAAGGATCAGGCTTACTGTTCTTGTTGTCTTCTTCATAAAATATCCTCCTTTTCCTTATACTTCTACGAGAGTAAAGTTCTCGCCGAAGTTGATGATATCGTCCAGGTTACGTGTCCTTATGCTGACTACGTAGTAGAAATCCTCATTTCCGATAAGCACCTGATAATGATATACGATCTCGCCGTTAGCTCTCGTGATGGTGGCAAGAACGCCTTCGTAAGTCACGCCGCAGACCGTTACCTCCATCGTTGTCACTTCATGCGACACATATCCGGGCTCTCCCTCTGCAAACATGTCGATATCGGAATAATGAAGCTCCTGCGCAGATTCACTGAAACAGCTCTCGTGGGTACCGTCTACGATCGAATAATAATCTTCCCATGTATTGCCCCAGTAGCCGCCTATCATAAAGAAGCAGCTGTCGATGCCGTTCTCTGTCATGCCCGTGGCAGGCGCATCTTCAGGTACCGTAAAGAGCAGGTTCGTATTAGGAAGGAGATACTGCTCACCGTCGATAAGATAGGGCTCGGGATCGGGATATCTGTCATCATCCCATACACCGCCGAGCTCATAGTCACTCCAGGGATCATCGGTCGTCTCAGAGGTATCAGTCGCGGAGGTATCCGATACAGTTGGATCAGCATCGATATTTCCTACCACTCCCGTCACGTCAGGAGCAAGAGCCTCGTCCCAGTAAGGGAACAGGTCAGCGAGGTCGCCGATGTTCACGAAGAGGATATCGTCGCCGTCCTTCTCGAACTCCAGCGTTATGCTCTCCTCTATCTTCTCATCACAGTCTTCTACGGCATCTTCGAAGTCATCTACAGTAATGACGGAATCGTCTTCAAGGACTTCCTCATAATCGACATAAGCGAAAGTAACATCGATCGTGTAGCCCTTCTTGCCGTCCTTCTCCAGGCTGTCCTCGTCTATCTCATATTCGAGAGTAGATGCGACCACCTCCCTGAAGCCGTCATCTTCGATCCCTTCGAAGATCGCCTCCAGGTCCTCGTCGCCGTCTTCAGTCAACTTGGAGAGCTTCTTGTAATCAAGATCTGCCGTGTACTTGCACACATCCTCTGCAAGATCCGCGATCTCATCCATGCTCTTATCCTTAGCGATATCGCATGAGCAGAGCGATGTGAGCATTGCACCTGTAAGCAATACTGATAATGCTTTTCCAAACTTCTTCATATTCATCCCTTTCCGGCTGCGACGACAAGCGCGGCAACCAAGGAATATTATATATGATTTTCTACAGAATTAAACTTCTTTGCGAAATGCAATTTGAGAGCAATTCTCAAATCTATCGACAGTTTCCACGGACGATATTAAAATCGAGAATGTTTCTCGAATTTACCTCCGGAGGTTTTCTTCATGAGCGATATATCAGTAACAGCAAATAGAAAGACAGACCTGTTCCTTCCAAGCCTTATCCAGCTTCTTGTAACGGCAGGAGTCTTCGCCGCAGCAGGCCTGAGCCTTATCGCAGGAAAGACAAAGCGCACTATAAAGTACCTGGCTGCAGTCTGCATCTGCGTAGCTCTGGGAAATGTCCTCTTCGACTGCGTTATGGGCGAGACGTAAGACTCTTACTCGGCAACTGAAAAACCTTCCAGTACGGTATCAA
>JAEEGL012726851.1_pt1 | contig 10386 bp, 10 predicted proteins | sample 9134231 | NCBI WGS metagenome assembly JAEEGL01 (sample SAMN16246548, study PRJNA631951) | gut metagenome | biome: gut microbiome; feature: rumen; material: fiber-attached | host: Bos | place: Iran: Karaj | collected 2018-10
CCGAAGAAATATCCCGCCAAGTCCGGTCGCAACGTATTCGTCCACTATTTCTACCGGGTAAGAAAGTGAAAAACGCGTTGTTGTCTCTATTGCCCCCACTTGTTTTCCGGCATCTCGCACTCTTTGAATTGCTGCTTTAACTTTTCGATATGTACCATCCCCAGAACGCAGTTTCCGATTATGATCATGGACAATTTCACATCCATCCAATGAAGTGCAGATGGAGACGTTGTTGTCAATAAGTGCTTTTAATTTATCGTCTGTAAGAGAGATTAAATTGGTGACGATTGTATACTCAATGTTCTTTCTGTAATTCTTGTTGAGTTCTTTGCTGTAATCTATCATTTCGATAATCAGATCAAAATTCAGCAAAGGTTCGCCGCCTTGAAACTCAAACGTAAGGTTTGGCGACGGCGACTGCATTGCAACTTCAATGGCTTTTCTTCCTGTTTCAATGTCCATTACGCCGTCGAGCGTAGAACCCGGCGCTTTGGCTTGGCAATATGCGCAGTTTTGATTACATTGATTTGTTATGGCAAAAATATGTAAAGCCGTTGCCGAAAAAAGATATCCTTTGATATTTCGCAAATCACCGATGCGTTCGTTTATAAAAACATTGGGATCACTGTCCGTCAAGAAACCTTTATTTGTAAGCAAGCAATGCAATTCGGATCCTTTTTGCACTTTTCCCGTAACAAAAGCGGAAAACTCATCTTTTGAAAGGAAGGCATAATCTCCAAAGTCGTTTGTTACCAGCACTTCGCCGTTACGCCACAGAAAATTAAAGTGATTAGTCATCTACGCTCTCCTTTGTGATAATGGGATGCACTTGCGGTTTTGCTATGCTCATTGCCGCTGTAAAGAATCCCCCGCAGATTGATTTTACATCGCAGCGGTCACAATCTTTGTGATAAACGTTTTTATATCCGGAAATGCTTTTTGATGCAATCGACCAATAGTCTTTGTCAACGGCACAAAGCGGATAATTGTATAACCCTACGTCATATCCGCAAGAAACCAAGTATTGAATAGCGGGTTTGCTTTTTTCAAATGAAGATTTATGGTCGATATATACCGTATCAAAATTAAGAGCACAATTTCCGCGCGGCTCCAATCCTATAAAATTGATACAGTAGACTTCTTTGAAGTTGTCCGAAATGAGTTTAGCTATGTTAAGCAAATCATCGCTGTTTGTCTTTGTTACAACAATTCGTATTTCAACGTTGATATCGCTTGACATCAATCTTTTTAAGCCAAGCATTGTCTGTTCAAAGCTCCCAGGAGCACGGGTGATATAATCGTGCAAATCAGGCGTTGAACCGTGAATCGGAATAGCAATTCGAAAATGCTTTGGATGACGCTTTGATACTTGTTCAAATAGCCATTCATCGCTGAGAGATCGACCGTTCGTCAACAATAATACTTGTGTGTATTGGTATTTCTCACGCACCCGATCCAAGGTTTCAAGGAACAGATCGGGTTGCATCGTTGGCTCTCCGCCTGTCATGACTATGTATTCGAGTTCGGGCGGCAAATAATCGATGTATTTCATCAAAAAATCACGGCTGTATGAAAAACCTTTTCTGCGTTCTGTGTCTCCCGCCGGGCACATAATGCAATTAGAGTTGCATTTTGCGCCGAGAAATATCGTTGTATCCGCTTCGTTATTGGCAAATGCCCTATATAGAATGCCGGTATCGCTGATTTCGACGATATCATAATCGCACAGTTTGTTTAGCCTGTCCGAATTAACCTGGTCGTAATTATAATCCACATTACCCGGCTGAAAAGAAATATGGTTGTCGCAAATATGCATGATCTCAACATTACGGTTAAGAAGCTCATGATATACATAATCGTTTCGGGCAACGATGCACATACGGTTTCCGAATGAATAACCTTTTAGATATATATTCATTTTGTAACAACCTCCAAAACCGTAAATACAATGGCGCCGATTGCGATAAACAGAGCAAATGGAATCTTGCGCACAATTGTAATCGTTTCCTGACCGTATTTCGACGTTGACCACCTGTTGATACTTTCAACCTCTTCAGCAGTCAGGCGTGATTTTAAGTCCTCGCTTGAATATGCCGGAAGACCGCTTACCCGTGATTTGGAAAAGGCGAGAACGCTTCCGACAGAAAGGATCATTCCCGGCTTTAGCTCCGATACGGGTATCGTCTTGTAATTATACTTATCTGAAACAAGCCTGAACAGCAATAACAGAACAACGATCAAATACGATATCCAGTTAATATTTGCAAAACTGAATTTTGACCAACCCGCAACAAGCAAACCAGTCCAAACAATTCCCATGATGATTATGACGATCCAATTCGCCTTCTCTTCCAATCGCATTCCAATAAGAATAATAATAAAGTGAATGGCAGTCAATAATACGCTGTCAAGCAGAATGCTGTCGGGAAGCAGTAAAGCGAGCAAGGCGTTTATTATACTCAGCATAAAAAAGAAGAAAAGAAACCCTTTAATATAACCTTTCCAAGCAAAAGTACGTTTGGTTTTCTTGAACAAATCGCGCTGCTTAATGCCCAAATAAAGCGTATCAACGACCACATACAAAAACGCAATAATAAATACAATGGAGATCAAAAGGAAACTCGATGCAATGCTGCGATTTCCTAAACAATACAATCTCGCAGGAAATATAACAATGGACGCTACTAATAATTTGCTGTCTCCTGCCCCCCATATTCCCATAGCGTAAAGCAGAATACTAATACAGATCACGATGACGAGATTGATTCCATACGCCAATAAACAATCTGTCGCAAAGAATATGTAATACGGAATCGCGCATAACGCTCCCACGCCAAGACAAATGAGAATGGTTTTATTGCTTATTCTTCCATTCCGCATATCTGTTATGGACGCGTTTGCCAGCATTACACTCAAAATGGCAAGAAGGCCCGCCTCTATGTATATCATGAATCAACTCTCATCTCTGTTGAATTGAGCAGTTCTATCAAATAGTTGTCAAACTCACAAACGATTCTCTCAGAGTCGATTACACAATCAGAAAAGATGCATTTATAGTGTTCTTTTTCTTCCGAAACATCGACGACAGCAAGTTTGCTGTATGCGTGAATCGCCTTTCTAATGATTGCTATCGGATAAAACTCTTTTGAATAGTACTGAACTTTATTTTTCATTCTTCTCAAACCAATCCGTCAATATACTTTCCAAATTATCTACATTTTCTGAGGAAACGGAACGCTCTAACGCCGAATTACTACCCGTGATAGTGGATGACATTGCTCTTGCCATAAGTATTTCTCTTATCGTATGGGTTTGTGTATAAACCTGATATCTGACCGCTTGCGCAAGTAATTCATTTTCAAATTCAAGCGCAATTGAATCATCGTTCTTTTCATTCTTGCTGATTATTTCGATAATATAGTCGCCGTCTGAATAATCAACATGAAGATAACTCTTATCGATGAAGTGGTATGCAGCCTTCATGACTGCTTCTTTGGGATACAGTTCTTTCTTGAACTTCAAAACCGTTTTATTTGGCATATCATCACCCCTCTAATCGTGCAACCGCGGAAAACCCGTCGTTGCAGTTAAAAGACATGTTGTGTCTGTACTGTTCAACAATATCGGATGCGTCTGTTCCGACAAATTTGATTTTTGTAAATGTGCGTCGTTCAAACTTTACGGAAAGAATCGTAAGGTCGCTCGAAACGGCATGGACAATAACGAAGGAAACCGGAAGCAGCGAAAAGATATCACGAGCGATCCGGATGGCACAACTGCATATGTAATCCTGAAACAAATCGTTGTATTCTTCTTTTGCCATCGAGGATTTTGCCGGCATTATTTTATTTTCTTTTGTATGGAATTCGACGACCATTACATTGGGGTCGTCTGTGCCGCATTCGAATCCAAAACCATAATCAAGCAAATCGTCTAAAGGACCGACATCCTGGATAATCTGCAAATAACTATCAATATTACCGTTCAAAACATCATAAGCTTTTTCGTGACAATAACTCCAAAATGATTTGTCTTCACATCCATCAGGGGGAGAATCCTGAATCAGCGTTTCGGTCCAATCGACGACAGAATCCGCATTAAAATGAATTGACTTCAGAAGGTCAGTGTTTAGAATCTCTGTCGGCTGAGGTTGTTCACGAACGAGAAAAGCATCATCAGGTATCACCTCGGCATCGTCATTGACGGGTAATACCTCAGGTTCTATTTCTTGATACTGATTTTCGGATGAATCTCCAGTATTTCTACGGCTGGGTTGACTATAAGTGTTTGCAGTTGAACCGGCACGTCTTCTTCCGCTTCCATTACTTGTTGTAACGTAAGATAATCCAGTGCCCGGAATACCAACGCTTGTAGTCGTCCTCCCAGTGCCGAAATTATACGTTTTGCGAAAACCTTTTTGTCCGGCAGATACGCTCATGCCGTTCATGCCAAAATTCAGTCTTAGTCCTTTGCATAGTGTAATGCTTTTTCTAAACCTCAGGCCCATTTTATTTCTCCCATAACTTTATAATGATTATGCTCTTGTCATCTACAGAACCTTTTTCCGTCGCTTGATTCGTCAAATCTTCAAAAGCACTTTCGGAATAATCGTTATTTGCAATGAAATCCTCCAGTGCCTCTTCATCGAGATGATCGTGTATTCCATCGGAAGTTAATACATAGCCCGAATACTCCTTATCAATTTCTATGATCTGCAACTGATTGATCATTGCCGGCGATCCCGCTCCCATACAAGATGTTATTTCGTTAGAGGGCGCATGCTCGGCGGCGTCATATGCACCGCGCTGCCGCAGCAACTCTACCGTTGTATGGTCTTTAGTCAATTGTTTCAGGTACTCGCCTTGAATGGCATAAACGCGCGTGTTACCCACATGAACGATGGTTTTTGGCACATCATGATCAAACTGAATTACGGACAGCGTAGTTGCCATTTTTTCTTTTCCGGAAACTGATTTTGAATACCGGATCAAATCGCTATTGAGTTGCATTATTGCATCTCTTGTGCAAACAGAAATCCCTTTCAATTGTTCCAGTACAAATTCGGATGCTTCCTTTCCGCCCGCGTTACCTCCGACGCCATCTGCAATTGCGACACAATTGCCTGTTTTTTCACTTACAAAGAGTCCATCTTTTAACAAATGATTATCTGCAAGCATTGTGTCTTCGCTGAACTGTTTCCCAGTTCCGTGTTCCATATAGGCATAAACCACCATAGCACTTGCTCCTACTCGCAAATCAAAGTCGTAAGAGTTCCTTCGGCTCCGATTTGTTTTATCTTGATCACGGAATCTTCAAATATCTTATTATCAAACATATACCGTGAAAGAGGATCGATCAGCATACTTTCAACGATATTTCCTATCCCTCGGCCGCCATTGCTCAGGTTGGCGATTGCCGCATCAAGCAACTGCTTTCTCGCCTCAGGCGCAATCGTCAGTGAAATGCGTTTCTCGGCAGAAAGATTCTTTTTAATTTTCTCTATTTGTGAATCCAAAATCAATTCAGCAACATCGTTGCGTATGAAATCAAAAACAATTATATTTTCACCGATTCTATTCAATATTTCCGGGCGGCCCAACTCCAATTTGAAATACTCTTCAATTGCTGTTCTGACCCGCTCTTTCACCTCAGGATAAGCCATATCCTGTGTAACATTGGCTTCCCGGGTTCCGGTGACAGGATCGCGGGTAAAAATGCCCAAGTTGCTTGTAAATATAATGACTGTTTCGGAAAAATAAACCGTATTCCCTTGACCATCCGTCATCCTGCCGTCTTCAAGAATCTGTAAAAATTTATCCAATATGGATGGATGTGCCTTCTCGATTTCATCAAACAGAAGAATAGAAAAGGGGTTCTTGCGGACCGCGTTGGTAAGTTGCCCGCCTGCTTCATATCCGACGTATCCGGGAGGAGCTCCAAGAAGCTTTTGGTCCGAATGACTTTGACCGTATTCACTCATGTCAAAACGAATACAGCAATTTTCGTCCCCAAAGAGGATTTCAGAGAGCGTTTTCGCAGTCTCCGTTTTACCGGTACCCGTAGGTCCGGCAAAGAATAACACGCCCTTTGGCCTGCTATGCGACGATGATTGAAGACCGGACATTCCCGTCGCCGCTCTCTTTATAACATCAAGTGTTTTTGTAATCGCAACTTTCTGACCCTTAACCCTGCTTTCAAACATAGCTTCGGCTTTCTCAAGATGAGAAAGATCAAGCGTTTTCCAGGGGTTCTCACGAATACCATATTTGTATAGGTCAATAACATCGCACATATCGCGCATCGATATGGATTCATTCTTGCAAAGTCTGCGAAGTCCGTTCAATTCCGTGAAACTGAATCCTTCGGTAAGTGCAACAAACCGGTTTTGGATTTTTTCAAGCTCATCCGGATGCTCATCATAGTAGCCATGTTCACTCATATAAACGCTACTATCAAAGAACGACGTGAAATTTGTCCCTTTTACAAGGGCTTCACGTTCTTCCTTTGACGGAGTGTCTAAACTGATAGTTTTTACATTCGGATTTTGAAGATAAAACCACGCAGGCAAATCGTTCAATTTGTTGACGATAATCACGATGAGGTTTTTAAGGACTCCTTGCTCCGTTTTTACATCTCTTGCGTCCATAGAGGCTTGAAGCAACATTGTATAACTGTCAACCTCGGCCTGTTCCAACCTATCTGGTGAAACAATATATCTTGAAGCAAAATCAAAAACAATCGCACAAGATTCCTCGGTTTGAACAACTGCAGCTTTTGTTAGTGCTGCCGCTCCGTTTTTACCCCTGAAATCAGTTTTTATCGCTTGATTCTCGACCGAAGTATGCGCAATTTTAGCAAAGCGTTCAACACATTCGGGAGAACAACTGTTGGTAATGCCGTTTAGTGAATCAAAGAAAACGATATCCTGATATCCGCAGTCTTGCAAATAATAATGCAGATACTGTGTCAGTCTCAATACGCTTCCGAGCCCCGCAGATCCCTCTTCGGGGTATTGATAAACATCTAATACGTTTCCTTCAATAATAATCAGCGGCTTTATGCGATGAAATATTTCAAGCTCTCTATGCCACTTTGGAATATACTGACTCATTTGTTTTGAATACCTCCTTCAAGAAGTCCTCTTTCATGCATATTTTTACTCATTTGTTGTCTGTAGTCCGGCCTGTGAATACCAACTGATATTACACTGGTTCCTTCGAGAAAATTCTGTACTCGAGATTTTTCGACTTTGAGATAATTATTGTAAGTATCTTCGTATCTGCGGTCAAGAATTCGAACAGTTTGGTTGTCCGATCCGCGCAACGTCAATCCACGATTACGTTCTTTTATGTAGGGGCCGTCAACCAAAACGGCGATATGGTCAAGAGATTCCTCTTTTGCTATTTGTTCGTAATAATATCCCGTAAATACAAGAATGTCCTCTGACCATTTCGATAGCGCGGCTAACAAAGCATGTAGATCTTCGCTCTGATAGAAAGGTTCTCCACCGGTTATTGTAAAACCGTCAACTGGATTCTCTGATACGATCTTTTCAATCAAGTCGAGCAAAACGCTGATTTTTATGTTTTTGTTCTCATCAAATTCCCATAGTTCCGGATTCGCGCAACCTTCACATCGGATAGGACATCCGCATACCCAGATAGCTACACGCTTACCGGGTCCAAGAGACTCCACGGGATAAAGTATTCTTGCAATGTTCATTATTCGATCCCCACAGTAAAGTAGGCCGCCCGCTCCTGTCTACCACTTTGAGAAACTATGCCACCTAATCCTATCTCATCTCCAACACATAACTTATACGCGGTATTGTCGTCGATTTTCTCATTATTAACGTAGGTCCCATTTGCTCTGCTTAAGTTTTGAAGAAACAGTCCTTCGGATGTTACTGTCAATCTTGCGTGTTTCCTGCTCACAAACGGTTTTGATTCCAAATATCCCGACAATTCGTTTTCTCTGCCGATCACGTGTTCGCTTGGGCATTCCAAACGCAAAACTGCTTCGCCGTCTATGCTGGAAATACAATATGTAGTTGCTTCAACAGCATTCACGCGCGGGGAGGGAACAATGTCAGAAATATCCTCTCCGCAGGAAACGCATTTTCTTGCCGACACATCGTTTTCCTGTCCGCAATCACAGATACGCACCAATTCCCCAGTGGCTGACTGCGGGGCTTGATTTTGCAGCACTTTTTCAGGTTCGGCTTTATAAGAGTCATCTACAACTCTGACACCCATAAGATCATTTCCGCACTCTACACATTCAAGTACTGTGGGCGAGTTTTTGGTTTTACACACGGGGCATACTTTATACTTTTCCAATTTATCTATCATCCTTTGCTCGTTGCTTTAGTGTTGTTTGATCCTTTCGTGTTGAATGCTTGGCAGCGGTTTTATAATCATCCGATAATTCGTAATCGGAAAGATTAATGATTTGAGCGTATGCTTCTTCAGGAGGTGCCATAGATATTCTATCTCCTACAATCACACCGCGTGTTGCAAGACGCCGCTCAATCTCATGAAAATCTCTGCAAAAGGATTCCATCGTTTTTCTCAGTGCTACTCTTTCATTAGCATCCGGTAAACGATCGCTATTATCTGTTCCGCCGACTTCCATCGTGATCCTGCCGTCTGATGATTCCGTAACATTAACAACGGTTCCATCTTCGTATGTAAGCAACTTGCTCTTGAACGATCTCCCGGATTTTTTGTGAACACTTCTGTGACCGATAACTTCATAGCCCATTTCGCGCATTACTTCGTCAACTGTTTCGCTTATATATTGCTGCTGAGCCTCATTTTCAACAATGCACTCCAATTCATTAACAGCATTCCTTAATTTGGTCATGCCTTGTTCCGAAATTTCAAACACAACTTGCTCTATTTCAAGTTGTTTGCAAAGCGCACTATATCTGTCAAGCAACCGAGTAAACTCTTCATACTGCTTTTTGATGAATTCTTCTGCAGCCAAGCAACGTTTTTTTAAGGGTTCTACTGTAATTGAAGCAAAGTTGCTCTTGGCACTTTTATCTTCGATTGCCATGAATCTCTCTTTTGCTTTGCCGACTTCGCTCTTCAGTGATTTCGGGATATCCAGTAAAAGCAACTCTTCCAGTACGGTTATCACTTTTTCCGCTTCAGCGTCTTTTGCTTCTTCCACAATACCAACCGATGCGAAAGAGACCCGCATTCCTTCAGCAATTATATCATCCGAATGAATTCTATGTTCTGTAAGCAAATCCTTTGTTGCGTTGACTAAAAACGAATATAGTTCCGTCAATTCTTTTTGAATTGAACCCGCTTGCTTTTTTGCCTTCATCAAACTTGAGTGAGACGCTTTATCTTTTGTTGAACAAACCGATTCCAGTTGTGCAAATAAAGAGGAAAAAGATTGGAATTTGTCTGCGACAGAGGCGGGAAATATCACCCCATTAGAGTGAAGTTTTTCTTTGTGGTTTTCTATTATGCTGACCAGTTTGTCTGATTTAGTCTTTACAGAAGAAAGAAACTCTAACGCTTCAACGCATTCGCGCTCTTTTCTTGCTTTTTCCTCAAGCTCTTTTCGAATACGTTCCTGCTCTTCCAGAATCCTTTTCAGTTGTTCGGCAGTTAATGTATATCGTGACGATTTAGGGCCGCTCACGGCTTTTCCTCCTTGCAAATGATGCTATCGCTGTTTTCTTCGTATTCATTGATCAGAATCTCAATGCCGTTGCTTGTTTGGGCTGTGCTTTCAAGCAGCCGCAATAAAGATGGCGTGACATTCATTTTGTGTGAAATCGAACAGTATTCTCTGACCAACGGCTTTAATTTTGCAGTCAAAGAACCTTTGCTTACGGAAAACACGGCATTGAATTGCCCGATTTGTATATTGAACTCTGCAAATGAGTATGTATCGGTTCTCCACTCGTATCTCGGGTTATGCGAATACCTCAAATCGGGGCCACCGTTTTTTTTAGTGTGTAACCAACTGGTTCTGGGAGTACCTTGCGAAACAAGCTTGGAGTCTTGTGCAATCACAGTATCGGAAAATGTCCATTCACCATATCCACGCCTGCTGACAGAAACACTCTTTTGCCGTTCACGGAATCCTATGATAACCGCCATGGGTTCTAAGGCGGTAACAAATTCATTGTTCTTATCGTATACCAACACCACATCCGGTGTTAAAAAGAATCTGTATGCTCCGTAATTTAATTCTATCGGAGATCCTTCCAATGCAAATAGGTCACCCGGTATTGAAGAGTTGATTTTAGCAAAACTATCAAATGTGATACCGGAATCATTGGTAATCTTTTGACTCGCAGAGATTTCATTCAGGGCAGTGCGCAATTCTTCAAAGGCACGAGATTCTTTTGACAACAACTTA
>JAEEGL014397334.1_pt1 | contig 10386 bp, 6 predicted proteins | sample 9134231 | NCBI WGS metagenome assembly JAEEGL01 (sample SAMN16246548, study PRJNA631951) | gut metagenome | biome: gut microbiome; feature: rumen; material: fiber-attached | host: Bos | place: Iran: Karaj | collected 2018-10
AGATACGGATAAGGCCCCGGGGGCGGATGATAAAGACGGGATGCCGCAGGAAAGCCTTAAGCCTCAGGACGTTTCGCCTGACATAGCTTTGGCAAGAACACTTTTAGACGGCGGAAAGGATCTGATCGAGGTGAGCGGCGAGGCAGGAGAGGCGCTTTTGGAACAGGATCGGCCGGATCCTTCCGAAGAGAGTAAAACCGGTTCTGAGAGGATGACGTTAAGGCTCATTCAATCTGACGTTTACGACACGCAGGAGCTGATCGAAAAGCTCTCGGCGCTGCCGGAGGTGCTGTATGCCGAGCCGGATTATATTATACAGATCGAAGATCCGGCTTTATTACAGGATCCTTCCATCACCGAACCGGCTTTGAAGAAAACGTTTTCAGAGAATAACATTAAGGAAGATCTTACAAAATACCAGTACAACTTTGGAAATGGTGCCGGGGGAATTGATGTTCCGGACTGGAACAACCCGGAAAATAAAAACGCAGAGGGTGTCGTTGTTGCCATCCTGGATACCGGTATCAACTATGAGCATCCTGATCTGAAGGCCTTGATGTGGGATGAGGGCTTGAATTATCCTTCTTTAACGGCACTTGGAGGGGGGGAATACGGAATTTGTACTGCCTCGGAAAATACCGGGGGAGTGCCCTATTTTTCTGACAAGCCAATGGATGACAATCAACATGGCACCCATTGCGGTGGTATCGTGGCGGCTGCCTGGAATGGGGAAGGCGTAAGCGGTGCCGCAAACGGTGCAAAGCTTATGGCCATCAAAGCTTTTGATGATACAGGGAGTGGAAGTATGTCCGCCTTAATCAGTGGCATGGCCTATGCCCTGGAAGCAAAACGAAACGGGGTCAATCTGCAGGTGATCAATTCGTCATGGGCCACTTACTTAGAGATGAAAGGATTTTATACAGTTCTGAAAGCGCTTTCCGATGCCGGGATCGTCAGCGTATTTGCATCCGGCAATGAAAATAATGAAACGGACTACTGTGTGACATCCGGTAACGATTTCCAGGGAAAACCCGGGTCAATTGTTGTTAACTGTTCAGACAGTCTGGGGAAAAGAGCGGATTTTTCCAATTATGGCGCACGTACCACCGATCTGTTTGCACCCGGAGTAGATATTATTTCAACCGGGTTAAATGAAAAACAGCTGGCCTGCATGCTGAGCCCCGCAAAGGACGCTTCGGGCAGGTTAATGAAGAATGATTTTGAATCCGGGGACTACCTGACTCTGGAAAATACAGGGAATCAGCTGAGGGGTGTTTATGAAATAAAAGAGGATAGTCTTGTGCCCGGAAATCATGTTCTGAAGTATTCCGCTCGCTTTCCCGTAAAAAACACCGAGGTAATTTACGACCTTTTTAAGCTTTCAGCTCCGATAAACGAAAGGCCAGAATCGGAAACAGGGCTTAAACTGGTACTAAGCGGCTGTGCTGATGCCGATGATACGGCTGTCCTTGTATATGTGAAATCAAAACAATGGGGATATAGGTTTGTGGGAGGGTCTTATCTCCAAAGAGCCATGAGGGACATGGTATTCGATCTTCCCCCGGAAGCTGATTTAGATGATCTGACTTTCAGGTTCTCTATAAAGAGCTTTTCTGAGCAGGAGCCGGATAAGGAAACAGAGTTTTACTTTGATGATATTTTTGTTTCTTCAGATGATGACAGTGCGCCCTATGTATATTTAGACGGAACCAGCATGTCAGCGCCTGCGGTGGCCGGGGAGGCAGCGATCCTGGCTGCTGCCTTTAAAGAGGATGATGCGCCCAAACGGGTGGCAAGGATCCTCGGAAGTGTAAAGCCTGTGGAGGACTTTTCGGGGCTTTGCGTTACAGGAGGGATGGCAAATGTAAGAAACGCCCTGGAAGAGGATTATATTCCGGTTATAGACGGTATTATGCAGGAGACTTCAGGGGAGCTTGCAATATCCGGATATTTTTTCGCAGAAGCCGAAAATACCTCTGTAAACCTTATCCAGGAGGGAAAGGAATATACCTGTAATATAAAAGAGCTTCGCAGATCAAATGATGATCCTGATGCTGCCATAATCGTTTTTGACCATCCAAAGGGCTTAAAAAGCGGGGAGGTTTTAGTTAAGGTTACAAACAGATCAAACAGGAGCGGGAGGCAAACCGGGAGCCGTTATCTGAGCCTTTCCCTGAAGGAAGATACAAAAACCTGGTATGAAAGGATCAGCCTTCCCGTAAATGAAGACTATCTCAAAACGGGCATTTACGATATTGCCGTGGTGAAGGGTGATATGTTCTTTACAGGGATGGATCTGCTTACATTTGACGCCATTAACACCTTCAGATACAGGAATGGTGATCTTGAATTGATTGAGGGAGAATATCCGATGCCGGACTGGAACAGTAATTATTGCGCCTTTGACGGGAAGCTCCTGTATCTTAATGAGGATGGGCTTAATATCTATGATCCGGAAAAAAATACTCAGGATCTGGTTCCGATAGATGCTTTCGGATTTACTCCCGGTCACTATATGGATCTGTTCTATACCGGTAAGGAGCTGCTTTTATTTAATTCTGATAATGACAGGCCCACCGAAGTATGGAAGCTGGATCCCTGGTGCTGCAGTGCGGAAAACATCGTAAACCTGAAGGCCGGCTACGGCGCAAGAAACCTCTACGGGTTACGTGAAACAGACAGGGGGACGGAAGTCTACATAGGTCTCGGCAGGATGGGAGAAGGCGGGGAAAAAACCGTGATGGAGAAGCTTGTCTTTGATCGGAATACCGGAATGGTAAAGAGGGAGTATGTCTCGAAGGATATTCTTCCAAAAGGCTGGAAATCATTTATACATGAAGATAACGAATTCGTGCTGACGGGAGCAGGGACTAAAAATGGAATTTACCTGACAGGAGGCTGCAAGCTTTCCGAAGCCGGTGGAGAAATAGAAGTTGACAACTGGTATTTTGATTTCGATGCCCAGGATAAGGGCTTTCAGCCGGGGAAAAAGAAGATATCCTCCGTTGCGTTCTTAGACCCCGTGGCCTTCAGCTATATGGGGAAGGTATACTTTTATGGTCATACAAAGGACGCCGATAATGAGTGTCTTCTGGCCTTTACAGAGGAAGAAACCTGGGATTTCGGGGATCAGGCGGTAATACCCAGGCCGGCCCCACAGGTAAAGATCACAGACTTGAAGATAAACGGGGAATCAAAGCTCAGCTTAAAGAAAGGGCAGAGGGGGCAGCTTTCCTGTGAGCCCGTCTACCCCGGGGATATGAAGCCGGAAGACAGACCGCCTCTTATCTATACCGCCGAAAACGATAAGCTTATAAAGATAAATCCTCTGACCGGAGAGTTTCTGGCATATAAGTTGGGAAGCGCTACGGTAAAGGCCTCCTGCGGAGATAAGACCGTAACCTGGAGGATCACCATATCGGGAGCATCGGATCCGGGTGTTTTGGAGGAAACGCTTACCATGCAGGAGGGAGAGCAGACTGTTCTCAATTTTGACCCCGGATATGCCACCGGAAACGAGAAGGTGAGCTGGAGCAGTGCGGATCCTAAAATCGCGGCTGTAAAGGACGGTCTCATCACAGCAAAGAAAGAGGGAAGGACCCTGATCCGTGTTAGCGTAAAAAGCGGAAAAGATACGATTATCCGGGAGTGTCTGCTGACCGTCACGGATGTTGAACTGCCCGGGGCTTCAAATAAGGATAAGAGCGTAAAGCTTTCTCCGGGGAAAAAGGCTTTAAAAACAAAGAGCGGAGAGACTGCAGACCTGAAGGTGATCCTTTCCGGTAAGAATCCACAGGATGTGGAGGTAGAAGCGTTTTCGTCCAACACGAATGTTCTTTTGGTAAGTGAAGACAGGCAGGAGAAAGGAACCGGTAATAAACTGACATATACTTATGAATGTACCGGTAACAATCCCGGGACGGCCTATGTCATCGTAAAAAGCATAAATAAGAACACGCAGGCGGAGAATGTAAAGCTCTGCAAGGTTACGGTCACGGCCCCGGCTGAGGAGATCGACTGTCATCCGGACAATACGGCTTCCTTTGAATGGGAAGGAGATGATCCGGTATTAGTGCTGAAAAAGGGCGCTTATTGCAGAATATACACAGAAACCCTGCCGGAAATCTCCACAGATACGAAATATACCTGGAAGGTAAAGGGGAAGTCGGTCACCGTGAAAAACGGTGTGGTGTACGCCAAAAAAGAATCGAAGAAGGATAAGAACGGCAATTATGTACCGGATCTGATCACCGTAAAATGCGGGAAGGCGACGGAAACCATCCGGGTAGTTGTAACAAAATAGTTATTATGCATAAGGAGGAAAAATGATGAAGAAATTAATTGCTTATCTGGCATGTATCGTTACTCTGTTAACCTTTACCGCCTGCTACGGAATCGATATACCCATATCGTATGATGGAAACAGCATTAAATTCGATATCTCCGTGGATGCTTCAGAAGAAGCAGCGCTTTCCGAAAAAACTCCGGATGAATGGCGCTATGCACTTAATGAGGCGAATACTCTTGATGCTTTGATCGACAGGCACAGAATCGATTATTCAAAGGAAGAGAACTGGGCATATTCCGGTGTGGGGGAAGAGAAGTCCGCTGACCTGTTTTTGATCTGCCCCACGGTAGACACAAGGGATGAGTTCGTTATGTCCTTAGACGATGAAAAGACCAAAAACAATTTTCTTGGTGCCCTTAATATGGAGCGTGGGATATATGAGGCGGATACCCGGATGTATGCCCCGTATTACAGGCAGGCGGCCATGAAGGTTTATTCCATGTCTCCTGAGGAAAGGGAGCCATATCTTGAGTATGCTTATGATGATATTTCGGATTCCTTCAGGTATTATCTTGAAAATGAAAATAACGGACGTCCGATTGTTCTCGCGGGGTTTTCGCAGGGGGCGGACATGTGCTACCGGCTGCTTAAGGAGTATTTTAGCGATAAAGAGCTTTATGACAGGCTGGTTGCCGTATATGCCATCGGCTGGCCCTGCACGGAGGAGATGGTCAGGCAATTCCCCCAGATTAAACCGGCAGCTTCGGAGAATGATATCGGTGTGGTGGTCAGCTTTGACTGCGAGTCGCCCGAGATCAATGAAACCTTCATTACTCCCGAAGGAACAAAGGCCTTTACGATCAATCCGTTAAACTGGAAGACAGACGGCACCCCGGCTGACAAGGCAGAGAATCTCGGAGCCTGCTTTACGGATTACGGCGGAAATATAACAAATGAGGTAAGGGAGTTCTGCGGCTGCTATATCGATGAAGACCGCGGGATACTGAAGGTTCCCGAGCTTGTCTCCTCCGATTATCCCGCAAAGGTTCCCGGTCTTCCTGAAGGAGCCTATCATATTTATGATTACCAGTTCTTCTTCAGGAACCTTGAAAAGAATGTCCATGACCGGATAGAAAGTTACTTTGGCTCATAAATTCGCTAAAATATGCTGTTCATCTATAATATTTCTTCCTGTTTATGACGATATAATCTTAATGGGCCGAAAGTGCCCGTGAAGAATCGGAGAGATACCGGCGTGATCATACTTTGTGTGGAGGATCATGAAAAAGGAAGAAAAGACAAATGTAATGCGTGTGCTGGACGCAAGGAAGATTTCCTATGAAAGCCACTCCTATGAGCCGGATGCTGCCATGAGCGGGGAAGAGATCGCGGGCATCCTGGGCGAGGATCCCGCAAAGGTTTTCAAGACCCTCGTGACACAGGGAAAGTCGGGGGCTTATTATGTATTTGTGGTGCCGGTGGAAGCGGAGCTTGACCTTAAGAAAGCCGCAAAGGCGTCCGGTGAAAAGGCAGTGAGCATGATAAAACAAAAGGAGCTGCTTGCCCTGACCGGATATGTTCACGGCGGATGCTCACCCATCGGGATGAAGAAGCAGTTTCCGACCTTCATACATGAAACGGCAGCAGGCTTTGACAAGGTCTTTGTAAGCGCAGGAAGAGTAGGGCTTCAGATAGAACTGGCGCCGGGCGACCTCATCGGTGCAGCGGGCTGCAAAATGGCGGACCTGGTACAGGATTAAAGGGTGGGATATGACAGACAGAAAACGCGCGCAGGACATTTTTTCAGCATATACCGACAAATATGATCCGGATAACAGCCTGATCCGGCACAAGATAACCCATACCCTGAGGGTGGCCGATAACTGTGAGCGGATAGCAAAAAGCCTTGACATGGAGAAAGACAGTGTGGATCTTGCATGGCTGTTGGGGCTTCTTCACGACATCGGGCGGTTTGAACAGGTACGCAGATACGGAACCTTCGTCGATTCGGTTTCGGTGGATCATGCCGAATTCGGAGCGGATCTTTTGTTTAGGGAGGGTCTGATAAAGGACTTCCCGGTCGAAAACATGGCGTCTGAGGATCTGCGTCTTTTAGAGACAGCCATAAGGCTTCACAATAAGCTCAATCTGCCAAAAGAGCTTGATGAGCGCACAAGGTGCTTCTGTGACCTTATAAGGGATGCCGATAAGACGGATATCTTCCGCGTGATCTCACAGCTTCCCTTTGAGGAAAGGATCGGTACAAGCAAAGGTCTGTTTACGGAGGCGGAAGAAGCCGGTGACGCAGTTATGCAATGTGTGAGAGAACACCGCTGCGTGCCCAGGGATCTTCGCAAAACACGGTTTGAGGGGCATATTTCCCACTGCTGTATGGCATTTGAGCTGGTATATCCGGAAAGCATAAGGATAACAATGGAACAGGGGTATCTTGACAGGCTGCTTTCTGTATATGATGAGGACGGAAAGCCTCTGTGGAGTGAAAAGGAAAGCGCCCAGTTAAATATCCTTCGAAAAGAAATAGAGAAAGCTCTCGGACAGAGCTTTTAACTGTTCATAATCAAAGATATGTGTAACCATTCCCCGATAAAAGGAGAAAATGATAATGATTCTTGCAATTTACGGCGCAGGAGCAATGGGAAGAGAGATAAAGATCATCGCGGATGAGGACAAAAGGTTTTCCGGGATAGTTTTTATTGACGACAATGCTTCCGGAGAGATCTCCGGCAGCAGGATATACAGCTTCAGGGATTTCAGAAATAACTTTTCACCCGATGAGGCCATGTTTGTGACCGGAATGGGAGAGCCGCGTTTTCGTAAGGAAACTTATGAAAAGATGAAACAGGCGGGCTATACCGGAGCTTTTATAAAGCATCCTACCGCGGCAGTGACAGATGATGCGGTTTTTGGGGAGGATATCGTTCTTGGAAGCGGAGTCTTTACAGGGTCGCAGGCAAAGACAGGAAACAGCTTTCATGCGGCCAATAATGCGTGCATAGGGCACGATGCGGTCATAGGGGATTATGTGCGCATCGGAGCGGGCGCTTTTGTCGGCGGTCATTCAAGAATACTGGATAATGCCTATGTCGGCGCGGGAGCGATGATAAAGGATCGTATAAGTATCGGAGCATCAAGCGTACTGGCACTCGGTGCGGTGGCTCTTGAGAATGTGCCGGATAATGCCACCGCCATCGGCAATCCCGCAAGGATCGTTGATGAAAACAGATCCGGCATGCTCTATTCCTCCAGCTATGAACAGGCGGCGCACACCGAAGGGAAGGATAAGAAGAAAACAGTTTATTCTCCGGATGTTATCGCGGAAAGATACTGGGAGGTATTTAACGGAGTCTTTTCGGAGATCGACTTTAATCCCGTTACCTTCAGGTTCCATGATTCCGGCTGGGATTCCATAACCCAGATGGATCTGATAGCGGGCCTTGAAGAGGAATTTCAGATCTCGATAAAGGGAAGGGAAAGTCTGAAGCTTAATTCATTTCAGAGCGGGTTGAATATTGTTAAAAAGAAGCTTGAGCAGAAGCAGGAGCAGGAAGGCTGAAGATATGGGAAGGGTATGGGATTTCGCAAAATACGGTAACACAACAGCTTTGATCGGTGATAACGGCGTCAGATTATCGTACCCGGAGCTTTCTCTTCTTGAAGGCAGGCTGTCGGGACTTATGGAAAAAAGGGCTCTGATCCTTATGTTCTGTAAAAATACCCCCGGGGCTGTCGCCGGATATGCAGCGCTTCTGAATAACGGCTTTCCCGTGATGCCGGTTTCTTCGAAGCTTCCCGCTGATCTCAGAAATGATATCATAAACACCTACCGTCCGGCCTTTATTTTTCTGCCGGAGGATATGTGCTCCGATTATCCGCATATGAAGAGGGCGGATACCGTTCTTGATTATGTGATACTTAATTCAAATTATACGAACCCCTTCCCCGTATATGACGATCTTGCGCTGCTGATCACCACTTCGGGCTCCACGGGGTCGGTTAAGTTTGTAAGGCAGTCCTTTGATAATATCATTTTCAATTCAAACGCGATCGCCGGATATCTGGGGCTTGTTCCCTCGGATGTTTCCGTCACGACCCTTCCGATGCAGTATACCTATGGGATAACCATGATAAACGTCTGTTTCGGCATCGGGGCCTGTGTCGCCGTCACTCGGAAAAGCTTTCTGGAGGAGGAATTCTGGGACTTCTTTGAGGAGGCAAAATGCACCTGCTTTCATGGAGTGCCGAATACCTATGAGATCCTTTACAAGCTGGGACTGTTTGAGGAGGACTGGGAGGATCTGCGGATCCTGACCCAGGCAGGGGGGAAGCTTGGAAAAAATCTTCAGGCATATTATGCGGATTATGCCCGAAAACACGGGAAGCAATTCGTCATTATGTACGGACAGAGCGAGGCAACTGCCGCCATTTCATATCTTTATGCGCAAAAAGAGCCGGAGAGGCCGGGTTCTGCGGGGACGGTCATAGAAAACGGAAGGATCACCCTGAGAGACGGCGACCGGATCATTGCTGAACCCTTCACCCCCGGGGAGCTTTGCTATGAGGGCAAAAATGCAGCCCTGGGCTATTCTCTCGGCGGTGAGGATCTGATAAAGGGTGATGAATGGAAGGGCTTTATCAGAACCGGGGATATAGCAAAAAGGGATGAGGACGGTTTTTATTATATCACCGGGAGGCTGAAAAGGTATATCAAGCTTTCCGGGCACAGTATCAGCCTTGATGAGATCGATGAAAGAATAATGGAAAGCCTGCATATAAACAGTGTAAGCTCGGGCATAGATGATCATCTGGTCATATTTGTTACCGGACAGGAGGAGAAAGAGGCTGTTTTACGCTATATAAGGCAGACCATGACGTTCATCCATCACGGCTGCAGTGTGGAGAGCATCCCGGAATTCCCGGTAAATGAGTCGGGGAAGGTGCTGTATGGGGAGCTGTATAAGACTGCTTTAAAATTATCCGGAATTCAGATAGAATAGTTGTATCTTTGTTTTGGAGCAGATGAAAAAGCAGAAATATATCCATAAAATAAATTTTATTAACAGGTAAGTGACTATGGCAAGGTATATAATAAAGCGTGTTATTATCGGGATCATTACCGCCTTTGTGGTGGCGACCCTTACCTTTTTTATAATGAACATGGTCCCGGGTGGACCCTTCCTTTCGGAAAAGGCAGTAACTCCACAGGCTCAGGCCGCAATGGAGGCAAAATACGGAATGGACAAGCCTCTCTATGTCCAGTACCTGAATTACATGAAGGGGCTTTTGACCGGGGATCTCGGGATATCCATCAAGAAGAGAGGGTTTACCGTAAACGATATCATAAGAAATAAATTCCCGGTATCCGCAAAGCTCGGCGCTCTTGCGGTGCTCGTTTCAGTCCTGATCGGGGTTCCCCTGGGCTCCATCGCTGCCTACAGAAGAGGGAAGCTTGCGGACAACATCATCATTGTGTTCTCAACCGCGGGGATCGCTATTCCAAGCTTTCTGTCAGCGACCCTTATGCTTTTCATCTTCTCGGTTAAGCTAAGGCTGCTCCCATCCCTGGGGCTTACTACTCCCGCAAGCTATATAATGCCTGTGATAGCGCTGGCGATCTACCCCACCAGCTATATTTCCAGGCTTATGCGTTCCTCGATGCTTGACGTCATCGGCCAGGATTACATGCGGACCGCCCGTTCAAAGGGTGTGTCGCCCTTCGTATCCATATTCAAGCATGCTCTCAGAAACGCCATACTGCCGGTGGTCACCTATCTCGGGCCGCTTTTGGCATACCTTATGACAGGAAGCTTTATAGTAGAGAAGATCTTTACGATCCCCGGGCTCGGGCATGAGTTTGTAGGCGCGATCTCTTCAAGAGACTATCCGCTCATCATGGGGACAACGATATTTCTGGCCACCTTCATCATTTTTATGAATGTTGTCGTGGATGTGGCCTATGCCTTTATAGATCCGAGGATAAAGCTCAGATAATCATTTTTACCGTGAGGAAGGAAACAAGCAGTGGAAGTCAGAAAAAACATTCTGTCGGTACAGCCTGATGTGGATGCCTTCGTGGCAGA
>JAEEGL014429174.1_pt1 | contig 10386 bp, 8 predicted proteins | sample 9134231 | NCBI WGS metagenome assembly JAEEGL01 (sample SAMN16246548, study PRJNA631951) | gut metagenome | biome: gut microbiome; feature: rumen; material: fiber-attached | host: Bos | place: Iran: Karaj | collected 2018-10
CAGCAGGATGAGGACGTGCTTTCCTACGCACTGTTCCCTCAGGTTGCTACCGACTTCTTCAAGTATCGTCAGGCTCAGCAGGAGAAAGTCGATATGACTCAGGCGGACACTCAGAACAAGGCATATCCTGTGTAATACTGTGATTTTTGTACAAAAGACCACCGAAAAAATCGGTGGTCTTTTTTTATTTTTTTTATGGAAATAATACATATCGTGTGTTATCATAAACTTCTAGGGGAAAAAAGCAGAAGGTATTTCTATATGGTTCACACATTTTATACTATATTCGTCATACTTTCCGGAGTGATACAGATCCTGTTCTTTTTTCAGTGGCGGAAGAGTTCGACTTCGGAATTCATATTTACATTCGCACTGGTGCCCGCGGTCAATGCGGGATATGTATGGCTTGCCAGAGCGCAGACTCTTGAAGCGGCGCTCAATGCCACGAAGCTTACTTACGTGGGCGGATGTTTTCTTCACATGTTCCTGTTCATGGGAATCCTTTCACTGTGCAATTTTAAAATACGTTCATGGCTGCGTGCGGCGCTTCTGACACTCAGCTCCGTTCTGTTTGCCTTTGTGCTGACCATCGGGCACAGCCCGATCTTTTACAAAAGCGCAGAGCTCGCCAATTCAAACGGCGTAACATATCTTATCAAAGATTACGGTCCCATGCATACGGTTTTCTATATCTACATGATAAGCTTGATGATCGCAAGTATAATTGCTCTGATCGTATGTGTTATCAAACATCCCGAGGTATCGCTCCGGAATCTGTTTGTGCTTATCATTGTGGAATTGATCAGTATTCTGGCATTCTTCGGCGGAAGACTTGCGTCAAAGGTTACGGGAACCGTTATCGAGGTTATGCCCGCATTCTATGTGCTTGCCGAATTGGCCTTTCTGGTTTTATATCAGCGCCTGAGGCTGTACAGTATCTCGGCAGGTGTTGCGGAAAGCCTTATTGAAAACGGAGAGGACGGGCTCATCTGCTTTGACCGGGAAAAGCATTATCTTGTATGCAACAATACGGCAAAAAACATAGTGCCGTCCCTGACCACGGCAAAAGCCGACAGTCATCTTAGCAGCGACAATAGAGAATACACTGATATCCTTACATGCCTTAACAGGTTTTACAATTACGAGGTACCAAATTCCCCTGTTTCATTTGAAAAGAACGGAAGAATCTACGAGCTTCATCCCGATTACATGAGAGATAATAACAGAATCTGCGGATTCTATATTCTCATAGCCGATGTAACCAGGGAACGAAAGCACAGCTCGGAAATGGAAAAGGCCGCCGAAGCGGCGAGAGCTGCCGACAAGGCAAAGAGCAATTTCCTTGCTCAGATGTCCCACGAGATACGAACGCCTATCAATACCATCCTGGGCATGAACGAGATCATTCAAAGAGAATGCAGTGACAGGGAGATACTGGAGTATTCCGACAATATACAGAATGCCGGTAAGACGCTTATGATGCTCATCAACAGCATCCTTGATTTCTCCAAGATCGAGGATGGCAAGATGGAGATCGTACCCGTCAGATATTCCACCGCGGAAATGATAAACAGCGTGATCAGTTCTGTCAACGTAAGGGCAAGAGAAAAGGGACTGAATCTCAAGGTGTCCGTAAACGAATGCCTGCCTTCGCAACTTTACGGTGACGACGTTAGAGTCTCACAGGTGATCCTGAACCTGGTCACCAACGCCATCAAATACACCGAAAAGGGAAGCGTGACTCTCACAGTAGGAGAGAGGGAAAGAGACGCTTATTCAGTGGAGCTTTATGTGGAAGTCAAGGATACCGGCATCGGGATCCGCAAGGAGGATATGAAAAAACTGTTCGAATCCTTCTCAAGACTGGAAGAAAAGCGAAACCGCAATATAGAGGGAACCGGGCTTGGATTGTCCATAGTAACGGGACTTCTTGATATGATGGGCGGAAAGCTGCATGTGGAGAGCGAGTACGGCAAGGGATCCACTTTCTCATTTGTTCTTAAGCAGGGCATTGAGGATGAGACGCCGGTTGGGACCTACAGGCAGGGAACGCCTGAAATAAAGCGAACAAAAAGGGCAGAGGATCTCAAGTTTCCCGATGCAAAAGTGCTTGTCGTCGACGACAATGTAATGAATCTGAAGGTGGCATCCAGATTGCTTGCGCTCAGCGATATCAGATCAGACACCGTATCCTCCGGGCCGGAGGCGATAGAAGCGGTTAAGAAAAAGGAGTATGATATCATTTTCCTTGACCATATGATGTCGGGAATGGACGGAATAGAAACTCTCGCAAATATGAAAAAAGAGAATATACTTCCGGAAAAGACCAGGGTTATCGCACTTACCGCGAATGCCATAATAGGAGCAAAGGAACAGTATATCTCATCCGGGTTTGACGATTATCTGTCAAAACCTATCGAGGTAAAATCCTTGCAGGAAATGCTAAAGAAACATCTTGATAAATAAAGGGGAAAGACAATGGCCAGAAAAGAATCAGTTACCGAACAAATGATACTGGATACAGCATTCGAAATGGTAAAAGAGGGTGGATTTGAAAGCATTACCGCCAGAAAGGTTGCAGAGAGGGCAGGCTGTTCCACACAGCCTATCTTCAGAGTATACAAGAACATGGATGAGCTTCAGCATGCGGTGTACGAAAAGTCAATCCTTTATTTTCTTGATTACTATAAGGCTGCCAGCAAGCCGAGCTCGGTTCCTTTTACCAACCTGGGACTTACATATATCGCTTTTGCCAGAGAGGAGAAGAATTACTTTAAGCTCCTTTTTGTAAAAGGCATCAAAGGCGGAAAGAGCATGTATGAGCTTTTAAACGGCTCCGACGGGAATGTTGTCCGAGAGATAAACCTCGCCAGAAGTCAGGGATGTACCGACCCCGGAGCCATGTTCATGAAAATGTGGATATTCATCCACGGAGCGGCATGTATGACTCTTACCGGCGATTATGACCTTACTGATGAGGAAACAATATCGCTGCTGGAAAAATCATATGAATCATTTTCACAGTAGAAACAGCTATCATGCGCAGATAAGATAAAATATTGCGGAGTAACTGGATAGATCATGAGGGATAAAAGGTCTTTACAAAGAATATTGGCGGCCTTTCTCGGAAAAGTAACGCTAATAGTCATGCTGGTGATCATGCTGATCAATGTGGTCATCCAGGTCGTTGCCTCCATCGAGCGGACAAAGGTAGATGCAGAAAACATTTTTAAGCAGATGGAGAGGATTCTTGAACAGAATAACGAAAACCTCACAAGAACCATGGAGGATTATTCCGAGTCCTGCATACAAAATGCTCAGGCGATAGCCTATATCATAGATCAGGACAATTCGATTCTTGAGGATATTGATGAATTGAAAAAGATCGCGTCATTTATGGGAGTGGACGAGATCCATATTTTTGATGAAAACGGTGTGATCTTTTTCGGAACTCATCCGGAGTATTACGGATACAGCTTTGATTCCGGCGAGCAGATGAATTTCTTTAAGCCTTTGCTTACGGATAAATCGCTTAAGCTTGTTCAGGATATAACACCGAATACAGCGGAGGGAAAGCTTGTACAGTATTCGGCTCTGTGGAACGAGAGCGGAAATATTATCGTCCAGGTGGGGATGTATCCGGTCAGCATCATGAGGCTGAGAGAAAAGAATGAACTGCCATATATATTCTCAATACTTCTGACCGATAATGATGTGTCCCTGTATGCCATTGATCCCAAAAACGGGGATATACTTGCTTCGACAAACCCTTCAAGGGATGACAGCGCCGGGAAGGTCGGACTGCGCGTGCCGCCCAAAGTTCTTGAAGGCAAACACGTTGTTTACGAGAACAATACGGTTTCGGGGAAGCATTGTTTTGTGGCATACAGGCTTTTGGGTGAAAGTGTTATAGCCTTTGTTATTCCCATCTGGGAAATGATCAATTATGTGGCGCTCCCGATCGTTCTTTTGCTCGCGGGGCTGCTGCTGGTATCTTTTGCGCTTATCCTGTCAGTGACACAGCATATAAGGAAATATGTCTTTGATGCCACAAATGAAATAAACGGGGAACTGAGAAAGATAACCGACGGCGACCTTGACACGAAAGTATCGGTTGAGAGCAGTATCGAGTTTTCTGAGCTCAGCAGTCATATAAATGCCATGGTAAGGAGCCTCCTTGCCAATACCGAAAAGCTCTCGTACATCTTTAAAAAGAGCGGAGTTCTGATGGGAATCTACGAGTATCAGAACACTTCGTCGAAGGTAAGATATACGGAATATGTGGCGGATATACTTGGACTTGACAGAAGCGGAATGTGTTCAAAACGCATATTCAAGGAAAAGCTCCGGGAGTTTCACAAGACCCCCGAAGGCGATAACGAGAGTGTCTATGAGATAAGTCAAACCGGAGAGGATGGAGTATCCGGATCTTTATATATTTACTGCGATGAGGTAAGCCGCGACGGAGAGATCGTAGGTGTCCTGTCCGATGTTACAGCTCAGATAAATGAGAAACACAGAATTGAAAAAGAGCGCGATATGGATGCTCTTACGGGACTTCTTAACAGGCGTGGACTTGAAACAAGGCTGGAGACCCTGCGCAATAATGAAAAGGAAACGGGATATTGCGCATTCTTTATGATCGACGCGGATAGCCTTAAGGAAACCAACGACAGATACGGACACGGTATCGGAGATATGTATCTCAAGAAGGTGGCAGAGATCATAAGCGGCATCGGCTCTAAAAAGAAGCTTGTTTCAAGGCTTGGCGGAGATGAGTTTGTGCTGTTCCTTTACGGATATGACAGCGGCGAGGAGCTTAAGCCTGATATCGACGCGGTGTTTGCCAATCAGGATACTGTGGGAGTATTACTTGCGGATAACCTTGAGCTTACGGTACGGTTTTCCGCCGGCTACAGCGAGTCCAAGGGATGCTATGATATCGAGGGTATGTCCGAACGCGCGGACGAGTATATGTACGAGAATAAGAGAAGCCGGAAAAGCGGAAGGGATTAGGCAAAGCCGGCAGTTGTATTTGAGGTGTATAAGGTGCCAAACACTGCAGAAAAAGATGTTCTTGCACTGATAAGGGAAAGACTTCCCTTTATGAGCAAGAGCCACAAAAGAATAGCAGAATATGTTCTCGATATGTACGATGAGGCTGTGTTTCAGACCGCTGCAAAGCTTGGAAGTGCCATAGGCGTAAGCGAGTCCACCGTTGTCAGATTTGCAATGGCTCTTGGCTTTGACGGCTATCCCGAGTATCAGAAGGCTCTCGGAGAATGTGTGCGCGGCAAAATATCCAAAATGCAGCGCATAGATGAAAGGTACGGAAGCAGCTCGCAGTCGGAGATAGTGCGCTCGGTACTTGCATCCGATATCGAAAAGATACAGGATACTATCGACAATCTTAACACCAACGCGTTCAATATGGCGGTAAATATGCTTCTTGAAGCCGACACTGTCTACATTATGGGACTCAGAAGCAACGCACCTCTTGCGGCCTTTTTGCATTTCTATCTCAATATGATAAGGAAAAATGTTGTACTGCTCAACTCCACGTCCACTACCGAGACTTTTGAGCAGATGCTCAGGATCAGTGATAAGGACTGCTTTGTCGGGATCAGTTTTCCGAGGTATTCCATGCGTACTCTGAAGGCGATGGAATTTGCCAACGACAGAAACGCTAAAGTGATCGCCATCACCGACTCCATTCATTCGCCCATGAATCTGTATTCCTCATGCAATCTGCTTGCAAGGAGCGATATGGTGTCTATCGTTGATTCACTCGTTGCGCCTTTAAGCGTTATAAATGCCATAGTCGTTGCCCTCTGCATCAAGCGGCCTGAAGCCGTAAACAACGATCTGAAAATGCTTGAAGAAGTGTGGGAAAACTATCAGGTATATCTCAATGATGAGATTAATTTCATTAATGATGAACCAATGCTCGGATATTCCTTGAGAAGAAAAGAGCGCGGCGATGAGTAAAGTGATAGTGGTAGGCGGAGGCGCCGCAGGAATGATGGCCGCCATAGCCGCCGGAAGAAACGGAAATGAAGTGCTTCTGCTTGAGAAAAATGAAAAGCTGGGAAAGAAGCTTTTTATTACAGGGAAGGGAAGATGCAATCTCACAAATGACAGTGATGAGCAGGGACTCCTGGCGAATGTGGTCACTAATCCCAAATTCCTCTACAGTGCCTTTTACGGGTTTAATTCAAGAGCTGTGATCGATATGGTGGAAAGTGCGGGCTGTCCGCTTAAGACGGAAAGAGGAGCCAGAGTTTTTCCCGTTTCCGACAGATCATCGGATGTGATCAAAGCTTTTGAAAGATTGCTTGATGAAGCTCATGTGGAAGTACGTTTAAATACTTCGGTGAGGGAGATCATAGTTCAGGACGGAAAAGCTGTGGGTGTGCGAGTGTTAAAAAAGAACACAAACCATACCGCATCCAAGACGATGCCCATCGGCGGGGATTTCGTGATAGTCTGCACGGGAGGCTTCACTTATCCTCTTACGGGGTCTACGGGAGACGGATACAGATTTGCGCATATGACAGGGCATACCGTCGTAAAACCAAGGCCATCACTTGTGCCTTTCATCACCAAAGAAAAGTGGCCGGGAAACCTTGCGGGGCTGTCTCTTAAAAATGTATCTCTGATCGTAAAAAACGGTAATAAAGAGATATCAAACGGCTTCGGAGAGATGCTGTTTACCCATCACGGAATAAGCGGACCGCTTGTGCTCACTGCAAGCTGTTATACGGATTTTGAAAAGATGAATGATGTACATGCATTTATCGATCTTAAGCCTGCGCTTTCGGAAGAACAGCTTGATAAAAGAGTGCTGAGGGATTTTTCGGAGAACGAAAATAAAAGCATTATAAATGCTCTTTCCGCACTTCTTCCACAGAGTCTTATTCCCGTGATAGTTTCCGAGTCGGGAATAGATAAAGACAAAAAAGTGCATGATATCACAAAGGCTGAAAGAGCCGAACTTATAAGGAATCTTAAAGGACTGCATCTTACCGTTACGGGATCCGCCGGGCCGGAGGAAGCGATAATAACATCAGGAGGAGTTTCCGTAAAAAACATCGATCCCGCCACCATGGAATCGAAGATCGTAAAAGGATTATATTTTGCCGGCGAAGTGTTGGACGTGGATGCCGTTACGGGGGGCTTTAACCTTCAGATCGCATGGTCCACAGGATACGCTGCCGGAAGCAGCACAGGAGAGTAAAAATGCCACTTAATATTGCGATAGACGGACCTGCGGGCGCAGGTAAAAGCACAATAGCAAAGCTTATAGCCAAAAAGAAGAATCTCATTTATGTTGATACCGGGGCAATGTACCGTGCCGTTGCTTTGTATATTTTAAGGCAGAAAACAGATCTTGATGATGCCGATGCAGTCGCTTCGACCTGCAGGGAAGCGGATATCACCATCAGATATGAAGAGGGCGTGCAGGTGGTGTATCTTAACGGTGAAAATGTCAACGCATTTTTGCGCACGGAAGAGGTGGGTAACACTGCTTCAAAAACATCCGCCAATCCCGCTGTGAGAGAGCATCTTCTTAATCTCCAGAGAAAGCTTGCAAAGGAGAATGACTGTATAATGGACGGGCGGGACATTGGTACGGTTGTGCTTCCGAAAGCTCAGCTTAAGGTGTTCCTTACCGCGAGCAGTGATGTGCGTGCAAAGCGAAGGTTCGATGAGCTGGTTGCGAAAGGGGAGGCAGCTGACTTCGAAAAGATAAAGGCGGATATCGAGAAGAGAGATTATCAGGATATGCACAGGGATATCGCACCGCTTAAGCAGGCGGAAGATGCGCGGCTTGTGGATACTTCGGATATGAACATCGATCAGGTTGTTGAAACTATTTGTAGCATGATCTGAATAAGTGTGGATAATAAACATGAGAATATTACTTGCCGAGCATGCGGGATTCTGCTTCGGAGTTGAACGGGCAGTTAATACCGTGTATGAAAAACTGAAGACGGGAAGACCGATATATACCTATGGTCCGATAGTGCACAACGAGGAGGTTGTGAGGGAACTGGAGGAGAGAGGTGTGAAGGTCATCGCGGATGAGGAAGCGCTCAAAAAAGCGGTGCCGGAGAAGGGCGCGATAATCGTTATCAGAGCCCACGGCATTCCGGAAAGGATTTATCTTGAGCTGGAGGAAAAGGGATTTGAAGTTGTGGATGCCACCTGTCCTTTTGTAAAAAAGATTCACAAAACGGTGAGGGATAAGTCGGAAGATGGGGATGAAATCCTTATCGCAGGGGATCCGGATCATCCGGAAATTGCGGGTATCTGCGGATGGTCGGAAGGAAGAAATACAGTACTTAAAGACGTTTCGGACTTTGAAAGTTTTGTGCCCGAAGAAGGAAAAAGATATACTCTTGTCTTTCAAACAACATTTAATCGCAAGAAATATCAAGAAATTATTGAAATTTTACAAAAAAAAGGGTACAATGTTAATGTTGTGAATACAATCTGTAACGCTACGGATGAGAGACAACGATCGGCAGAAGCGCTGGCCGCCGAAGCCGATGCTATGATCGTGATAGGAAGCAGCACCAGTTCCAACACAAGAAAGCTGTATGAAATATGCAGGAGCAAGTGCGAAAAAACTTATTACGTTCATATGCCGGATGAGCTGAATATGGAGGAGATAAAGTCGGCAGATCTGGTGGGTATTACCGCAGGGGCTTCCACCCCGCAAAAATTAATCGAGGAGGTTCAAAATAATGTCAGAGGAACTTACTTTTGAACAAATGCTGGAAGAGTCATTCAAAACAATTCATACGGGAGAGGTAGTAGAAGGTACAGTAATCGACGTTAAGCCTGAAGAGATCATTCTTAACATCGGCTACAAGGCTGACGGTATTCTTACTAAGTATGAGTACACAAATGACAACAGCGTTGACCTTACGACTGTAGTTAAGGTCGGTGATACCCTCGAAGTAAAGATTCTTAAGGTTAATGACGGTGACGGCCAGGTACTTGTAACTTATAAGCGCCTTCAGCAGGAGCGCGGCAGCAAGAAGATCGAAGAAGCTTTCAACAACGGAGAGGTTCTCAAGGCTGTCGTTACACAGGTACAGGATGGTGGTCTTACCGTTATCGTAGATGAAACAAGGATCTTCATTCCCGCAAGTCTCGTATCCGACACTTACGAGAGAGATCTTACAAAGTACATGGATCAGGAGATCGAGTTCGTTGTTATCGAATTCAATCCCAGAAAACGCCGCTGCATCGGCGACAGAAAGCAGCTTCTTGTAGCCAAGAAGGAAGAGCTTCAGAAGGAAGTATTCTCAAAGATCCATGAGGGCGACAAGGTTGAAGGAACCGTTAAGAACGTTACCGACTTCGGTGCATTCATCGATCTCGGCGGAGTAGACGGACTGCTTCACATCTCAGAGATGAGCTGGGGAAGAGTTGAGCATCCCAAGAAAGTATTCAAGATCGGCGATAAGCTTAACGTTCTTATCAAGGAGATCAACGGAAACAAAGTTGCGCTTTCCCTTAAGTTTGACGATCAGAACCCATGGAAGGACGCAGCCGAGAAATATGCGATCGGTAATGTTGTAACCGGTAAGGTAGCAAGAATGACCGACTTCGGAGCTTTCGTAGAGCTCGCTGACGGAGTGGATGCACTCCTTCATGTTTCTCAGATTTCCAAGGATCACATCGAGAAGCCCGGCGATGCACTTACAGTAGGTCAGGAAGTTACAGCTAAGGTTGTTGATTTCAACGAAGCTGAGCACAAGATCTCACTTAGCATCAAGGCGCTTACCGCACCCGATTCCAAGAAGGACGAGAACGAAGATGTCGTTTCTGTTGATATCGACGCAGTGATCGCATCAGAGGATGAAGCGAAAGACGAATAAGTAATTACAACCGGCGACTGCGAGAATATAATCTGCAGTCGCCTTTTTTCTTAATCTGCCGTACCCCCGAAAGGAGAAAGTCAGTATGGAATTTGATTACGAATATCTCAAAAAAGAAGTTCTCAAGATGACCCAGATCGATCTGAACGCCTACAAAGAGCGTCAGATGAAGCGCCGTATCGACACACTTATCTCAAAGAATAACATCCAGGGTTATGATAAGTATGTTGCTGTTTTAAAGTCGGACAAAGAAAGATTTGATGAGTTCATCAACTACATCACCATCAACGTTTCCGAGTTCTATCGCAATCCCGAGCAGTGGAAATTCATGGATGAGAAGGTTTTCCCGAAGCTTATCGAGAGATTCGGAAAGAACCTTAAGGTATGGAGTGCCGCATGTTCAACAGGAGACGAGCCTTATTCGCTTGTTATGGCCCTTTCAAAGCATATTCCGCTGAACCAGATCAAGATATATGCCACTGACCTTGACAAG
>JAEEGL014900611.1_pt1 | contig 10386 bp, 6 predicted proteins | sample 9134231 | NCBI WGS metagenome assembly JAEEGL01 (sample SAMN16246548, study PRJNA631951) | gut metagenome | biome: gut microbiome; feature: rumen; material: fiber-attached | host: Bos | place: Iran: Karaj | collected 2018-10
AACAAAAGTAAAACGGAGGGACAGCAGATGGGCAAATATATCATGGCACTTGACCAGGGAACCACCAGTTCCCGTTGTATCCTGTTTAACAAACAGGGCATGATCCTGAGCATGGCGCAGAAGGAATTTACCCAGATCTATCCGGAAGCGGGCTGGGTAGAACATGATCCGAAGGAGATCTGGTCCAGTCAGCTTGCTGTCACCATCGAAGCAATGGCTAAACTCGGAGCTTCTCCGGAAGATATCGCTGCCATCGGCATCACCAATCAGCGGGAAACCACCATCGTCTGGGACAGAAAGACCGGAGAACCTGTTTACAACGCCATTGTATGGCAGTGCAGACGTACCGCACCCATGATCGATCTTCTGACAAAGGAGGGCCATTCCGATCTGATCAAAGAGAAGACCGGACTGATCCCGGATGCTTATTTTTCGGGAAGCAAGATCGCATGGATCCTGGATCACGTGGACGGTGCCAGGGAGCGCGCCGAAAAAGGTGAGCTTGCCTTCGGTACTGTGGATACCTGGCTGATCTGGCAGCTGACCAAAGGAGAAGTACATGTTACGGATTACACCAATGCCTCCCGTACTATGTTATTCGATATCCATAACCTTTCATGGGATGATGAACTTCTTGACCTTTTGCGTATCCCCCGGTCTCTGTTGCCGGAAGTAAAATGTTCTTCCACCGTATACGGGTATACCGACAGCTCTGTCCTTGGAGGCAGGATCCCCATCGCAGGGATCGCAGGGGACCAGCAGGCTGCACTGTTCGGACAATGCTGCTTCCGTAAAGGACAGGTCAAAAATACCTATGGAACAGGCTGTTTCCTCCTGATGAACACGGGAAAGGAAGCGATCGTCTCCGGGAACGGACTGCTGACGACCATTGCCGCCTGTACGGATGATAATGTGGAATATGCCCTGGAAGGAAGTGTATTTGTGGCCGGGGCAGCCGTACAGTGGCTTCGTGACGGGATGCGCATGGTGAAAAATGCCGCACAGACCCGGGAGTATGCCGAGGCTGTCGAGGATACCAACGAAGTATATCTGGTTCCCGCGTTTGCGGGAATGGGAGCGCCCTATTGGAATCCCTACGCGCGGGGAACCATTGTTGGGATCACCCGGGGTTGCGAAAAGGAGCATTTTATCAGGGCGACACTGGAATCCATCGCTTACCAGACTTACGATGTGCTCAAGGCAATGGAAGAGGATGCCGGCGTATCGATCCAGGGATTAAAGGTAGACGGAGGTGCTTCCGCAAACGATTTCCTGATGCAGTTCCAGGCAGATATCCTTGGGGGATCCGTTAACAGACCGGAATGTATCGAAACCACGGCCCTCGGTGCGGCATATCTGGCCGGACTGGCGGTAGGTTACTACAAGAGTAAAGAAGATATTATGGATAACTGGGTACTGGGAAAAGAATTTACCTCCGGAATCGGAGTCGAACACAGGGAAAGGCTCATAGCAGGCTGGAAACGGGCTGTCAGATGCGCTCTGGCGTGGGCGGAAAATGAGTGACTCTGACCAGGGTGTCTCCTTCATATTGCAGTTTCAGGAAGAATACCTCTTCCGTTTCGTTAAGCAGTTTCAGAAAATGACGATCACCTTCCCACAGGGGAAGGTCCAAAACATGCTCCCGGTTGATCCATCGGAGTTCTCCTTCGGCGCATTCCGTCAGTGTGCCTTCAAATTGATCCGATGTATACAGAAACATCTGCTCCGTTCCCCATTCGTCGGATACAAAGGTAACGATCCCCCGGAACCGGTATCGCAAAAGAGAAAGTCCGGTTTCCTCTTTTACCTCGCGTAGCAGGCATTCATCCGGACTTTCTCCTTCCATGAGCTTACCACCGACGCCGATCCATTTACCGGCATTTTCATCCTGATCCTTTTTGTTTCGATAAAGCATCAGGTATCGGTGGTTCTGTTCAATATAGCACAGAGTTGTTAGCTTCATTTGTCTTGGCTTCCACGGCCGCTGCGGCCTTATAGAAGCGTTTCACGTTTCGTTTGATACTTCCTTTGCGGAATATCGAGGATCCCGATACGATGGCGTTGGCACCTGCTTTCAGGACTTTCTTAACATTCCAGCGGTCGATCCCGCCATCCACTTCAAGGATCACATTTCTGGCATTGGCATCCATATAATCCCGTAACTGTTTGATCCTGTCATAGGCCTCATCCATGAACCTCTGTCCGCCGAATCCCGGTTCCACGGACATCACAAGAACCAGTTCCAGATGAGGAAGATAGGGATAAACGCTTTCAATGGGTGTTCCGGGTTTCAGGGAAATGCCTGCTCTTTTACCGCATTGGTGGATCAGATCGATCACGGCCTTGGGATCTTCCGTGGCTTCAATGTGAAAAGTGATCCCGTCTGCCCCCAAAGCAGCAAATTCCTTAATGTATTTTTCCGGTTCCGTGATCATCAGATGCACGTCGAAAAACTGTTCCGATACGGGACGGATCGTATCGATCACAGGCATCCCGAAAGAAATACTGGGAACAAAAACACCGTCACAGACATCGATATGAAGATAGGGGGCACCTGCTTTTTCCGTGGCGCGGATCTGCTTTCCGAGAACGGAAAAATCCGCTGCAAGGATGGACGGCGCCAGAATAAACTGTTTTGCATCAGGTAACATTTATTTCAGCCACCCCTTGATCTGCGTATAAACGCCTTTTCCGTCAAGCTGATATTTCTCCATCAGCGCCGCAGCAGATCCGGATTCTCCGAATACATCCTGCATTCCGATCTTGAACACGGGTACGGGATAGTGGGCACTGAGGGTGTCGCAGACAGCGGATCCGAGACCGCCGATCACGGAATGCTCTTCTGCGGTAACAACTTTCCCGGTCTTTTTCGCGGAGTTTATGATGATCTCCTCATCCAGAGGCTTGATCGTACAGATGTTGATCACCTCTGCGCTGATCCCTTCTTTAGCCAGTTCATCCGCCGCTTCCAGAGAACTTCCCACACATACGCCGGTGGCAACGATGGTCAGGTCTTTACCTTCCCGAACCACGGTTCCTTTTCCGATCTCAAATTTATAGTCGGGTCTGTCATTGATCACGGGGCATGCAGCGCGTCCGAAACGCATGTAAACGGGACCTTCATAGTCCGCAGCTGCCATGACACAGGCTTTTGCTTCGATGTCGTCGGAAGGGCACATAACAACCATTCCGGGAATGGTACGCATTAACGCGATATCCTCGTTACACTGGTGGGAAGCACCGTCTTCACCTACCGTGATCCCGGCATGAGTTGCGCCGATCTTGACGTTCAGATGAGGATATCCCACCGAATTCCGAACCTGCTCGAAGGCTCTTCCTGCCGCAAACATGGCAAAGGAACTTACGAAGGGGATCTTGCCTACCGTGGAAAGACCTGCCGCAACACCGATCATGTTGCTTTCCGCAATACCGCAGTCAAAGAAACGATCGGGAAAGGCTTTCTTAAATACACCCGTCTTGGTTGCGGCCGCAAGGTCGGCATCAAGAACAATGACATTCGGATTTTTCGCACCCAATTCAGCGAGTGCGTTACCGTAACTTTCTCTGGTTGCAATTTTATCTGCCATTTTACGCTTCCTCCTTTGCCAGTTCTTCGTCGATCTTCTCAAGATCCTTCATCGCTACAGCATATTCTTCGTCATTCGGTGCCTTACCGTGCCAGCCCACCGATCCTTCCATAAAGGAAACACCTTTACCTTTCAGGGAATGAGCGATGATGGCCGTAGGCATGCCCTTTGTTTCCCGGGCTTCCTTAAATGCTGCGCGGATCGCATCAAAATCATGGGCATCAATATTGATCACATGGAAGTTAAATGCCTCGAACTTTTTGTCGATGGGCGTCGGATTGTTGACTTCCTCGATAGGGCCGTCGATCTGCAGTCCGTTGTTGTCCACGATCACGACCAGATTATCCAGCTTTTTTGCACCGGCGAACATGGAAGCTTCCCAAACCTGTCCTTCCTCCAGTTCTCCGTCTCCCAGAAGCGTATATACACGGAAATCCTTTTTGTCGATCTTTCCGCCGAGAGCCATGCCGACTGCAGCGGAAATCCCCTGTCCCAGGGAACCGGAAGACATATCCACGCCGGGGATGTGCTGCATACAGGGATGACCCTGAAGATAGGAGCCGAGTTTACGAAGGGTGGTAAGATCCTCTACCGGGAAAAAGCCACGGTTTGCAAGAGTGGAATAAAGTCCGGGAGCCGTATGTCCCTTAGATAATACAAAACGATCCCTGTCCGCTTTTTTGGGATCTTTGGGATCGATGTTCATTTCTTCAAAATACAGAAACGTATAGATGTCCGCCGCGGATAACGAACCGCCCGGATGTCCGGCTTTCGCGGAATGAACTGCTGTTACAATGCCCTTACGAATCTGATTCGCGGTTTTTTTAAGTTCCAGATTATTCATTGTGCCCTCCATGTTTTTATATTGATATATGATTACCAAACCTCACAACATTGAGTTTATCACAAATACGATGTTTTGTGGGAAATAAATGTGACAGCCGGAGGGGGGATCTCCAATCACAACATCTAGATAAAACCGAAATCTTTTCTCAATATCTTGGTGCTTTTTTTTGACATATAGCACGTGCTATGTTACACTGAATCAGTGTATGCAAACCTTTTGGAAGGTTATGACGAGGTGAGAGTGTGGATAAGTTCGAATACAAGGTAAAGCTGGATGAGATCAAGAATCTGATCAGTGAAGGAGACTTTACCGGGGCAGCAGGCGTAGCGGATTCCATTGACTGGAATAATGTTAAAAATGTCCGTACGCTCTGTATGATCAGTGATCTGTACAAGAAGAACCGGAAATTCAGCGACAGTCTTGAGGTACTTTTACTGGCCTACAACAGACAGAAAACCAGGCCCATCGTAAAATCCCTCTGCGAACTGTCCATCGAACTCGGTGATCTGATCGCCGCCATCGAATATTTCAAAGAATTCGTGCAGATCGCACCGAATGACCCCAACCGTTACGTTTTGCAATATAAGATCTATAAAGCTCAGGGCGTTAATCTCGAGGAGCAGATCGCCGTTCTGGAGGAACTGAAGCAGAACGAATATCTGGAGAAGTGGGCTTATGAGCTTGCGGAACTGTATCACAGGGTCGGACAGGGAGACAAGTGCGTCGAGGAATGTAATGAACTGATCCTCTGGTTCGTGGACGGCAGATATGTGATCAAGGCCTATGAACTGAAAGCGCTCCACAAGCCGCTGGATGAGCAGGAAACCTATAAATACGAATTACTTCGTCATGCCGGCGGAGAACTGAACATTCAGTATTCCCTCAGGGACGACGGGACACCCGAAGTCAACGAAAAAGGGGAACTCGAAGTCAAGAACGTGGATGTAAGCCCCTATAATACACAGAATCTGCAGGCCGTTGTTGCGGAAGGCATGCAGGATATCATCGATGCAAAGACACAGGCCCGGAATAAGGTGCCCATGACACGTGAGGAGGCCGTTGCACTGGATGAACAGGCAATGGCAAAGAAAGATACTACGGAACATACGGATGAAAAGGATCTGCTGGTGACGCAGGTGATCGATCCTCTCATCAACGAAGCGCCCGTGGGTCAGGAACTTTTGGAGGCACCCTTAAAAGGGGAGCCGGAAGCAGAGCATTCCGATATCCGCGAGGTTACGTTCCAAACTGCAAATACGGACGGCTTTTCCGCATTAACGGCGGGAGAAGAGTCCGGTGCCGCATCACCCGAAAAGATCCTGGAACCCGTCAGGGAACCGGAAAAACCTGCAGAAAAAGGAAATCCGCTGGATGATCTCAACAATACCGGGGTCATCGAAAAATTCCATAAAGGAACCAGCATGGATGAGGTACTGTCCCAGGAATACAACGGACAGATCAGCCTCGTGATCCCCGATGAGCATCCAACCGAAAAGCAGATCACAGGCCAGATCAGCATCAATGATGTGATGAACGAGTGGGAGCAGAAAAAGCGTGAAGCGGAAGAAAAGCGGATCGCCGAAGTAAAAGCACGCACGAAGAAGATCACAAAAACGCTGCTTGCGGATTTTGACGAATCCACGAAAAACGGACTGCTGGCTCAGATCGAAGATGCGATGATCAATGCCGCCATCAAAGACGGACCGAAGCAGATCAAGGTTTCCGATATCGAAAAGATCGATGCCGGAAAACAGCAGCCCACTTCCATGACGGAAGAGATCCTGCAGCAGGCCATCAACGAAGAACTCGGCCTCACGGAACAGAGAAAAGCGGAAGTGGAAGAAGAAGGCGTCGAAGAACTTGCCGAGATCGAGGAAACCACAGAAGAGACCGTAGCGGAGGAAACTCCGGAAGAGATCCGGGTAGATGATATTTCCGAGGAAGAGATCCCGACGGAAGAGGTTCCCGAACCGGAAACAAAAGATACGGAAGAAATATCAAACGAAGAAGAAGCAGAAACCGAAGAAGTACCGGAACCGGAGAATACGAAGTCAGAATCGGAACCGAAAGAAGAAGCCGAAGAATCCGAAAAATCCGGGGAAACGGAACCGTCTTCCGATGAGGACAGGAAGGAAGAAGTCGAAGAGAAGACGCCGGATACACCGAAGAACAAAAAAAGCAAAACCGGAAATACCAAGAAGCTGAACTCGGAGGATGTCAAGACCATCGCCAAGGCGGCGGAGGATGTCAAAGCCGAAGAAAAACCCGAGCACGAAGAACACAGGATCCGTGAGCTTTCGGATTCCGAGAAAGAGCAGTTCGCGGCATTTATCCATCATAAGAGCACCCGCAGACAGCTGGTTGAAGCACTGGATAACGTAACATTGGCGGCTTACACCGGAAATATCATCGTTTCCGGAGAGGAAGAAACCGAAGTCACGGCTTTTTCCAAACTTCTGATCCATGAGATCCAGATGTCCGACAGCAATTTCACCGGTAAGGTGGCCAAGGTTTCCGGTGAAAACCTGAACCATAAGGATCTTAACCAGACCATTAAGACCGTGGCAAACGGTGCGCTGATCATTGCGGATGCGGAGAAGCTCAAAGCGAAAACGGTGGATGCGCTGGTCACGGAACTGCAGTCCATCGAATTCGGACTTGTGATCATCATTCAGGGTCATTCGGATACCATGGATAAGATCGCCGCCCGGATCAAGGGCTTTACGGATGCCTTTAACCTGCGGATCGACCTGCGGGCTTTTGATGATAAGACGCTTGTGGAATATGCCAAGACCTACGCCTATGATCAGGAGTATTCCATCGATGAACTGGGCGTGCTGGCGCTTCATACCAGGATCGCGGATATGCAGACCGCGGATCACGAAGTGACACTTGCCGAGATCGAGGAGATCATGGACGAGGCGATCTATTATGCGGATCGGAAAACGCCGACTCATTTCTTTGACGTTCTGTTCGGAAAGCGGTATGATGAAGAAGATATGATCGTACTTCGCGAAAAGGACTTTATGCATTATTAAATCAAAGAGGAATGTTATGGCAGAAACGACGAAAAAGGCTACATCTGCGAAGAAATCCGCGACAGAAAAGAAAGTGACATCAACCCCCAAAAAACCCGCACCGGCAAAGAAACCGGCAGCAAGTGCAAAGAAACCGGCGGCTTCGCCCAAAAAAAGTGCCGTAAAGCAAAGAGAACGGGTCTTTATTTCGGAAGCGGATCAGTATCTGTTCGGTCAGGGGATCCATTACGATATCTATAAGAAACTGGGAGCACATCTTTCCGTCGAAGACGGAGTGGAAGGTGTGTTCTTTGCGGTTTGGGCTCCGAATGCGGCAGCAGTCCATGTGATCGGAGATTTCAATAACTGGTCGGAGAATGTCTCTCCCATGAACAAACTCGGACCGGGAGGGATCTATACGACCTTTGTTCCCAACGCAAAGGAAGGGGATCTGTATAAATTCCTGATCTTTACACCATCCGGAGAAAGACTCTATAAGTCCGATCCCTTCGGTAATTCCCATGAACTGCGTCCGGGTACGGCTTCCAGGATCGTGGATCTGAATAAGTATGTATGGTCTGACGGAAACTGGATGACTGCCCGTGAGAAGAAGGATTATAATCATGAGCCTCTGGCCATCTATGAGTGCCATATCGGTTCCTGGATGAGGCATCCCTTCCCGGATGCGGAAGGCTTTTACAATTATCGGGAATTTGCCGACAGGATCGTTGAATATCTGAAGGAAATGAAATATACCCATATCGAACTGATGGGGATCGCGGAATATCCCTATGACGGTTCCTGGGGTTATCAGGTAACGGGTTATTATGCTCCTACCTCAAGATACGGAACTCCCGAGGATTTCATGTATCTGGTGGATACGCTCCACAAAAACAATATCGGGGTGATCCTGGACTGGGTACCCGCCCATTTTGCCACAGATTCCCACGGATTGGGAAGATTCGACGGTCAGTGTATTTTTGAACATCCCGATTCACGTAAGGGAGAGCATCCCGACTGGGGTACCAAGATCTTTAACTATGAAAGGACCGAGGTACGGGATTTCCTCATCGCCAATGTTTTGTTCTGGCTCAGACAGTTCCATGTGGACGGGATCCGTGTGGATGCCGTCGCTTCCATGCTCTATCTGGATTACGGGAAGAAGGACGGGCAGTGGGTACCGAACAAGTACGGCGGAAATGAGAATCTGGATGCCATCGAGTTCTTTAAGCATATGAACTCCGTAGTCCGCGGTACATATCCCGGCTTTCTTACCATTGCAGAAGAATCCACCGCATGGCCGAAGATCACAGGGGATGTGAACGATAACGGACTCGGTTTCTCCTTTAAGTGGAATATGGGATGGATGCATGATTTCTGTGAATACATGAAGCTGGATCCGGTATTCCGCAGGGATCATCATTACGGCATGACCTTTGCCATGAGTTATAACGAATCGGAGAATTATATCCTCCCGCTGTCTCATGACGAGGTGGTTCATCTCAAATGTTCCATGGTAGAGAAAATGCCGGGCTATAAAGTCGATAAATATGCGAATCTGCGTTGCGGATACACTTACATGTTCGGGCATGCCGGAAAGAAACTGCTTTTCATGGGACAGGATTTCGGACAGGAACGGGAATGGTCCGAGGAGCGTGAGCTTGACTGGAATCTTCTTGCCGAGGATCTGAACAAGGGCATGCATGATTATGTCAGAGAGCTGCTGAACATCTATCGGAAATATCCCTGCATGTATGAATTCGACAACTGCTGGGACGGTTTTGAATGGCTCAATTGTGACGATAAGGACCGCAGTACCTACAGTTTCGTGCGCAGATCTTCCGACGGGAAGAACACCCTAGCCTTCATCATCAATATGACCCCCATGAAATGGGAAGACTACAAACTCGGAGTGCCTACGGACAAAAAACTGAAACTGATCCTGAACAGTGATGATGTTCGTTTCGGCGGTAACGGAAATAAGGTGAAGAAGGAACTGGTTCCGGTAGAAGAACAGTGTGATTACAAGGATTACGCGGTCACGCTGGATATACCGGCATATACGGCTCTTGTCTATCTGTACTGATCGCAAGATTTTCGTCAAACGAGGTTAAGAAACGGAAGATTTTATCCGAAATAAAGGGTGAGCGTTAAAATGCTTACCCTTTTTTCGTAAAAGGACAGCAGATACGTAGGAAAGGCATATATGAACATCAGTTTTATCGAACCGGACAGGACGTCCCGGGATACCTTTCAAAATATCGCTGGAAACACAACTGAACACGGTACTTCTGCCAAAGCAGGAAGCATAAACGGCAGAGGATATTCATTAGACATTACTTCAAACAAAGTTACGGACAACAAAGCATACAGGGATCAGGGACGATCCGTTGAAGATGTGATGATGAGCGCAGCCAATATGGATGTGGAAGCGCAGCGTAACTATATGGCGGTAATGTCTAATTGCGTTTCGGACGAAGATTTCGCAAAAATGCAGCGGGACGGATTCGATCCCGGAAGTACCGAGTTTGACGATGTGGTTACCATTATCGATCATATCAAAGCGGCAATGATCCGCGGCGGTGCAGAGGTCAACGGTTATACCGACACAATCTCGGATGAAGCGCTTAAGGAGATCGCCGGGAACGAAGCAAACGCCAATGCGTTAAAGAACCGGTTTGAAGACAAAAACATCCCCCTGACGGAAGAAAGCGTTCAGGAGATCACGGACAGTTACGAGACCCTTTCCGCGCTGCCGCCTCTTACGGAAGCCGGAACGAAGTATCTGATGGAAAACGACCTTGCTCCTTCCGTGGAGCATCTCTATAAAGCCTCTTATGCATCGGGAACGAATGCGGGAGCACAGGGAAGAGGATACTATTCGGCCGGTGATATTGCCGGATATTATGCAAAAAAGCCGGATCAGGTGGATATT
>JAEEGL015019725.1_pt1 | contig 10386 bp, 10 predicted proteins | sample 9134231 | NCBI WGS metagenome assembly JAEEGL01 (sample SAMN16246548, study PRJNA631951) | gut metagenome | biome: gut microbiome; feature: rumen; material: fiber-attached | host: Bos | place: Iran: Karaj | collected 2018-10
CTTGCCTGCATTATAGCGAATGAGATGGGTGTTCATATCAAGACCACCAGCGGTCCCGCGATCGAAAAGCCCGGTGAAATGGCTGCTATCCTTAACGGACTTAACGAAGGTGATGTCCTTTTCATCGACGAGATACACAGGCTGAACAGACAGGTTGAGGAAGTTCTGTACCCTGCCATGGAAGATTACGCAATTGATATCATGGTGGGAAAGGGACCTACGGCAAGGTCGATCAGACTGGAACTTCCCAGGTTCACGCTTGTCGGAGCAACAACTCGCGCAGGACTGTTGACGGCACCTCTTCGCGACCGTTTCGGTGTAATTAGCAGGCTTGAGTTCTATACGCCGGCTGAGCTTTCAACGATCATAAAGCATTCCGCGAAGATCCTGGATGTCAGTATTGATGACAAAGGCGCCGAAGAGATGGCCAGAAGGAGCCGCGGCACGCCGAGACTTGCCAACAGGCTTCTGAAGCGTGTCAGGGATTTTGCCCAGGTCATTCATGACGGTGTCATTACCGAGGCTGTTGCGACAGAAGCTCTCGATCTGATGGGTGTCGATCCGATGGGACTCGATCATTCTGACAGGAACATGCTCCTTACGATAATCAACAAGTTTTCCGGAGGACCTGTCGGACTGGATACGATCGCCGCTGCCATCGGAGAGGATGCAGGAACAATATCTGATGTTATTGAACCTTATCTGATCCAGAACGGCTTTATTAACCGCACTCCCAGCGGAAGGGTCGCAACAGAGCGCTGTTATTCTCATTTCGGGATTGAGCACGCAGATGATGCAAACGGTTAACGCAAAGCATGAGTCCAAATTGCGGTTGCCTTATCAGTCCGTTTTGTATATAATCTATTAAGATTTATCCTAGGAGGTCGAAATGATCGGTAACAATGATATCGAAGTCGTTATAGGCGGTAAGGTCATTACCTTGAGCGGCTCTGAAAGTGAAGAATACATTCAGAAAGTTGCATCATACATCAACAACAAGATAGCAGAATACAATAACGTTGATTCGTTCAGAAGACAGCCTGCGGATATGCAGAACATTTTGTTGCTCCTTAACATAGCCGATGATTATTTCAAAACGAAGAAGCAGATAGATTCCCTTCAGGACGAGATAGAGGCCAAGGACAGGGAACTGTATGATCTGAAACACGAGCTGATAGCATCACAGATCAAGCTCGAGAGCAGAGAGAAGCAGATTAAAAATTTTCAGGGTAAATAAGAAGTGGGATGTCCTCTGACATCCCATTATTTTTTGGATAAAAATAAAATGACGATAAGCAGCAGAACAAACGAGAACGTTGAAAACAAAAGGCCGGAACTTCTCGCGCCCGCAGGAGACTATGAGTGCTTTATCGCAGCAATGAACGCCGGGGCGGATGCCGTATACCTCGGACTGTCCGACTACGGGGCAAGGGCATTTGCAAAGAATTTTTCGCAGGATGACCTTATAAATGCACTTGATATAGCGCATATTCTCGGCAGGAGGATATATCTGACCGTCAATACACTTCTTAAAGACGAGGAAATATCAAAGCTTTATGATATGCTTGAAAAGCCGTACATTAACGGACTGCACGGCGTGATCGTTCAGGATATCGGTGTTATGTCTTTCATACATCGCACCTTTCCCGAACTTGAGATCCATGTAAGTACTCAGGCTGCGATTACTTCTTCCAAAGGTTGTGAGATCTTTAAGGATCTCGGGGTAACCCGGATAGTACCGGCAAGAGAACTGTCGCTTGACGAGATCAAAAAACTTAAGATTGAAAGCGGACTGGAAGTTGAATGTTTCGTTCATGGCAGCATGTGTTATTCATATTCGGGCAAATGCCTTCTTTCATCGTTCATAGGAGGCAGGAGCGGTAACCGCGGAAGATGTGCGGGTCCGTGCAGACTCATGTATGATGATTCATATCCGCTGAGTCTCAAGGATATGTGCACGATCGATTTGATCCCTGAGCTGACAGATGCAGGGATTGATTCGTTCAAAATAGAAGGGCGGATGAAGAGCCGTGAATATGTATATGGTGTAACCTCACTTTATCGAAAATATGTGGATCTCTATTGCGGTAAGCATATCAGCGCTGTCGATCCCGACGACAGAAACAGGCTTATCTCATATTATACGAGGAGCGGAAACTGCACGGGTTATTATCACGCACATAACGGCACCGATATGATAACCATAGACTGCCCATCATATGAGAGCAGTACAAAAAGCGACAGCAAAAAGGATATTTCTAAGATCCCTGCAATCCCCGTGAAGCTCACATGCGAGATCAAAAACGGAAAGTCCGTAAAGATAAGTGCTGTTGCAACAGAAGCACAAGTTTCATTAACATCCGATGTGGTACCGGATAAAGCAACCGGGGGCGGACTTACCAAGGATGATGTAAAAGAACAGCTCATAAAGAGCGGAGGCACAAACTTCAGGGTAGAAGATATCAGCCTCGATCTGGATGAGTCACTTTTCATACCGAAAAGTAAACTCAATGCAATCAGGCGGGAAATTCTGGATGAGCTTAAAGACGAGATCGTATCATCGTATCGTCGAAAGCCTGTCAAAGAGAATATTTCGGAAAACAAGATTAAGGCGGACAATTCTCGAAAAAGCGCCCGGCCTGATGTCAATGCCAGCGTATTAACTTTAAGTCAGCTTCGGGAAGTCTGCAGAAACAGGACAGACGGCGTCGTTATTCCGCTTGATCTGATCGATGATCCCGGATTTGTGGCATTTAGCGATATGGCAGATGCTTTTGAGAATAAGAAAGTATATATAAGCCTTCCTTTCGTCATACGTGAAGAAGAAAAGGCAAACAGCTCCAAACGTATAACGGATACGATCGCAAGATTTTCTCAAAAACATGATATTGAAGGATTTTACATATCAAATAATGAATCGCTCGAAATACTTAAAGAAGCCGGATACAGCAATAACATAACCGGAGATATTCATATATATGCTTATAACCGCGAGGCATATGATATATATATATCCCAAGGACTGTTAAAAACGACGGTACCTGTCGAACTCAACTCAAAAGAGCTTTACGAAAGAGGGATAAAAGGCGAGGAACTTCTCGTGTACGGCAGGATCCCGGTCATGATAAGCGCAAGCTGCATTTATAATACAAAAAGCGGTTGCAGACCTTTGGAAAAGGGACATAAACTATATATCAAAGACCGCAAAAATGCCCGCCTTTTTGTGAACTGCATATGCACTCAGTGCATGAACGTGATCTATAACAGCGAGGTTCTTTCGATCTCGGACGAGGAAACTCTTTTCGACAGGATCAGACCTTCATCGGTCAGATTTGCTTTTACAGACGAGCCTGAGGCCACCGTAAAAGCTGTTCTTGATAAATATTTTGCCGAAAGGAATGATAACGGCTCAACAGGCGTTAAGCTTCTAGACAGATATACAAAGGGACATTTGAACAGGGGCGTTGACTGAATGGAAAACATTATTACCGAAGTAAGCAGATATCTTATGCTTTTATGCATGCTCATATATACGATACAGTGTTTTGCTGTTTTCCGTTTTGCGAACGAGTATGACCGGAAAGGTATATATCTTCGCCAGAACTTCTTCATGATCGTTGTGCATTTCACCGGTTTTCTTTCGCTTTATGCACAGAGCGGCGACCTCAAATACTTCAAGGCATACATGATGCAACAGCTCGGGATACTTGCGATTCTGTTCGCCTATCGCATGATCTATCCGAGGGCAAATGCACTCATCATCAACAACATGTGCATGCTCCTTACGATCGGGCTTATGATACTGACCCGGATATCTTACGCCAAGGCAATGCGCCAGTTCTATATCGTCATGGGGTCGGCGGCGATAACTCTGATCGTCCCGTTCATCATCAGCCGAATCAGATTTTTCGAAAAGTTCAAGTGGCTTTATGTCGGTATCGGTGCGGCGAGCCTTGCTGCTGTGCTTCTGTTTTCAACGGTCATAAACGGATCAAAGATCAATATAACCATCTCAAGTTATACTTTCCAGCCATCCGAATACGTTAAGATCATATTTGTGTTTGCGATCGCTTCGATACTGGCGCACGACCACAGCCTCAAAGCGATACTCATAAGCGCGGCGGTCGCGATACTTCATGTGCTGCTTCTTGTTGCGTCAAAAGACCTCGGAAGTGCCATCATATTCTTTATCGTATATTTCTGTATGCTTTATGCCGCAACAAGAAACATTCTGTATTTTGCCATCGGCCTTCTGGCGGGTGCGGCAGGCTGTGTTGCGGGATATAAACTGTTCAGGCACGTAAGAGTCAGAGTCACGGCGTTTCTCGATCCGATCGGAAACATAACGGATGCCGGATATCAGATAGCACAGAGCCTGTTTGCGATCGGTACAGGAGGCTGGCTCGGAATGGGGATAGGGCAGGGAGCCCCTCAGACGATCCCGGTCGTTGCAGCCGATTTCATCTTTTCCGCGATATGCGAAGAGCTCGGCGTAATATTCGGCATGTGCCTTGTGCTGCTTTGTCTGTCATGTTTCATCATGTTCATGAACATTGCGATGAAGTTCGAGGATCCATTCTTCAAGCTTGTTGCACTCGGCCTGTCGGTTGCATACATATTCCAGGTATTTTTGACGGTTGGCGGAGTCATCAAGTTCATACCGCTCACAGGTGTAACGCTTCCGTTCGTCAGTTACGGCGGAACCAGCGTCGCCGTAACATGCTGCGTATTCGGCGTTATCCAGGGCCTCTATATCAGCAAAGGTAAGGACAATGACAAAAAGCCGATGCCGACGGCCGCCGATTTTAAGACCGAAAAACTGAATATTGTCGATCTTGACAATACACAGAGTTTACAATTGAGAGATTTATGAAGATCAGTTTAAAAAGGAAAGAAAAAAACGAAAAAAACAACGTCCGAAAGGGACGCCATCATATTGATTCCAACCGTCAGATAGGCGCCATTACCTATGTTTTCCTGGTGCTGTTTCTTGTTATGCTCGCTTATCTCGGATATTTCACTCAGGCAAAGAGCAAGACGATAATAAACAACACTTACAATAAACGTCAGGCTCTTCTTGAAGGGCGCCTCATCCGCGGCGACATTCTCTCAAGGGATAGGGATGTTCTTGCAACGACGAAGTCGGACAACGATGGAGGCTACTACAGAAGTTATCCTTACAGGAACACTTTCGCACATATCGTGGGATATTCAACACACGGAGTTCTCGGAGTCGAGAGCATGGAAAACTATACTCTTCTGACATGCGACGGGAATATCGCCACGAGGATCAGGAACGATCTTGAGGGCAGAAAAAATCGCGGAGACAACGTGATCACCACTCTTGACACGTCGATGCAGGAAGCGGCTTACGACGCAATGGATGACAGACGCGGGGCGGTGGTGGCAATGAACGTCAAAACCGGCGAGATTCTGGCTGTCGTGTCAAAGCCCGATTTTGATCCGAACGAAGTCATTGGACGCTGGGATGTTCTTAACGCGGATACCGACAATTCTCCTCTCTTAAACCGTGCTTTCCTCGGTTCATACCCCCCGGGTTCGACGTTCAAGATAGTGACAGCGCTTGAATATCTGAAAGAAAACAACGGAAATGTCTCCGACTACGGATTTGAATGCAAAGGAAGCTTTGAATACAAAGGCTCTGTGATAAGCTGTTACAACGAGGTCAGTCACGGATGGGTCAACTTTGACGACAGCTTCGCAAAGTCATGTAACTCATCATTTGCCAACATCACCTCAAAACTGGATAAGAAAAAGTTCAAAGACACTCTCGAAGAGCTTATGTTCAACAAAGAACTTCCGCTTCCATTCAAGTACTCGATGGCTTCATCGGATATCGGAAAGGATTCAACGACAGATGAGCTCCTTCAGACCGGAATCGGTCAGGGCAGAACGCTGATAAGCCCGGTTCATATGCTTCTCATTACGAGTGCGATCGCAAATGACGGTATACTCATGAAGCCTTACGTGATTTCCGCCATCGAAAACTCCGACGGCGGAACGATAAGAAAGACAAGGGTCCGCGAATACGGCAGACTCATAGATGAGCGATATTCAAAAAGCCTTCAGAATATGATGCGCCAGGTCGTTGTCAACGGTACGGCAACGAGGATAAGGGATACGGAAGGGTACGAGATCTCGGGCAAGACGGGATCGGCCGAATACTCCTCAAACAAGGCTTTATCTCATGCATGGTTCACGGGATTTGCGGGAGAGGAAGAGCCTCAGATCGCCGTGACGGTCATTGTGGAAGGCGGCGGAAGCGGTGGCGCCGTTGCCGCTCCGATAGCCAAAAGAGTATTTGACGCTTATTTTAAGGAATGATACAATCACAGTCATGATAGAAGCGGTAAGCTGCGGCGGACTTGTGATCCACAGAGGCAAGATCCTGCTGCTCTACAAAAACTACAATAACAGATATGAAGGATGGGTCCTGCCGAAAGGTACTGTTGAAAAGGGTGAAAATCATGAGGCCACGGCTCTTCGGGAAGTAAAGGAAGAAGCCGGGGTAGACGGTACGATAGTCGAATACATCGACAAGACCATTTACTCGTTCGTAGTACCCGAAGATACGGTATCCAAAGAAGTACACTGGTACCTTATGAGATCCGACAGTTACGATTCAAAGCCCCAACATGAAGAATACTTCAGGGACAGCGGTTATTACAAATACCATGAAGCCTATCATCTGCTGAAATTTGACAACGAGAGAGTGATACTCGAAAAAGGCTATAATATATACAGACAGCTTAAAAGAGAACAGAAGTGGGAATAAAAAAGCTTTGGTGTGTTACACCAAAGCTTTTATTGAAAGATCCTTACGGCTTGCAAGATCAATATAATCACCGTTCTCGGATTTGACCATCGGCCGTGAGTATTTCTGTTTGTTTATCAGTACCACAACGCATATCGTTCCGTCGGAGAGTTCAACCTCTTTTCCGATGTATTCCTCGACCATCCTCTCAAGGAATGTCATATAACATCCGGTATCGTACTTGCCGTATCCGTCTCTTTCAAACATCTCAATAACGGTGAACGGACATAGCGGTGCGCGGTAAGACCTGTAACTTGTCATAGCCTCATAGCTGTCCAGTATCGCAATGATCTTTGCGAACTGATCGATCTGCTCATCAACGAGTCCCTGAGGATATCCGGTCCCGTCAATACGCTCATGGTGCATGAGAGAGCATACTTTGATACGCTCATCAATATTGAGCGGCTGAAGCAGCTTGTAACCGATAACCGTATGATTTTTAATCGTTTTGAATTCCTCGTCGGTAAGACGTCCCTGCTTAAGAAGGATATCCTGCGGGATCATAAACTTTCCTATATCATAATAAAATCCGCAAAGAACAATAGACTTGGCATCTTCCTCATCGAGCCGGAACCATTTGGCCGTATAATTACAGATGAGAGCCACATTTATCGAATGTGTATACAGGAAATCAGCCTCGGCGGTCTCAAGAACGGTCAGCATATCAAGAATTGTGATCTTGCTGTGTTTGAAAGGGGAAGTAATCTCATCAACGATCTCATAAAGCCTATCGGAATCTATAGGCTGCTTCGTTCTGAGAAAATCTTCCATCAGTTTCTTGAATTCAAAAAACTTCTTTGAATATATCTCAAAGAACTGATTGAAAGTCTTGCTGACCTTGATCTTTTCGAAATATGTCGTGAGGAAATCTTCGGGCTCCTTGATGTTTACGCATGTGATCTTTGCAATCTGGAGCTTCTGGATAAGAAACTTATCAAGAGACGTGTTCTTCTTGATTATTACATTCCCCTTATGGTCGATAACGTCTTCGGCGACGACCGCGCCCGGCTGAAGGCCGATAACCGCTTTAAGTTCCATATTTATACACCCCTTCCGTTTTTAGTATAAAAATCACATTATTTGTTGTCAATAATAAGATTTTCATTTTGGTGATTTTTTGATATAATCAATAAGGTTTTGCGAAGGATCGAAGGAGACGGATTTGATAAGGTTTGCAAAAACACCGTATGTTTCGGATAAAGTCAGTCCAAAGCTTTCTTCCGTCAAATGGAAGATGGCATGCGGGATAGGAATGACCGGACTTCATTTCATCACACTCGCCGATAATCGGAACGACCTTTTTGATATATATCCGGCTTATGTATTTAAACAGAAAAGCATAAGAAAGAGCGACCGTGTGATAATCGGTATTGCCGACAGCCGCAGCAGCGCGACCGAACTGATTGAGCAGATGATAAACGAATGCATGCAAAATACCGGCGGATTATCGGATGTTCGCGGCTATTTCGAACAACTAGTCAGGAATGATGAATAATGGCCGTTTTACTTTTGATATTAAAGATAATCGGGATCGTTCTTCTTTGTGTGATCGGACTGATCCTTTTAATAGCGGCCGTGTTACTGTTTGTTCCAATCAGGTACAGGATAAAGGCCGACAAGCCTCTGGATGGTGATCTTTCTGCTCTGGCAGGTGTTTCGTTTCTTCTTCATATAGTTTCGGGCAAAATTACTTATAATAAAAAAATAGATTACAGTGTCCGTGTATTCGGAATAAAAATCTATCCGAGAAAGAAGAAAACTGAACCTGCAGTTGAAGATAAAGATACTTCCAACGAATCTGCCGCGGTAGAACCGGTTGAAGAAAAACCGCAGGATAATGATTACGAGATTGACTGGAACGAGCCGGAACCTGTTCCGGAAACGGAAACAGAGACTGCAAGTAATGAAATAAATGATACCGAGACGGCAGATGCAGAATCCGATGATGAAGACATTTGGGATAAGACAGCGGCTTTTATAGAAAGATTCATCGAAAAGATCTCATCAAAGTATGATTCGATTTCGAAAAAATACGAGAGCATCCGATTCAAGATACGTTTTTTTGATAAGATGCGAAATGATGAGAGAAATCAGGAAGCTGTTCTATATATAAAAAAGAAAGTTCTGAAGCTTCTGAAAAAACTTGCACCGAAGAGTGTGAAGGGTTTTGTACATTTCGGATTTGAAGACCCTGCGACAACCGGTAAGATACTGATGTATCTGGCAATGATATATCCGGTACTTCCAAGGAAACTTATTATAGATCCCGGTTTTGATGACACGGACATTTACGGGAATATATTTATAAAAGGACATTTCTCTCTCATAACACCGGTAATGTGTTTTCTGGGCGTGTATTTCAACAAAGATATCAGGAGAATGCGCCGGTTGTTAAAAAAATACAAAGAAAAAACATCTTAACTGTTTAACGGACGGAGGAACATTATGGCAGAAAGCAGTTTTAATTCGGTAGTAAACTCACTTCTTGAGGGAATGGACGGATTTCTTTCGAGTAAGACGGTTGTCGGCGAACCCGTGAAGGTCGGCGATACCATACTTATCCCTTTTGTTGATGTTTCATTTGGTGTAGGTGCCGGAACATTTCGCGGTGACAAGAAAGATAACGGTGCGGGCGGATTGTCCGGTAAGATGACGCCGACGGCGGTACTTGTCGTTCAGAACAATTCAACCCGCGTTGTCAGCATCAAGAATCAGGATACGTTTACTAAGATCGTTGATATGGTTCCCGAGATAATGAATAAGATCACCGCAAAGAAGGAGAGCAAACTTTCCGATGATGAAGTAAGGGAAGCAACAGGACTTAACGAAGAATAAAAAAAGAACCTCGCAAGAGGTTCTTTTAATATGTTCGCCTTATTAAGCTCTCTCAACCTTATCGGATTTGAGACATCTTGAACAAACATGGAGTGTTGTGGGTGTGCCCTTTACCATGCATTTAACGCGCTTAACATTAGCGTGGAAGATACGGTTTGAACGTCTGTGAGAGTGGCTCACATTGTTTCCGAAATGTACGCCTTTTCCGCAGATATCACATTTAGCCATTTTAAAACCTCCTGAAAAACTATATATGAAAATACAATATATTTTTACGCAACATCGGTATTTTATCAAAAGATAATACCCTTTGCAAGTATTACTTTTTATGTGTATAATATAATCGCTTTTGCTTGTGTACAATAAGGCGATTCGCCTATCGGATAAAAAGGAGGTTTCTATATGAAAGAAGCTTTGGCAACAGGCAACGGAAATCTGATCATCGATGTGGATGTTGTTGCACAGTACGCCGGCAGTGTTGCGGTCGAGTGCTTTGGCATAGTCGGTATGGCTGCCGTTTCAATGTCGGATGGAATAGCCAAGATGCTCAAAAAGGAAAACCTTACAAGGGGCATCAATGTTGAGATGATAAATAACAAGCTCGTTCTTGATTTTCACGTTATAGTGAGTTACGGCGTGAATATCAGAGCGGTTGCGTCCAATCTTGTCAATAATGTCAAATACAAGGTGGAAGAGTTTACCGGTTTTGAGATCGA
>JAEEGL015688103.1_pt1 | contig 10386 bp, 8 predicted proteins | sample 9134231 | NCBI WGS metagenome assembly JAEEGL01 (sample SAMN16246548, study PRJNA631951) | gut metagenome | biome: gut microbiome; feature: rumen; material: fiber-attached | host: Bos | place: Iran: Karaj | collected 2018-10
CGCGGCAAAAACCGACGGGAGCAGCGACAGCAGCATCACCAGGCTCAGCAGCAGCGCAAGCAGCCGTTTTCGATTCCTTGTCACCCCGGGTCACCTCTCTGTCCAAATCCCTGCAGGAAGGGTTACATAATTGTACCTATTTTCGCATTATACCCGAGACAGATCGCTTCGTCAAGTTCCATCTTTTTTCGGCAGAGGGCGGATTCCACGCCCAAAGCGGCCCGGTTTCGGTTGAATTACGAACCGTTCTGTGCTATAATGCTCTCACTTTACAGCGAAGGAACCATTTTTGCAGCTGTCTGAACGCAAGCGGATCACCGCCGGCAATCCGTTCCGACTTCGAACGGGCCGCGGCGTGACGGCGGATCGGCTGCTCATCCCGCCCGGGAGCCGGCGCACGCCCGAGCCGCCCGGGGGCGGCTGCTTTCCGGCCGATACCTGAGAGAAAGGAACGACCTCGATGAATGCTCTGCGCCGCCGCTTCCTGCCCGGGGAGACCTCTCTGACGGGCGAAGCCCCCGCCGGGGTCCGTCTCGCCTGTCGGTGCCTCGCCTGGCTGGGGCTTGCCGCCGCGTTCTTTATGACCTCCTGGTTTCTCCGCGGCCATGTCGATCTTCTTTTGGATTCCGACGAGGCGAGCGAGCTGCTGCTCGGAAAGCTTCTCGCCGAAAAGGGCGGCGTTCTCTCGCGCGACTGGTATTACTCCACGGAACTCCGGGTCCTGAGCAGCAATCTTCTGACAGCACCCCTCTTCCGGTTGACGGACAGCTGGCACGCCGTGCGCGTCTGGATGCTCCGTATCAGCTGCGTCTGGATGCTGCTGTCCTATCTTCTGTATGGAAAAAGCGTTGAGGGCAGGCGATACTTCGTCGTGTTCGGGGTCATGCTGATGCTCCCGTTTTCCTATGACTATTACGCTTACACGCTCAAAGGCGGGTACTACTTTTTCCACATTGCCGTGATTTTCCTGACCCTGGCGCTCGGAGAAGTCTTCCTCCGCGAGAAGAGACGGCTGCGGCGCGTGACGGCGCTGGCAGCGGGGACCGTGCTGGCGGTTTTGACCGGGATGGGCGGGCCGCGGCTCCTGCTGCTGCTGTACCTTCCGCTTTTGGCCGCTGCGCTGGCGGATCTTCCCGGGCGATTCCGGCATTCGGATCGCAGCTGGCTCCTCTATACAGCGGCGGGCTGCTTCGGATGCGGCTTCGGGTATGCCCTCAACCGTCTGGTGCTCGCAAAACGCTACGCATTCTATCTCTGGGACGAATTCTCCCTTTCCGCACCGGATCTCGACCGGCTTCGCACGCTTTTGCGGGATTTCGTGGGCGGCTTCGGCTATCGGGACGGCGCTCCGCTTTCAAACATGCTGAGTCTTCTCTGGCTTGGCCTGACCGTGTGCGCGATCCTGCACGCGCTGCGGCATCGGGAGGCGGCAGGCGGCAGCCCGCGGCGTCTCGCCCTCTGCATGCTCTTCGCCTTCGGATTCTTCGCGGCGGTCTACACTTTTACGGATCTGTATTACATCTCCCGCTACAACCTGACGATCGTCGTGCTCTCCATTCCGCTGCTGGCCTGGTTTTTTGCTCTGTCTGACCGGAAAAAGGCGGCGGCGCAGCTGCTTATCCTCGTTTTGGTCGGGGGCTTTTCCTTCCTGGGCGTGCGCTTTTATCAGGCGGAGGGGGAAAAGAACGCAACCGGCCCGCTGCGGAAGGTCGGCCAGTTTCTGGTGGATCATGCGTATACCCAGGGCTATTCCACCTTCTGGAACGGCAATGTGCTGACGGAGCTGACCAACGGCGAGATTGAGGTCTGGTGCTGGACTGCGGATGCGGAGAAGTATCCGGAGGTCGAGACCCCGGACGATCTCTACCTCTGGCTCCAGGTGAAGCGCCACAGCACCTCTGTCCCCGAGGGCAAGCTGTTTATGATCCTCACCCTCCCGGAATTCGAGCTCTGCTCCTGGGGCGAAAGGCTGCGGGAGGAGGACGTCGTTTACCGCATAGGGCAATACACCGTCTTCGGCTATGACAGCCACGACGAAATGCTCGCCATTCTCTGCCCGGACCGGCCTGCCTGATTCGGATCAGAGTTGGTATGAGTTGAAATAAGCGCCGTTTGGTGCTATAATCCCTCTCACTTTACAGCGAAGGAACCGTTTTTATGCAGTTATCTGAACTCAAGCTGATCACCGCCGGCAATTTAATACGACTTCGAACGGGCCGCGGTATGACGCAGGCGGAGCTCGGAGCAATGCTGAATTATTCGGACAAGACCATCTCCAAGTGGGAGCGGGGCGAGGCGATTCCCGACGCCTATGTTCTCACGCAGCTTGCGGAGATCTTCGGCGTGACGGTGGATCGGCTGCTCAGCCCGCCCGAGAGCTGGCACCCGCCCGAGCCGGAAAAGAAGCAGGAGCACAGCTACAGCACCGAGGTGATCATCGCCATCGCCGTGATCGGGGTGTGGACGCTGGCCCTGACGGCCTTTGTCGCGCTCTGGCTGGCGCACATCATCTGCTGGCAGATCTTTGTGGTGACGCTGCCGGTCTCGATCCTGACGTATCTGGTGCTCATCTGCTATTTCAGAAAGACAAAGCATCTGAAATATGTCATCGCCGCGTTCGTACTGAGTCTGTTTGTGATGATCTATCTGCTGTTCCATCAGGAAAACCCCTGGCAGATCTTCCTGATCGCCATTCTGGCGGAGGTCATTGTTTTCCTGAGCTTCCGCGTCCGCCGCAGACCGCCCAAAAAAGCCGAAGCGCAGGACCGCGGCCAGGAAACGCGCTCCTGAGCGTAATTCCACAAATTGTAGAGTGATTTTCCGCCCCGGTAGAGACGTCTCTACCGGGGCTTTTCGCGCGGTAGACCGCGCGGGGACGAGAGTAGCTTGCGGCAGGGCCGGCCGCGGCGTATGCTGGTGCCATCAAGAATCGCCCTGCGAAGCCCGTTTCGCAGGAAAAACGGAAAGGAGCGTCTCCATGTCCTATGTTCTGAGCTGCTGCTCCCCGGCCGATCTGTCGAAGGAGCATTTTGAATCGATCGATGTGAAATATGTCTGCTTCCACTACCGCCTCGACGGCGTGGAGCACCCGGACGATCTCGGGCAGACCATCCCCTTTGACGAGTTCTACCGCGCCATGGCCAACGGCGCCGACACCAGCACCTCTCAGGTCAGCATCAGCGAGTATGTGGAGTTTTTCACGCCGTTTCTGCAGGCGGGGCAGGACATCGTGCACGTCACCCTCTCCTCCGGCATCTCGGGCACGATCAACTCCGCGGAAAACGCGGCTATGATTCTGCGCGAGCGTTTTCCCGAGCGGCAGATTTTCGTCGTTGACTCGCTCGGCGCGTCGTCGGGCTACGGCCTGCTGATGGACACCGCCGCCGCGAAACGTGACGAGGGCCTGAGCGCGGCGGAGCTCGCCGCCTGGATCACGGAAAACCGCCTGAAGCTGCACCACTGGTTTTTCTCGACCGATCTGAGCTTCTTCGTCAAGGGCGGACGCATCTCGAAGACCGCGGCCGTCTTCGGCGGCCTGCTGGAGATCTGCCCGCTGATGAACATGAACAATCTCGGGCAGCTGATCCCCCGCTTCAAGATCCGTACCAAGAAAAAGGTCATCCGCGAGTGCGTCAAGCAGATGGAGCTGCACGCGCGAGACGGCTATGACTACAACGGCAAGTGCTATATCTCCATGTCCGCCTGCCTGCCCGACGCCAGGGCCGTGGCCGCGCTGGTGGAGGAGAAGTTCCCGAAGCTCAGCGGCAGGGTGGAGATCAACAACGTCGGCAATCTCATCGGCTCGCACACCGGTCCCGGCACGGTGGCCCTGTTTTTCTGGGGCGACGAGCGCGTGGACTGACACGGGGATTTTCCTGTTGCAAAAGCGCATTACGGGCGTTAAAATATCCTTATCGTGTTTCGATAAGGATATTTTTTATGCCTGTTCTGTCCCCGGGACGGAGAACAAACCACAGAGTATTTGTTTTGAGGATGTTTTTATGAATTCTGCCAATGAGCAAAGCGGACGGCGGCACGGCGGCGCGCTGCTGCGCGGACTCGGACGGGCCGGTTTCCTGCTTCTCTGGACCCTCGTTCTGACAGCGTTTGTGCTGCTGGGCGTGATCTGGGTGATGGAGAAGGGACCTTCCCCGACGCTGACAGAGGTGTTCTGCCGCTCCATGCGGGAGACGAGCGCCCTGCGCTGGATCCCCGGCCTCTTTCTGGACGAGGAGGAGCTGGAGCGGTACCGCAGCGAGAGCACCGAGACCGTGGAGACCGAGGCGGTGAACACATCCCTGATCCACATCGCCGAGGGGAGCTCCGTACCGGAGAGCGGCGAGGCTCAGCGGCCGCTCGAGCTGATCGACATCTCGGAGGGGCGCGTCAAGGGCAAGCTGCTGATCGTGCGCGATCCCGGCCGGGTGATCCTCGGCACTTCGGACAATCTCGGCCTCCAGGCCGGTCTGCAGCTGACCGAGATGGTCGCCAAATACGGCGGCGTGGCCGGCATCAACGCCGGCGGCTTCAACGATGAAAACGGCCTCGGCAACGGCGGAATCCCGCAGGGGCTTGTCATTACGAACGGAGAGCTGGTCTGGGGCAGCGGCGAGACAACGTATAACGTCGTCGGCCTGGACGGCTCCGGGATTCTCCATGTCGGCACAATGACCGGGGCGCAGGCCCTGGAGTACGGCATTCAAAGCGCGGTCAGCTTCGTCACGCACGACGGCGTCGCCTCCTCTCTCATCATCAACGGCGAGGTGCAGACGCGCAACCTCTCGAGCGGCGTCAACCCGCGCACAGCCATCGGCCAGCGCCCCGACGGGGCTCTGCTGCTGCTGGTGCTGGACGGGCGTTCCAGTACGACACTCGGCGCGACGATGGAGAACGTCGCCGATATCATGCTGGAGTACGGCGCGGTGAACGCCGGAAATCTGGACGGGGGCTCGTCCTCCGTCATGGTGTACGAGGGGGCGATTATCAACAACTGCGCCTCTGTGACGGGGCCGCGGTCGATCCCCACGGGCTTTATCGTACTTCCGGAGGAGGGAGAGGCATGAGAAACAACCCTCTGCTGTCGTCGCTGCGCCGTGCGCTTGCGTGCGCCGCGGCGCTCCTTCTTCTGCTCGGCGCGGCGGCCCCGGCCGGAGCGGACGCGGGCGTCGGCCTGACCGTCTGCGCGCCGGAGGGCGTCACGGTATGTCTCAATGGAGAGACGCTGGCCCCCGACCGGGCCGGGCGGGAGCTTGAGCCGCTTCTTGCCGCGCTGGAGAGCTACATCGACCCGGAGAGCTCCCGGCGCCTGGTCTGGAATCTTCCGGCCGGTACGGACGCCGCCGCCGTCACGGCTGAGAGCTCCGACGGGCAGGCGCTCGGCCCCATCGCCCTTTCCGGGAACACGCTGCGCTTTTCCCTGCCCGGGGACGAGGCGCTGCGGGAGGAGCGGGAAGCGCGTGTTCTGGAGTGGTTTAACTGGTTCTTGCTCTATGGCGCCAACGCCTACAACGCGAACCTGTACTACGCGCTGCTCAGCTGTACGCTGCAGGGCAGTTCGCTCTACGATTATATCCTCTACAGCTCCGACGCCATGGTTTGGGCCTGCGGAACACGGCTGGAAAACGAGGAAGTGAGCGTCTCGCATTTCGTGCCCCACGGCGAGCGCTGCTTTACCTGCCTTGTCCACCAGACGGCGACCTGCAGCGCCGTCTCCTGGTATGACAGCTTCTCGTATGAGATCGACAACTGGTATGAGATGGCCTTCGTCTACGAGGGCTGGACCTGGTATGCCGCCGCCATGGAGCGGCTTCCCGTCGATGTCGGGTCTGCGGAGGATCTGGACGTCGGGCTGCACCGCCTCCCGGTAAGCGACGGGCGCGTGAAGGGTACGCTGCTGATCGTGGACGACCCGAAGCGCGTGCTGCTCGGCACCTCCGACAATCTCGGACACGAGGCCGGGCTGCAGCTTCCGGCGCTGGTGGAGAAATACGGCGGTGTGGCCGGCATCAACGCCGGCGGCTTCAACGATGAAAACGGCCTCGGCAACGGCGGGATTCCGCAGGGGCTTGTGATTGCCGGCGGTGAGATTGTCTGGGGAAACGCCGAGACGACGTATCAGGTCGTCGGTCTGGACGGAGAGGGCGTTCTCCGCGTCGGCACGATGACCGGGGCGGAGGCGCTTGCGGAGGGCATACAGAGCGCGGTGAGCTTCGTCACCTTTGACGGCGTGGGCTCGGCCCTGATCATGGACGGGGCGCTGCAGGCGCAGAACCTCGCGCGCGGCGTCAATCCGCGCACGGCCATCGGCCAGCGCTCCGACGGCGCGCTGCTTCTGCTCGTGCTGGACGGGCGTTCGGTCGACGCGCTCGGCGCGACGACAGCCGACGTGGCACGCGTCATGCTGCGCTGCGGCGCGGTGACCGCCGGGAATCTGGACGGCGGCTCCTCCTCCGTGATGGTGTGCAGGGGAGAATACGTCGGCTTCTGCAGCTCGGTGACCGGACCGCGGTATATCCCCACGGGCTTTATCGTACTTCCGGAGGGAGAGAGCCATGCCTGAGAGAGAAAAACGCAGATCGCCCTGGCGGCGGTTCCTTCTCGTCTATACCGTTCTGTTCCTGCTGCTCGGCGCGGCGGGCTGCTATGTGCTGTACCGCTATGCCGCCGCTTATGAGAGCTCGCGCCCCGAGCGCGTGATGGACGAGCTGATGGCGGCGACGGATGAGGACGCCTGGTACGACTACGCTCGAGACGGCGCGGATCTCTCCGTGTCGGAGTTTGAAGACGGGGAGGCGCTGTTCGACGCCTTCTTTGACACAGCCGTGCGCGGACACTCCCTGAGCTATCGAAAGGCCCCGGGCGAATACAGCGCCGAACGCCCCGCGTATACGGTGCGCGGCGGCGGAAAAGATCTCTGCACCGTGTATCTCGCGCCCATCGGCGAAGGAAAGGCGGGCTTCGGCCGTGAGCTCTGGCAGGTGGGCGAGGTGCGCTCCTGCTTTTCGCTGTCCCGGCTGGAGAGCATTGCCGTTGTGATCGACGCGCCGCCGGGCGAGACCGTATACCTCAACGGCGTCGCCCTCGCAGAGCGCTTCCTCACCGGGGAGCGGGTCGAGCCTCCGGAGCTGACGGAGCTGGAGCGCCGCTCTGATGCCCCGCCGCTTTACGACCGCTGGCGGGTCGATGCGCTGTACGGCGCCATCACCGTCACCGACCGGGACGGCCGCGTGCTCAGCCCGCTGCGGGAGGAGGACGGAATCGTCCGTTATGTTCTCGCGCCGGAGACGCTTCACAGCCTGACCGTCTGTGCCCCCGAGGGTGCGGCCGTGCTTGTCGGCGGCGCCGTGCTGGATGCGCGCGAGGCCTCCGTCGGGGAAGACCCGATTCTGGACGGGCTGGACGCCTACACCGGCGGCGAGGCCCCCAGGCTGCTTACCTGGCATTATGAGGGCTTGTACGCCGAGCCCACGGTGGCCGCCCGGGACGCCGAAGGGCGCTCGATGCGCGCCGTCACGGGAGACCGGGGCGAGCTTCGTTTCTTCCCCGAGAGCGACGAGGAGCTGCAGAGCGAGGTCGAACCGCGGGTTCGGGACTTTTTTGACTGGTACTTTGAATACGCCGGCAGCGCGTATAACGTCTATCGCTACAACGCGCTGCTCAACGCGATCCTGCCTGAGAGCGAGCTGTATGCCTATGTGCGCGACAGCGCCGAGGGCATGATCTGGGCCAGCGCGACCGAGATCACCTACGACGAGCTGGTGTTCGATCATTTCCGCCGCGTCGGGGAAAACTGCTTTACCTGCACGGTGCGGTGCAAGGCAAGTCTGTCCAGCACCTCCTGGTATGAGAGCCATACCTATGCGATGGAGAGCAGCTACGAGCTGGCCTTTGTCTATGTGGGCTGGAACTGGTATGCCGCGGCGATGTCGGTCCTCGCGGGGTAATACAAAGCAGCCGGGGACGTGTTTCCCCGGCTGCATTGTTTTATGTATTCGGATCAATCGTCCTTTTTGCCCAGGATCGACAGAAGGCGCAGGAACAGGTTTGCGATATCCATGTAGATATCGAGCGCGCTGTCCACGGCGTTGTCGACGGTTTTGGCAAACTGCTGCGAGCGGTGGATATCAAAGCCGATGTAGAGACTGAAAACCCCCGCGGCGATCCAGTCGGTAACGTCCTGCCGCACGCGGAACAGAAGCAGCACGATCTCGCAGAGCAAAAGCCCGCCGAGCACACCCAACAGCGCCCCGCCCAGCTTCTCAAACAGCTGCGGCACCGCCAGCGCAAGCCCCAGCATCCCGCCGGAAATGAGCAGCGTGTACAGAAACGCGTCCGCGACCACGCGGGAACTGACGCCGCCATAGGCCGCGACCACCGTCGCAATCATCAGCCCGAAGGGCAGGACCACCAAGTTATAGCCCAGGAAGCTGACGATGGGATTGTTGGATTTCGCGGCGATGTGGACGCCGGCAAAGGCGCAGACAAAGTAGATAACAAGGAAGACGACCGGGTTGATGCGCTCCACAACACCCCCGGCGAAGACGCACAGCAGCACGTTTACCAGCAGGCCCCACAGCAGCACACCGATCAGCACAAGGTTATACAGCCGGTCGCTGATGATCGTCTCGGCGTCGTAGCTGGCGTTGAGGCGCGCCTCGCGCGCGGCCCGGCCGAGCAGAAGACCCCCGCCGGCCGCGATTTTGCCGACCTGCTTTGCCTGCGCATTGCGGGTGGCCTGCGGTGTCAGAATTGCGCCGCATTCGGTACAGAATTTGGCTCCTTCGGGGATGATCGCCTTGCATTGCGGACAAATCATACTCTCACCTCTTGATCATTTATCGTTCATGGCATTACTATACCATGATGAAAACGAGAAAACAAGCCTTACCGGCTGCCTTTTTCGACCGTTCGTCTGCGGAGATCGGATTTGTCCTGCGCTAAGCGGGGTGCAAGCCGTGAGCTGCGGCAAGGGGTTTCTGTGCCCGCCGCTCACGACCCACGAAAACAGACACCCCTGAAAAGCCGCTTTTCAGGGGTGTCTGTTTTGTTATCCGGGAAGAAAGCTCAGCGGATCGGCCGGACGACCGTCCACTAGGACGGAGAAGTGCAGATGGCTCTCCTGGCCGATCTCGCACAGGGCCGTGCTGCCGACGGCGCCGATCGGGCTGCCCGGTTCGACCCAGGAGCCGACGCTCACGGCGGGCTCCCGCTCAAGGTTTGCGTAGACCGTGGCCGCGCCGTCGCCATGGTCGACGGTCACGACCGTACCCAGCAGATCATCCTGCCGGACGCTCTCCACCATGCCGGCGTGCGCCGCGCTCACCGGCGTTCCCGCCGCGGCGGAAATATCGATGCCGGCGTGGGTGCGCCAGTCGCGCATGGTGATATCATAGCCGAGCGCCTCGGTGCTGTGGCCGCGGGCCACCTCGCCGCTGACCGGCCAGACATAGACCGGGGAAATGGGCACCGCCTCGTTCCAGACGGGCTCGGCGGCGGGCGCCTCCTCAGCCAGGGTGGGCACAGGCTCCTCCTCGGGCAGGAGCACCTCGGCCGGGATCGCCGTCTGCTCCTGCGGCGGGACGACCACCGTCTCCACCCGCTCCCCCTCGTCGGGGTTCATTACGCTGATCTCTTCCACCATAGCCCGCTCTCCCGCCGCCATCATCCAGGCGGACGCGCCGATCACCGCGGCGCACAGGAAAAGGACTATGTAGAAGCCCTTCCCGTTGAAAAATCTCTCCAGCCTTGCGCCGGAGCCGTTGCTGTTCATCTTGCTTCCTCCTCTGTAAAATCAGGTTTGCATACCTATTCTTGCCTCGGGAGGCAATGAATATACATATCAGTTGTAAAAAAGCGGAAGGAATGATAAACTGAATCCATCCTGATTTCAAAGGGGGCACGACCCGTGATCACAGAAAAAGTCATCAAGAATTTGAAGCTGCGCGGCTACGCGGTGCAGCACTTTGCGACAGGCGCCGAGGCGGTGGAGTATCTCGCCGGGGCCGTCCGGAACACGACCGTCGGCATCGGCGGGAGCATGACGGCGCAGCAGCTCGGTCTGTATGAGACGCTCAGCGAGCGCAACGAGGTCTTCTGGCACTGGAAAACGCCGGGACCGGACACGCTCGAGAAGGCCAACCACGCCGCCGTGTACATCACCAGCGTCAACGCCATGACCGAGGGCGGCGAGATGCTGAACATCGACGGGCGCGGCAACCGTCTGGCCGGGCAGGTGTTCGGGCGGAAAAAGGTCTATTTCGTCGTGGGCGCGAACAAGCTCTGTCCCGATTTTGACTCGGCACTCTACCGCGCGCGCAACACCGCCGCCGTCACCAACTGCAAGCGCTTCCCCAACAAGCCGCCCTGCCAGATCGACGACAAGTGCCA
>JAEEGL015748992.1_pt1 | contig 10386 bp, 11 predicted proteins | sample 9134231 | NCBI WGS metagenome assembly JAEEGL01 (sample SAMN16246548, study PRJNA631951) | gut metagenome | biome: gut microbiome; feature: rumen; material: fiber-attached | host: Bos | place: Iran: Karaj | collected 2018-10
CCTGAGTTTATACTCGGGGCCGCGGGGCCTTTGTCATTGGCGAACCAGTGACCGAGTCACTGGTGTAGGCGCCCGCAAATTTGTCATTCCGAACCAGTGACCGAGTCACTGGTGTGGGAATCCGCGTCCCTCGTTCCCAAGAAAGAGAAACGGATTGCCACGCCAGTGTGCGCACTGGCTCGCAATGACAGGGAGGGGGAGAGGAGAACGGCCCCCTTTAGGCAAGGGGGGCTTTACGGATTGCCGCGGCGGGCGCTTTTTGCGCACATATTTCACGGATTGCTCTTCCTTTTTCGGAAAGACTGTGGTAGAATACTCTGAAATCATTTGAGCAAAATGAAGCTCCAACAGCATTTTATCCGGGAGGAATCACCATGGGCGAGAATTATATCAGCTGCAGGGAAGCCAACGGCAGCATCAACATTTCGGAAGACGTGATCGCGAGCATGGTCCGCAGCGCGATCCTGGAGGTGGAGGGCGTGGCCGGGCTTGCCAATACCGCCGGCGCCGAGATCGCCGATCTCATCGGCATCCGTACCCTCACCAAGGGCGTGAAGGTCCAGTTCGTGGACGGAAAGGTGATCGTGGATATCATCATCACCGTGTCCTACGGCAGCAACGTGGTCAAGGTGGCCCGCAGCGTGCAGGAAAAGGTCCTCACGGCGGTCCAGGCCACCACGGGCCTGGAGCAGGTGGAGGTCAACGTCCACGTCACCGGCATCGCTTTCGAGAAATAAACTCCGAGGAGTATTGTCATGAAGAGAACGACGGCCAGAGAGCTTGCCATTCAGCTCAGCTTTGCCGCAGCCGCAAACGGGATGGAGCCCGGGGAACTGCTGGACGCCTTTTTCCAGCCGGAGCACTACGAGACCCTGTGCGCGGAGCAGGAGCTGTTTGCAGAGTACCCCGACGACAGGCAGATGGACTATATCCGCCGCCTGACCGTCCTCACCGCGGAAAACCGCAGCGAGATCGACGGCTTTATCGAGCGCTACGCCAGGGGCTGGAAGGTGGAGCGTATCTCCCGCACCGCCCTGGCGGTCCTGCGCTGCGCCATCTGCGAGATCCTGTATCTGGACGAGGTGCCCAACGCCGCCGCCATCAACGAGGCGGTGGAGCTGGACAAGAACTACGACGATCCGGACACCGTCGCCTTCGTCAACGGCGTCCTGGGCGGCTTTATGCGGGGCGAGTTCCCCGAAGCGGAGCAGGAGTGATCCATGGACAGACCCACGCTCAGCGTTTCGGAGCTGAACGCGTATATCAAGTCCCTGCTGGATGAGGACGGCCTGCTGGCCAATGTCTGCGTCCGCGGCGAACTGTCGAATTATAAGATCTACCCCTCCGGGCACCACTATTTCACCCTGAAGGACAGCGAGAGCAGCCTGCGCTGCGTGATGTTCCGCGCCAGCGCCGCAAAGCTGCGCTTTCGCCCGGAAAACGGCATGTGCGTCACCGTCAGCGGCCGCGTCGCGGTCTATCTGCGGGACGGGGCCTATCAGCTCAACTGCAGCTCCCTCATGCCCGAGGGACAGGGCGACCTGCAGGTCGCCTTTGAGCAGCTCAAGGCCAGGCTCTCCCAGGAGGGGCTCTTCGACGCGGCCCACAAAAAGCCGCTGCCGGCCTTCCCCGGGAGGATCGCCGTCATCACCTCCTCCGCCGGGGCCGCCGTGCACGATATGATCCGCATCCTGGGCCGCCGCTGGCCCATGAGCAAGGTCCTGCTGCTGCCGGTCCGGGTCCAGGGGGCGGAGGCGCCCCCGGAGATCGCCGGTGCCATCCGCTACGCCAACGAGTTTCAGCTGGCCGACCTCATCATCACCGGCCGGGGCGGCGGCTCCATGGAGGATCTCTGGGCCTTCAACGACGAGCGGGTCGCCCGGGCCATCTACGCCTCCGCGATCCCCGTCATCTCCGCCGTGGGCCATGAGCCGGACGTGACCATCTCCGACTATGTGGCGGACCGGCGGGCCTCCACGCCCTCCAACGCCGCAGAGATCGCCGTGCCGGACTGGCGCGAGATGCGGGAGCAGCTGGACGCCTACGGCATCCGGTCCCGCCAGGCCATGGAAAAGAAGCTGGGTACCCTGGCCCAGCGGCTGGACGCCCTGGGGAAGAAGCGGGTCCTCCAGGACCCCGGCGTCTATCTGGACAACCGACGGATGGATCTGGACCGCGTGCGGGACAGGCTGCTGGCCGCCCAGGACCGCGTCCTTGCGGCAAAGAAGCAGCGCTTTGTGAAATTGGGGGCGTCTCTGGACGCCATGAGCCCCCTGCGGGTCTTGTCCCGGGGCTATACCGTCGCCCTCAAGGACTCGGGGGCACCCGTCCGTTCGGTCCGGGATCTGAGGACCGGCGAGCGCGTCAGCGTCCGTTTCAGCGACGGAGAAGCCCGCTGCCGCGTGGAAGAACTGGTGGAAGGAGTTTGACCCATGTCTGAAAAACTCAGCTTTGAGCAGTCTCTCGCCCGTCTGGACGAGATCGTACGTCATCTGGAAAAAGGCGACCTGCCCCTGAGCGACTCTCTCTCGCTGTTTGAAGAGGGGACCGGTCTGCTCGCGTCCTGCAGCGCCATGCTGGAGGAGGCGGAGCAGAAGGTGGTGAAGCTCCGCAAGGGGCCGGACCGGCAGCCGGAGGAGATGCCCTTTGAGGATGAGGCGTGATATGACGGCACAGGAATACAAATCCATCGTGGATCGTCAGCTTTCCCGCTGCTTTGAGACGGAGGAGGACTTTGCGCTGCACGGTCTCGCCGAGGCCATGCGCTACAGCCTCCTTGCCGGCGGCAAACGCATCCGGCCCATGCTGGTGCTGGAATTCTGCCGCGTGACCGGGGGCGACCCTTCCGCCGCGCTGCCCGTGGCCTGCGCCGTGGAGATGCTGCACACCTACAGCCTGATCCACGACGATCTGCCCTGCATGGACAACGACGCGCTGCGCCGGGGCAGACCCACGAACCACGTGGTCTACGGGGAGTGCACCGCGACTCTGGCCGGGGACGCGCTGCAGGGGGAGGCCTTCGGGACGATCCTTCGCTCCGCTCTGCCGGCCGAGCGCCGCGCCCGCTGCGCCATGCATCTGGCCAACGCCGTCGGGCTGGACGGGATGTGCGGCGGCCAGTTCCTGGACATGGAAGGCGAGGGGAAGGACCTCACCGCCGGACAGCTGGATGAGATCAACAGCCGCAAGACCGGCGCGCTGCTGACCGCCGCCTGCCTCATGGGCGTCGCCGCAGCCGGCGGGTCTGAGGAGCAGGAGGAGGCGGCCGCCCGCTACGGCGCGGCCATCGGCGCCGCGTTCCAGATCCGGGACGACATGCTGGACGTCCTCAGCACCGAGGCGGAGCTGGGCAAGCCCATCGGCTCCGACCGGGAAGAAAAGAAGAATACGTATATGGCCCTGTACGGAGAGGAACGCTGCGCCGCGCTGGTGGACAAGCTGACCGGCGCCGCCAAGGACGCGATCCGCGGCTGCTTTGCCGATCCGGAGTTCCTCTGCTCTCTGGCGGATTCCCTTGCACAGAGAAGAAATTGAACGACAGGCGGATAGGGGATCATTTTGAGCATATTAGAGAAAATCAATTGTTCTGAAGACGTAAAAAAACTGCCGGAGGACGCTCTGGAGCCTTTGTGCGCCGAGATCCGGGAATGCCTGATCCGGAGCGTATCCAAAACCGGCGGCCATCTGGCGTCCAATCTGGGCGTCGTGGAGCTGACAGTCGCCCTGCATCGGATCTATGATACCCGGCGGGATCGGCTGATTTTTGACGTGGGGCATCAGTGCTACGCCCACAAGATCCTCACGGGAAGAAGAGAAAATTTTGGCACGCTGCGTCAGTACGGCGGCATCTCGGGCTTTCCCAAGCCCCATGAGAGCGAGGACGACGCCTTTATTGCCGGCCACGCCTCCAACTCCGTGTCCGTGGCTCTCGGCATGGCCAAGGCCCGGACCCTGAAGGGGGAGGACTATGACGTGGTCGCCGTGATCGGCGACGGCGCCATGACCGGTGGTCTTGCCTACGAGGGTTTGACCAACGCCGCGGCCAGCGGCGAACCCCTGGTCGTCATCCTCAACGACAACAACATGTCCATCGACCCCAACGTGGGCGGTATGGCCAGCATGCTCCAGAAGATGCGGGTCCGCCCGGGGTATTACAACTTCAAGCGGATCTACCGGGACGTGTTTTCCCACGCGCCGTCCCTGTACCGGTTTAATCACGAGTTCAAGGAGTGGGTGAAATCCCGGGTGCTGCCGGACAATATGCTCAGCGCCCTGGGGATGGAATACATGGGCCCCGTGGACGGGCACGATCTGTCAGAGCTGGAGAACGTCATCCGCTGGGCCAGAGAGCTCCGCCGCCCGGTGCTGGTGCACGTTCTGACGAAGAAGGGAAAAGGCTGCCCCTATGCGGAGGAGCACCCCGAGCGCTACCATGGCGTCGGGGCCTTCGATCCGGTCACCGGCGCGACCGCAGATCCCGGGACCTGCTTTTCCGACGTTTTCGGCGAAAGCCTGAAGCGATTCGGGGAGCGTGACGAACGGATCGTCGCCATCACCGCGGCCATGGCCTCCGGTACGGGTCTGGACCGGTTTGCCGAGCGCTTTCCGAAGCGTTTCTTTGACGCGGGGATCGCCGAGGGACATTCCGCCGCGTTTGCCGCCGGCCTTGCCAAGCAGGGCTTTATTCCGGTCTTCGGCGTCTATTCCAGCTTTTTGCAGCGCGGATTCGACATGCTGATCCACGACGTCTCCCTTCAGCGCCTCCACGCGGTCTTCGGCGTGGACCGGGCGGGGATCGTTGGCAGCGACGGTGAGACCCATCACGGCATCTTCGATCTGGCCTATCTGCGCGCGGTACCTGGGATGCAGATCCTCTGTCCCGCCTCTTTCGCCGAGCTGAGTGATTTCATGGAGCGCGCCCTGTTCGAGCTGGACGGCCCTGTCGCCGTTCGTTATCCCCGCGGCGGGGAGGGCGAGTACCGCGACGGCGGAAAAGAGGACGAGCGCGTTGTGCGTCACGGCGGCGATCTGACTCTGGTCTGTTACGGGACCATGGTCAACGAGGCTTTGAAGGCTGCCGAGCTCCTGCAGGAGCGGAACGTATTTGCCGAGGTGGTGAAGGTCAACCGCATTTCTTCCGACGATCACGAGCTGTGCCTGCGTTCTCTGGAAAAGACGGGGCGCCTCTTGATCGCGGAGGAGGTCTGCGCCGCCGGCTGTCTCGGCGAGCAGATCCTGTCTCAGGCCGCGTCGCATGGGATCCTCGTGCGCGGCGCCAGGCTCCTGAATCTGGGAGCGGGGATCGTTGCCCACGGGGACCGGGCGCATCTGATGCGCGATCATGGGATCGACGCCGCCTCCATGGCAGAGGCGGGGCTGTCGCTTCTTTGAGCGGAAGGGGACGGTCATGAAGAAGGTCAGACTGGATCAGCTGGTATACGACCTGGGCTTTACGGAGAGCAGGGAGCGGGCCAAGACTACCGTGATGAGCGGTCTGGTGTATGTAAACGGCCAGAAGGCTGACAAGCCGGGCATGCCCGTGGACCCTGAGGCGAAGATCGAAGTGCGCGGCTCTGCGCTGCCTTTCGTCAGCCGAGGCGGCTTCAAGCTGGACAAGGCGCTGAAGGTCTTTCCCGTGGATCCCGCCGGGAAAGTCTGCATCGACTGCGGGGCCTCCACTGGCGGCTTTACGGACGTGTTGCTGCAGCACGGCGCGAAAAGAGTATATTCCGTGGACGTGGGCTACGGGCAGCTGGCCTGGAAGCTCCGCACGGACGAGCGGGTCGTGAATCTGGAGCGCACCAATCTGCGCTATATCACCCGCGAGCAGATCCCTGAAGATCTTGATCTGGCGGTGATGGACGTGTCCTTCATCTCCATCCGCCTGATCCTCCCTGCGGTGAAGATCTTGCTGAAGCCGGACGCCGACTGCATCTGTCTCATCAAGCCCCAGTTCGAGGCGGGACGCGAGGAGGTCGGCAAAAAAGGCGTGGTTAGAGATCCTGCCGTGCATCTGGAAGTGATCCGGGGGACCCTGGATTTTGCCCGATCCGTCGGCTTTACGGTGATGGGTCTGGATTACTCGCCCATCAAAGGCCCGGAAGGGAATATCGAGTACATCTGCCATTTGAAAAACGGAGATTATCCTGCCGCGCCCATTGACGCGGAGGCTGTCGTCAGGGCCTCTCACGAGAACCTTGAAAGGAGGGAACTCCCTTGATCGCCATCTGTCCCAACCCGTTTCGGGATCTGGAGCTGAAGCTCACACGGGAATGCTGCGCGCTGCTTGCCGCCGAAGGCTTTGAAACGGTCATCTGCCCCGTTTTTGCCGACGATGAGCCGGAGGCTCTGCCAAAGGATCTCAGCTATTCCAGGCTTGCCGAGCTGGGAAAGGATTGCAGCCTCGCCGTAGTGATCGGCGGGGACGGGACCATTTTGTCGGTCGTCCGTCAGATCCACCGTCAGGATATCCCCATGCTGGGGATCAATCTGGGGACCAAGGGTTTTATGGCCAATCTGGAACCGGATCAGATCCCTCTCGTGGTCAAGGCCGCGAAAGGGGAATATCGCTTGTCCCGCCGCATGATGCTGGAGGTTGAGCTGCGCCGGAACGGGGCGTGCGTCTGTACGGATTACGCGCTCAACGACGTGGTCCTCCACGGCTACGGCGACTGTATCGGGCTGACCACCTGGTGCAGCGGCGACCGGGTATCCCATTTTTCCGGCGACGGGATCATTCTTTCCACCCCCACCGGTTCCACCGGCTATTCCATGTCCGCCGGCGGTCCCATCGTGGAGCCCGAGGCGGAAAACATCATCATCAGCCCCATTTGTCCTCACGTCATGGGGGCCAGGACCTTCGTTCTCGATCCCAGCAGGACGGTTCGAGTCACTGCGGAGCGGCTCCACGGCCGTCGGGCCTACCTTGCCGTTGACGGTTTATCCGTCGCGGATCTGGAGGCCGGGGATGAGGTATACGTGAGAAAATCCGCCCATGAGACGCTCATGGCGGACTTGGGTGTGAAGAGCTTTTACGAGATCGCTTACGAGAAGCTGATCTGATTTCGGGAGTGTGCGGAATGCTGAATGAGCTGCACATCGAGAATATCGCGGTGATCGAGCGGGCGGATATCCGTTTCGAGCCGGGGCTGAACGTGCTGACGGGCGAGACCGGCGCCGGCAAATCCATCGTCATCGACGCCATCGGCGCGGTCCTGGGCGATCGCGTCAGCCGGGAGCTGGTGCGTCACGGGGCGGACAAGGCCCTGGTGACCGCCGTGTTCGACGCGGATACGGCGCGCAGCTGGCTGGAGGAAAACGACGTGGAGGCCGAGCAGGAGCTGATCCTGCAGCGGCGGATCCTGGCTGACGGCAAGAGCAGCTGTCGGGTCTGCGGGGTGCCGGTGACGGCGGCCCAATTGAAGGATCTCGCTGCCCTGCTGGTGGATATCCACGGGCAAAACGACGGTCGGCAGCTCATGGATGAGCGTCGGCACCGGGAGTATCTGGATCGTTTCGGCGTTCCTCAGGAGGTGCTCGACGCTTTTCGAGCGGAATATGAAAAGTACCGTTCTCTCCACAGAGAGCTGGATCAGCTCACCATGGACGAGGTGGAGAAAGAACGTCTCAGCGAGAGCCTGCGCTACCAGATCGCGGAGCTGGAGCGTGCAGAACTGAAGTCCGGTGAAAAAGAGGGATTGGTTTCCCGCCGGGATCTGCTGCGCAACGCCGAAAAACTGACGGAGGCCCTGGAGGAAGCGCTTCGCGCGCTTTACGGCGAGGAGGAAAACGCCGTCTCCCTGGCGCAGAACGCGGAGTACTACGCGGGACGCGCCGCGGCCCTTGTCCCGGAGCTCTCGGATACGGTCACCACCATCCACGACGCGGCCTTCTCTCTCTCCGACGCCGCGGAAACGCTGCGGGATTTCCGCGCTTCTCTGGATTTTTCGCCCGAAGAATACGACCAGCTCGAGGAGCGGATCTCTCTGCTCGGCAAGCTGGAACGGAAGTACGGCCGTGACGAGGACGCGCTGATCGCCTATCTGGACGAGTGTCGGGAAAAGCTGGAGGCCATTGAATACGCCGATGAGCGCGGGGAGAAGCTGCGCCGGGAGCTGGCCGCGCAGAAAAAGAAGTGCGTCCAGGCCGCGATGAAGCTGCGCGAATGCAGGCGGATGACGGCGAAGGAACTGGAAAAGCGGATCGTCACGGAGCTCCGGGAGCTGAACATGCCTTCCGTGCGTTTCGCGGTGGAGTTTACTCCTTTGGACGATGATCCTGGCTTTGACCGAAACGGCGCCGATCAGATCCGTTTTCTCATGTCTGCAAACGCGGGGGAAGAGCTGGGGAGGATCAGCCGCATCGCCTCCGGGGGCGAGCTGAGCCGAATCATGCTGGCCATGAAGAACGTTTTTGCCGAAAACGATCCTGTGCCCACCCTGATCTTTGACGAGATCGACACCGGCGTCTCCGGCATTGCCGCCCAGAGGGTCGGAGAGAAACTGTGTTCCGTCTCCCGGGGCAAGCAGGTCATGTGCGTGACCCATCTGCCCCAGATCGCCGCCATGGCGGACAGCCACTACCTGATCGCCAAGGAGGAGCGAAACGGACGGACCTTTACGGACGTTGCCAGGCTGGACCGGGAGGGGCGGCGGATGGAGCTTGCCCGTCTCCACGGAGGCGACAACATCACCCTCACCACTCTGGCCAGCGCCGAGGAGCAGCTGGAAGCCGCGGAAAAATTCAAACACTCGTTATGAGCGCAAAAAGACCGGGACGGTTTTTCCGTCCCGGTCTTTTTCACGTTTGATTGAAGCCTTCCTGCAGCAGCCGCAGCACTTGTTCCGGCTCTTGGATCCCGTGCAGCTCGTCCCGGATCCCGCACATGCTGCGCATATCCATTCCGTATCGCATGCCGATGCCCTGCTTTCTTCCGAAAAGGGAAGTCTGCTCCAAGGCGATGGTTCCCGTGCCGTCCTGGTATTTCCTCACGCTGAGAGCCGGCAGGGCCTGCTTGTTGAGTACCTTGACCTCTTTCCTCTGCTTGATCAGAACGTTTTTATCGGTGATCACATAGGAGCATGATCTGATATAATGGCTCTTGTAAAAAAATCGTCCAAACAAAAGGAACAAACCAAGCATGACACCGGCGCCGCCGAAGATGATGAACATGATCGGCGCGTGCATGCGGATCACGGAGTATTCCCAGTTGACCATAAAGCCGCACCAGAGGAGACTGAAAGGGATCATGCAGACGTCCGTACGATCCAGAAGATGGAGCTTTTCCGGACACCCGCGCCAAAGGATCCTTTCGTCAATGTCCAGATAGGGCCTTGCCCATTGATAATCCTGTTCCTGGATCACAGCGCATCACCTCTCAAATAATATAGCATTTGTCGTTTTTCCTGTCAAGGAAGCGGTTCATCTCTTGACAGGAGCGATGCATCCCGTTATAATGCACGGGTAAACGCGAGGATGAACAGAAGTAACGCGCGATTTCCTGCACAGAGAGACCCTGTTTGGTGTAAAGGGGAGAGGTGCGCGCGTGAAATACCGTTCGGAGCGGCAGGCTGAAGTCCCTGGAGGGATGGGTAGGTCTTGACGGGTGCGCCCGATATCGCGCTGGAGTCATGGACTCCGTGAGGTCGATCCCGCGAGGGTGAGACGAACCAGAGGTGGTACCGCATTCTATGCCCTCTGTCCGTTTCGGACAGGGGCTTTCATTTTAAGGAGGTTTGATGTATGAGCGTACAGGACGAGTCCCTTCGTCTGCATGCCTGCGGCTTCAACTGCGCCCAGAGCGTGCTGACGGCGCTGGGCAAGTATACGGGTCTGGATGAAAAGACCGCCCTTGCCGTCTCCGGCGGCTTCGGCGGGGGCGTGCGCTGCGGAGAGATCTGTGGGGCGGCCTCCGGCGCGGTCATGGCGATCGGGCTGGCCTTTCCCTATGCCGACGGCGAGGATGCCGCGGCAAAGAGTCGGATCGCGAAGCTTACCATGGCCTTGAACCGGGATTTTATCAGCAATTTCGGCTGCATCCGTTGCCAGGATCTGAAGAGGAACGGCGTTCCCTGCGACGAGCTGATCGCCTGGGCTGCCCGGCATGCGGAAGAACTGATCAAAGCAAACAAGGAGTAAAGGAGTATCGATATGGGAATCTATGAAGAACTGGTCGCACGCGGTCTGATCGCACAGGTGACCAACGAAGAAGAGATCCGGGAGATGATCAACACCGGAAAAGCCGTCTTCTACATCGGCTTTGACTGCACCGCGGACAGCCTGACCGCCGGGCATTTCATGGCCCTGACGCTGATGAAGCGGCTGCAGCAGGCGGGCAACAAGCCCATCGCCCTCATCGGCGGGGGCACCACCATGATCGGCGACCCC
>JAEEGL015895610.1_pt1 | contig 10386 bp, 6 predicted proteins | sample 9134231 | NCBI WGS metagenome assembly JAEEGL01 (sample SAMN16246548, study PRJNA631951) | gut metagenome | biome: gut microbiome; feature: rumen; material: fiber-attached | host: Bos | place: Iran: Karaj | collected 2018-10
CTCCCGTTTTTGGATCTTCTGTTAAGATTATATCCCATGACTGCGCCAACAATACCTCCCAGTATATGTGAAAGATTGGAGATATTATCGTTCAGGAACAGTCCGTCATATACCTGCTGTCCGATAAAGATCAGTGCCACAAGGATAACGGTGATGGGTATCTCACCTTCTTTAAAGCTCGTAAAGGACGTTAAAAGGATAAAAGCAAAGACAACTCCGCTGGCCCCGCAAAGAGCCACATTCGGAAAGAAAATGTAATTCACCACCGCAGTGATGACCGCCGTAACGGCTATGATCTCCAGGATCTTTTTGTATCCGTACTTTTCCTCAAGCATGGGCCCCAAAAGAAGTATATAGGACATGTTCCCTATGTAGTGGGGCCACCCCGCATGTCCCAGTACATGAGTGAAAAATCTCACATAGGTAAGGGGTGAAGTAAGGGGCGAATGGTAGGTCATAAACAGAAGCTTGTTGCTGTAACCCGCCGTAAGGTAATTTACCACCAGGGTAATAAAACACACTGCCGCAAAGGACAGCACCGCCGGTGAATTGAGAGTAATGCTTATGCGTTTCTTCATGTTGAACACTCCTGAGCCGTCTATAGGATATATAATACACTTTTCCCAAAATCTTTGCCACATTTGTTTCCCCTTATATACTGTTTTTTGTTTACCGTCCTTTCCTGTTTGTGTTATCATTTGAAAGAAAAAAACATTGTTTGAGGGGTATATATGGCTTCAAAGATCAACGACAGGTACATCAAGGAATTCTTTGGCCTTGGGGACTCTCCCGAGGATGAAGAAGAACTTGAAGAGATAAAAAAGACTCTCATCAAAGAGACCTATGAAAACGGTCAGGATATCATCACCGTTGACGGCGATTCCGACGGAATGTATTTTCTCGAATCCGGAACCGCCACCGTTCACGGGCGTGACGGAGCGCAATTAAATATCCTTCATGTGGGACAGTATTTCGGTGAGTACGCCGCTCTTACGGGACAGAAACGTCTTTCCACCGTGCGTTCCCACGGTAAGACCGTTGTCTATAAGATCGGCAGCGAGGATGTTGTCCGTTTCCTTTCCAAACATCCCGAAATATACGGGGAACTGATGAAGCGCGTATACAATCAGGTTTCCCATAAGCACGCCCAGATCCTGGCGCTTTCCGGGAATCGCAAGGGTGTACTTTCCCACCCCTCCAACAATCTGCCCATCACAAAGAAACAGGTGGTGATCCAGTACGGATTGCTCATCATTTTCTTTTTGCTCACGGCTTTCTTTATTCCGACAGAAACAGGCGCTCCCGTCTTTATGGTGCCTCTTGCTTTCATGCTTGTATGGGTACTCATAACCAAACGTACCGTGGAATCTCTGGTTGTATCCATCATGCTTGCGGCTATCCTTGTTTACCGTGGGGATTTCTTCTCAAGCTTCACCGATGCCTTTATGGACACCATGGGTGCTTACGACAACGTGTTTACGGTACTTGTGATGGCTCTTATGGGTGGAATGGTAAACCTTATAGTCTGCACCGGCGGTGTCACCGCCTTTGAAAAAGCAGCCTATAAACTTGGAAGATCCAAACGAAGCATTTACCTTACATCTCTCGGTATCATGGCCGCCACCTCCATAGATGACGGACTCAATATGCTCTGTGCTTCCTATGCGGCCTATACTCCCGCCAAAGAAAAAGGGATCGTCCGTGAGAAGCTGGCTCTCTTCTTTACCATGCTCCCCACGGTCTTAAGTTCCTTCTTTCCCCTTTCTTTGTGGGGCATATTCGTGATCGGTACCCTGTCGGCCACCGTCAAAGAAGAGACTGTCGGTGTGTTCTGCAGATCCATTCCCTTCAATTTCTTCTCGATCCTGACACTTATCGCCATGGTATTGTTTGCTTTCGGTCTTTTTCCCAAGTCAAAGCAGATAAAGGATGCGGAAAAAAGATACGAGGAAGAAGGCACTCTCTGGCCCGCAGGCTCAGAAAAGTTCTTAAGCGTTCACGAAACCGAAATCTGGGGCAAGATTCTGAATGTCATGCTTCCAATCCTTGTCCTGGCAGCAAGTTCCCTAGCGGTCAGAAGTATACTGAACAAGAGCTTTGTGGTGGACAGTGCCGTGGGACTTGTGGCCACTCTGGTGTTCATGTTCTTCATGTATTGCTTCAGAGGCATCTCGACCCCCGAAAACTTTGTGGAGAACCTCATTGACGGAATAGCCTCTTCCGCTCTTCCCTGCATACTCTATCTTTTGACCTCCTGCTTTGCCACCCAGCTTTCCGGCCTCAATCTTTCGATCTACTTTGAAGATGCCATCGATATATTCGATAAGATCGTGTTCCTGTTGCCTGCAGTGGTATTTATATGTTCACAGTTGCTCACTATGGCTCTCGGATCTTCCTGGGCCATGTACGCCATCGCTTTTCCCATAGTGTTAAAGCTGGCTGTGACCCTGAACCTCAATCCCCTTATCTTCATCGGCGCCATAGCGGGTGCCGGTATCGCAGGCGAAAAGACCTGCCCCTTCACCGCCGAGGCGGTAAACATAGCCAATGCCGTGGGCATCAGTCCCGAAGCCGCCAAAAAGGTTCGAATCAACTATGCTACCGTGATATCCGTAATGGCTTCGGTGTTCTATCTCATATGCGGTTTCTTTGTCAGACTTTGATCCATAAAATAAAAAAGAAAGGCTTGTCAGTTCAGACCGACAAGCCTTTTTCTTTGTGTTGAGTGTTCTTTATACTTCCGAAACGCCCTTGCATTTCTCTATCGTATCGATTGTACCGTCCGGATTGTAATTAAACTCCGCCACACAGACACTCCTGTGGAACAGGCTTCCTCCGGGAAGTTCTCCCGTGTGGTAAAAAAGATAGGAATGTCCCTTGAAATCCGCGATCCCGGGGTGGTTTGTGAACACTCCGCCCTCTTCGGTCATCAGTACGCCCCCGTACTTCCAGGGTCCGGTGGGACCTTCCGATGTGGAATAAGCAAGGTGCTCATCCTTCTTATCAAGGGCAAACCCGGCGTAGACCATGTAGTAAAGCCCATTCCTTTTGTAAAACCATGGTCCCTCACCGTAAGTGGTGCCTGTCATGTGACTGCCCTTTGCAAAGGACTCTTCCGTCATGGGGATCTTCACGATACCCTTCTTTTCATCGTAAGAGACCATGTCTTCGTTGAGAAGTACATAACGAAGCTCGGGATTTCCGAAATAAAGATAAGCCTGTCCGTCGTCATCGATGAACACGGTGGGATCTATGTCATTCCAGTCTCCCTCATCAATAAGAGGATGTCCCAGGTCCTTAAACGGACCTGCAGGGGAATCGGAAATACCAACGGCGATGGCCATGCCGCTTCCCTTCTTGTGTACGGGACAGTAAAGATAAAACTTTCCGTTCCTTTCAACTGCCTGAGGCGCCCAGGCTCTGTCATCGGCCCACTCTATGTCATCCAGGGAAAAGATCTTTCCGTGATCCGTCCAGTTTACCATGTCTTTGGTGGAAAACAGACGCCAGTCATACATGGTATAAAAGTCATTTTTAAGGACATCTTCATCATGAGTGGTGTAAAGATACAGGGTGTCCCCGTAAACCATGGGGGCCGGGTCTGCGGTATATATGTTTTTGATTATGGGGTTTGAGCAAAAGCCTTTGTCCATCTGTCCGTTCTCCCTGTCAAGATCTATCTTGTAAATCCCGAAATGAACTTCCAGGCATTCTCACAGCTGTGATGCCTGCATTCGTGGATCTGATTGTTTACGCTTGCAAAGGCAGTTCTGCAGACACCGTCTTCGCTGTCATAATAGTTTACGGTAAGGATGCTGCCCCTTGACTCATCGGGAACTTCCTCAACGCGGTCACCCTTTACTCCGTAGTATTTCTGCTCCCATTTGTCCTTGTGGTCAAAAGAAACCGCATCGAACTTACCCTTTGCTCTTAACTTATTCACGTCTGCGATATACTGCACTCTCTCAACGCCGCTCTCTCCCTGATAGGGAAGTTCAACAAGGTGTGACAGCTCTCCTCCGGAATAAAAGACGGGCACGCTGACTGAAGTGTTAAATCCGGGATCACCAAGAGATCTTCCGAAAGGATTGTTCTTTACCGGGAACAGAGCGCTGCAGGGCATAAGACCCGCAAACTCATTAGGATACTGCTGATACATGTCCCAGGTCTTGCCTGCACCCATGGAGAAACCGGTGGCGTAGATCCGCTTTTCGTCGACATTGTAACGTTTCTTCAGTTCGTGAACCACCTGAATGGCTTCCTCTGCGGGAAGGTCCTGGTGATTCTCAACAGAAACAAAAAGAAAACCGTATCTGTGGCAGATCTCCCACCAGCCGGCCACAAATGTCAGATACATGGAAGAATCTCCGCCTCCGTGGAAACCGACCACCAGGGGCATGGGACCCTTGTCCGGAAGATCTTTGTTGTAATAAGCAAAATATCCCGCTTTGTGAGACTCCGTGCCCTGGTACCGGCCCCGGTTGTCAGCAGAGGTCTTTACCGTCAGGATACCGGGTTCTTCTTTCATGTTAAGGGCTTCGAAATCCGGTTCGATCTCGATATTGCCGCACCACATCTTAAACTTGCGTACAAAAGCTTTAAAATCTGCTTCGTAGTCGGCGGTTTCTTTTACCAGCAGGTTCTTACAGTCCCTGAAGCTGTCATTGATCTCACTGCTGTTTCCGACGCTGAGCACCGCTATATCATTTCTTTCCACCTTCGGAACGGCGCTTAGCCTTTCCATGGACACCATGGCGGGAGTGATCTCACCGGGTCCCCAAAGGTATTCTCCCTTGAGAGTCTTCAAAAGATGCTTTGCACAATAGTCCGCAGACTTACCGAAACTGTAGATATCCGCTCTGAAAATGGCTCCTCTGATGAAATAGCCCTTAAACTCCCGTTTAAAGAAATCCGTGATCTTGCAGATGCCGTCTTCGTATTCGGCATTGATCTTTGTTTCCGCGATAAGGTCCGCGTAGAGGCTCTCATCGGTCCCTTCCCATCCCGATTCAGCCGTGGGATACACGAATAAAACTGCGGAATCCGCTGCAGAAGCGATCTTTTCAAGGCCCGTGTTCTTTGCAAACTCCACGGCCTCTTCCATGCACATGGGTTCTTCCTCAAAAACCAGCAAAAGCGGCGCTCTGAAGCCGTAATTGAGTGCTTCTCCGTCAATGTCGGTAGCGGGAACATACGCCTTTAAAAAGAACCTGTCGTACTTATGCTCCCAGTACTTCGCTCCCCCCGAAAGTTTAATGACCTCCGGTCTTGTCATCATTGCCATACCTAACCCTCCTTGGGCTTAAAGCCCCTCTTTATTGTCAAGCGATTCCCTCGACGCTTGAAGTCTGGATCTCGTTCATGCGGGCGTAACTTCCGCCCAGCGCCACCAGTTCCGCATGGGTTCCGCTTTCTTTGACCCTGCCTTCTTCGATCACCAGGATCTTGTCAGCATTGCGGATAGTCGAAAGTCTGTGGGCGATGGCGATTATGGTGCGGGATCCCGCTATTCCCGCAATGGCAGCCTGGATCTGTCTTTCCGTCTCCACGTCAACGGAAGCCGTAGCTTCGTCAAGGATGATCACAGGCGAATGTCTGAGGATCGCCCTAGCAATGGCCACCCGCTGTTTCTGTCCGCCGGAAAGCCTAAGTCCCCTCTCTCCCACCAGGGTGTCGTAGCCGTCAGGCATCGCAAGTATATCCTCGTGGATATTTGCGGCCTTGGCAGCCTCTTTGATCTCTTCGAGAGTGGCCTCCGGTACCGCATAGCCTATATTCTCGGAAATGGTACCGTTAAAAAGAAAAGTATCCTGGAGCACCGGAGAGATATTCTGTCTCAGACTCTCCAGAGTCACATCATCAATGTCATGACCGTCAAGATAGATATGTCCCTCGGAAGGCTCATAAAATCTTGATATAAGCTGTGTAAGGGTAGTCTTTCCGACACCTGTGGGACCTACCAGCGCCAGCATCTTGCCGGGCTCACAGGTAAAAGAAACATCCTTTAAGACTTCACCGCCGGTCTCATAGGAGAAGCTGACATTCTCAAACCTTATCTCACCCTTAACGTCCTTAAGGGTAACAGCGCCCTTTTTATCCTCTATCTCACAGGGAGCGTCCAATACCGCAAGCACACGCTCGGCACCGGCCATGGACTGCTGCATGTTCTCAAGGAGGTTTGCAAGACCCGTAACGGGGCCGTAGAAAAGACCGAGATAAAGAAGGAATGCCACGACATCCTCCACCAAAAGCCCTTCCTTCCAGGCAAGGAGGCCTCCGAAGGCCACCACCAGGACAGTACCCAGGGATGAAATGAATTCCACCGAAGGATGGAAAATGGCGCTTATCTTAAGGGCCTTGAGCATAGCCGCAATATGTTCGAAATTCTTGGTATCCACCTGTTCGGTCTCATACTCTTCACGGCCGAAGGACTGTATTTCATGGATACCCGACAGGTTGTCCTGCAGTTTTCCGCTCAGTTCACCCATTTTCTTTTGGGATATCCTGAAAAAAGGCCTGACTTTCTTTGAAAAGATGATGCCCGAAAGGAAAATAAAAGGAATGGGTGCGCAGGTAATAAGGGCAAGCTTTACGTTGATGGTAAGAAGGACGATCAGTACACCCAGAAAGGTAACCACATTGGTTATGGTCTCAGGGATCATATGAGCGTAAAGAAGTTCAAAATCCCTGGTATCGTTGACGATACGGCTCATGAGATCGCCGGTCTGCTTGTCGTGAAAATATCCAAGATGCATGCGCTCAAGCTTGTCATAGGTCCTGGTACGCATGTCTCCCACCAGGTTCCAGGCTGCTTTATGAGCAAGAAAGTTACTTAAGAACCTGAAAAGGACTCGTAACAGATAAAGACCTACCAAAGCCCCGGTATAAAGCATGATCTTCTTCATGCCCTCTTCATTGACACCGCGGCTGACGGTTCCGGTCATGGCGGAAAGCACCTTCGGTGCAGCCAGATTGACCGCCGTAAGAGACAAGGTGGACACGATGGCGATGATGTAAAATGTCTTGTAACGTATGGCCTCTCTGCTAAGTCTTAAAAGCATTTTCATAAACTGATAACCCCTTTCACGCCGGCCATGATTGAGCCGGACCACACACCACATATTTTAACAAATAAAATGCTCCGCCACAACAGTGACGGAGCATCAAAATCATTCTACCGCCTATCCCCGGCGGATGATATTTTAAATACCCTTCTCAAGCATATTTTCTGACTATGGCACCCATCTCTTCCCACTTGCGTTCCATATCTTCCACAAGCTTTATCTGGGTCCTGGTACGGTCTAAATTATGTCCCTCGCGATGTACCATAAAGTAGGTGTCACCCTGAAGATAATCTGTCAAAAACCTCATGCCGCATTCAAGGGTCATGGTCTTTGCACCGTATGGAAGAAGTCTTATCTCATCTTCCGTTAATGCGCCGCCCACGCCCTCAAGATATCCCTTAACATAGCTCTCGAAAAGTTCGGTGGAAAGGGAAACCCTGGAAAGATCCTGCTCGTCCTCGGCCGCAGTGTTGGCACCGAATCTGATGGAATCGCCGAAATCGTAGATGGAAAGTCCCGGCATTACCGTATCAAGATCGATCACGCAGATACCTTTGCCGGTCTTTGCGTCCAGCATGATATTGTTTAACTTGGTATCATTGTGAGTGACCCTTAAAGGAATGACTCCTGCCTTTAAAAGCCCGGCGCAGTAATCCATATCGGCCTTGTGAGACCTGTAAAAATCGATCTCTGCCTTCACGGATGCCGCTCTCCCACACTTATCCTCTGCCACAGCAGCCTCAAAGGCTTCGTAACGCTTCGGTGTATTGTGGAAATCGGGAATGGTCTCCTTAAGGAGTTTTGCGTCAAAGCCCGACATAAGACCCGAAAATCTGCCAAAGGCCACGGCACTTTCGTAAAAATCCTCCGGAGTCCTTGCTCTGTCAAGAGACAGTGAATCCGTTATGAAGGTATAGGCTCTCCAGTAAAATCCGTTGTCATCTCTGTAGTAAGCCTTACCGTCAGAAGCCTTCATGGGGTTCAGAGTCTCTCTTTCGGGATCTCCCCCACGGGCAACGATCTGTGACCTTAAATAGTCCGTAACAAGAACCACATTGTTCATAAGGCCGACAGGATCCTTGAAAACATCGGAGTTCATGCGCTGAAGTATATAACGCACCTCTCCTTCGGTGATCACAAGAAAGGTATCGTTAATGTGGCCGTTTCCGTACCTGTCGCTGCTCTTTACTTTCCTGTCTCCGAAAAAGGCCTTGATGGCATCTTCTTTTTTGCGACAGCATTCTTCATGTGTCATATCTAATCCTCTTTGTTATTTCCAAAGATCATCCGGATACACACCCTTGTCTTTAAGAGCCTTTATGGCGTTCATAACCGCTTCTTTGTCCTCTTTGTAGGTGACACCGAACCATTTGTCGGTACTCTTAAGTACCTTAACGCTTGCTTTGCCCGCGGTGATGAGCTCCTGAACGGGTCCAAGAAGATAGAACTCACTCTTCAGAGGGTTCTTCTCAACCTGTGTCTCAAGGAATTCGTCGAAGCCCTTCTCCAGTTCCTTAAAGAAGCTTTTCTTAAAGCCCCAAAGGTTCATGGATACTATGGAGCCTGCGTCGATGTCTTTCCAGGTTTCACCGTTATCATCGGAAAAAGCAGCACCTTTTTCGGTCTTGATAATCTTTGTCTTTTCTTCTATCTTTTTTAAATATCCGTTCTCTACGGAGCAGACGCCTCTGGATACGGAGCCGTTTTCCGTAAGAGTATTTGAAAGTACATAGCCTACCATGCTGTAATCGTAGGAATCGTTGGAAGCATCCTCTGTAAGGGCTTCGTAGATCTTCTTAAAAGCCTCGGGGCCGTAATAGTCATCGGAATTGATGACGGCAAAGGGACCGTCTACCGCATCCTTACAGCAAAGTATCGCATGACCCGTACCCCAGGGCTTTACCCTGCCTTCCGGTACCGAGCAGACCTTTCCCGAGCTTGTGGTCTTGGGAAGCTTATCAACTTCCTGATATACATAGTTCACATCGCAGACCTTGGAAAGACGGTTACCCACCGATTCCTTAAAGTCCTTCTCGATCTCTTTCTTGATGATGAACACGATCTTCTTAAATCCTGCCCGAAGAGCATCATAGATCGAGAAATCGATTATGATCTGACCCTTATCATCCACGGGATCGATCTGTTTCAAACCGCCGTAGCGGCTTCCCATTCCTGCGGCCATAATGACCAAAGTAGGCTGTTTCATTGCAATTTGTCTCCTTTATTCTTTACCGTTTCTTAATCCGTCCATGATGAAGACTTCATCATTGATCCTGGACTGTTCGGCGGCATAGGCCATAAGATGGCTTTCAACAGACTTCTCTATGCCGGACCGGGTTTCGATTTTCTCACCCTTGTGCATAATAGCCTCCATGAAGTCCATAGTCAAGCGGTAGTCTCCTCCGCCGTGGAAGCCTTCCTCGTTGTTGATCTCGATCTTTCTGACCTCGCCTTCGTAATGGTAATTGGCGGAGTATTTTGTTACGGTAATAAAATCTTCGGAGTCATCGCCGTAGATATCCCCGTGCTCGCACATGACCTTGATGGTACGATGCATCTTGTTGGAAAGGCCGCTTAAATGGAAGGTGGCGGTCACACCGTTTTCAAACTCGATGTTGGTCACCTGATTGTCGCACACATTATTGTCGCACCTGAATACGCAGCGGCCGTAAGGTCCTTCTCTTAAGGCTTTGAGTATGCCTTCCTCAGTCTGATCCTCGGTAAGCACCGTTGCGGGCCACTCTCCGATTATGGGAAGGTAAGCCTTTCTGCCGTCAAAGCGGCAGGTATCTGCCAAAGGGCAGTCCAGACATCTGTCCGCAGAGCCTTCCGGAGCATTCTCTTTTCTGAAAAAAGCAAGATTTCCGAAGGAAGAGATCTTCTTTGCATTGCTTCCCACAAGCCAGAGAAGGATATCCAGATCATGACAGGATTTCTGCATGATTATGGGGCTGGATGTGTCGGAATTACGCCAGTTTCCGCGGACAAATGAATGTGCCATGTGGAAGTTTCCCACATTTTCCGCGTGCTGGATTGTAATGACACGCCCCAATTCATTAGAGTCGATGACCTGTTTAATGGCCGAGAAGAAACGTGTGTAGCGAAGCACGTGGCATACCACGATATTAACGCCCTTTTCCTTGGCCTTGTCCCTGATCTCGATACATTCCCTTACATTGGGGGATATGGGTTTCTCCAGCAGGATATCGTAGCCAAGATCGATGGCTGCCATGGCCTGTCTGTAGTGATCCCGGTCCATTGTGGAGATGATCAGCGCATCGGCGATCTTACCCTTTTTGAAAAACTCTTCGGCATCGGAAAA
>JAEEGL017018287.1_pt1 | contig 10386 bp, 8 predicted proteins | sample 9134231 | NCBI WGS metagenome assembly JAEEGL01 (sample SAMN16246548, study PRJNA631951) | gut metagenome | biome: gut microbiome; feature: rumen; material: fiber-attached | host: Bos | place: Iran: Karaj | collected 2018-10
CTCCACCAAGAAGGGCAATACCATCTACTTACATGTGCTTTCTTGCGAGCCGCAGAGCTTCGAAGCAGAACTTTTCCGTCAGCCCGACAAGGTGTATGCCATGTGTGAGACGCAGGCTCTCAGCTGGCGCTGGAAGGATGGGAAGCTTCTCGTCAATGTTACCCCAAGTCCCGACGCTTGGGATACGGTCATTGTCGTAGAAGGCATATATCCAGAGAGATAAGGCACTACATACGTGCCTTCTGTTTCTCACCAGCACCGGAGCCACGATACTTCGAGCGTGCCTCGTTGAACTTCCATGTGATATTGAGCATGAAGGTACGACGGGCTGGATTAGCGGTTGTAATCTCACGAATGCCAAAGATGGTGGCTTCGGACTTGTTGGTGTTGAAGATGTCCATGCAACGCAGGTCGAATGTCATTGTTCCCAAACGGTGAAGGTTGACGTCGTGTTGTACACCCAGAGCGGTGTTGAAACGCGATTTGGTTATTCGGAAGTTGTTGTAGTCACCGCATGAACTCCAAACCACGTTTGCACTCAAGCGGAATTTCTTGGGCAGTTCGAAGTCGTTCTTCCATACCATGTAGAGATAGGGATGGCTGAGCGTCTTGATGGAACCATCGGCACAAGGGGTCTTGTAATTCTGGAAAACTGCGAATGCAGACCATCCGGGATGCCAGCAGCCAATGACAGGATTGGCAGAGAAGCTGGCTGACAGCTGATCGAAGTCTTTTTTGCTGTTGATGGGGCGCACAAGACTGATCAACGGGTCGGTAGAGCCGGGGAACGGTTCGGTGGACATCGTCTCGGAATCCTTGATACGACCGTAGTTCAACGTCAGGTTCACCCATTTATAGGCGGCATTGACGACGACACTATGAGTGTAGGTAGGCTTCAGGTACGGGTTGCCGCTCTGATAGGTATAACGGTTGATATAGATGGTGGAACTTGTAAGGGAACTGTAGTTCGGACGCTGGATGTCGCGACGATAGGAGAGAGAAAGCTGCACTTTTCCGATGGGGGCAGAAATAACAGCTGTCGGAAACCAGTCGCCGTAATTGCGACATACCTCATCTTCGCGTTGCCCAAAGTTATAGTAGTCGTTTTTCAGATATTCATACCGCAACCCTACTTGCGCAAAGACCTTTCCGAAGGCACGGCCATACTCCACAAAAGCAGCTGTAGAAGACTCTTTGATCTCGGTGTCGGTTGCCTGTACAGGAACCTCTGCCGTAGCATTGTAGGTATAGGCATCCGTACGGTGGTTGTGGGAGTATTCGCCGCCGACAGAAAGGTTGCCGTTCAAGACGGGATAGCCGAATATCAGTTTTGTTGCCCAGAAATTATTGCCGCTGTCGGTGTTGCTTTCGATAGAGCGGGTTGTGACGGCTTCACTCAAGTCGGTCGTCTGTTCAACAGTCTCTCCGGGAGTGGTGGTTTTGTCGAACAATCCATCGATGTTCAAGTCGATGTTCAGACTACCTATCTTGCCATTATAGTAAGCATTGAAGATCTGCTTGCGGAAACGGTCGCTCTGGGTAATATTGCTTACGGAATGTTCCTTATAGATACCGTTTTCATAATTGTCGGTCATGAAACAGTCATAGAAATCGGTACCTGGATGACGGTCGTATTTATAGAACGCTCCAAAGCTGTGGTTCTCGTTGACCATGTAGTTGATCTGTAGCTGCGGAGACCATCCCTTCCAGATGTTTTTTCCGTCCTGAGTGGTGATGCTCTCGATGCGGTCTGGACCTACATAATAGTAAAGACGATTGTCTTGTAGCATCTTCGAATGACCAAATCGGCCTGCCCAGAACGAGGCAGTGATGTCGAGTCCGCCTGTACGATAGTTCAGGTCGAGATTATTGTGCAGAGTGTAGTTATACTGATACATGCCCTCTATGTTGTCCTGAAAACTGAAGCCTTCTCCCTGAGCCTTCTTCAGCGTGATGCGTACAACAGCTTTCGTCGATGCTGCATAGCGGGCACCGGGGTTCTGTACGACTTCCACATGCTGAATCTGATCGGAACGCAGGCGTGAGAGTTCGTTCATATCGCGTACCTGTCGGCCGTTGATATACACCTCGGCATCGCCGCGTCCCAATACCTTCACACCACCGTCAGAGGCTTCGAGCGACGGTATCTTGTCCAACATGTTGGAAACGCTACCGGCTTTCTCCAGAATGGTTCCGACAACGGTGGTACGCATTGCATCACCTTTCACATAGGTCTTGGGTAACCTACTCTTGACGACGACTTCGCCCAACACCGTTTCTTCTTCCTTCATCTGGATGGTCAACCCGTTGGCGGCCGTAATATATAAGGTCTCATAGCCGATGCAACTCACTTTCAGCACACCTTCGTTGATATCGCTCGTTATATTGAATTCACCCTGTTCGTTGGTTGTTGCACCATGAATAAAAGTAGAGTCGGGAAGCGACAACAGGACCACTTTCACGAAAGGCATGGGTATGCCGTTCTCGTCGATTACCTTTCCGCCCACATCTTGTACTTTGGCGAAACTCATCATGCTCATCATCATTGCAGCCATCAGTGCTGCGAAATACATTGTTTTCATAATCGTATTGCTTTTTTAGTTTGCGTCGAATGGTTTTGTTGCTGCAAAGATGGAGCGAAGTTGCACATACGCCAAATTTCTGGGATATTCTGCGTAGGTTTGTGACAAATGGGCAATAGTGTGTGATGAAATGACCGAAAAGTGATGAGCGACGTAAAATAATTATGCATTGTGCATTATGAATTATGAATTTTTTATACCTTTGCAAACAATATGAACAAAGGTCATATAGAAACCCTCAACACGCGTTTCATCAGCACCGTCTTCATGGTGTTTGCAATTGCTATTTTTAAGCCTTTTGGACTTGGAGTGTGGCAATGGCAGGCTTATGTTCATTTGTTGGCAATATTTGCATTAGGCTTGTTCAGTTGTTTCCTTACTGAACTCATCCTGAAACATGTTGTTCGTATGCCTCGCTCTTACAATCGTGGTGTCAGTTATATCATTGGTCGTAATCTCCGTTTCCAATGTATCAACACGCCGTTGGTGTCGTTGTTCATCTGTCTGTACCGCCACTTCGTAATGAGTGAACTGGTAGAGGAAAATAAACTCTCTTTGGGCAATTATCTGGAGACATTGGTGATTATCGCCTTCCTCTCCTTCGCCATTGGCCTCTACTGGCGATTCAAGTTCCGCAGCCGTTATTTGGCTGCAGAACTGGATGAAACCAAACTGATGAATGAACAACTTAAGAAATTGCAAACAGCCAGCCAGGATTCACCAATAATAGAGGAGGGTAGTACGAGTCAGGATTCACAGATAACACTCAAAGGAACCACCAACGAGCATGTTACCCTTATTATTTCTAACCTATTGTATATAGAAGCAGTTGGTAACTATGTAAAGGTTTGTCAACTACATGGAAATGAAGCGCATACCACTATGCTCCGTGCCACGATGAAACAGATGGAAGAAACGCTACAGTCTTATCCTATGATAGTCCGTTGCCATCGTGCTTTTATGGTCAATCTCGCTCAGGTGGAACAAATCTCCTCAATTTCTCGTGCCATGCAGCTCGTGATGCGCCACAGCCCCGATTCCATCCCTGTTTCGCGCAGCAATGTTAACAAACTGAAGGAACTCCTGAAACAACGGTAATCATTAAGAAAAGAACCGTTTGTCGCAAAACACCCACCACACCCACCATAATCGCTCAGAGTGCCTATGAATAAAGAGAAGTTGAAGGGTGGGTATTTTTCTGACACCCACCCTTGTACCCACCATGACACCCACCATAAGGGCTGGTGCGATGTGCTTATGCCGCATGAAGCGGGATGACTTTATACATCGTGATACTGCCGTGAGATTTGTGCTCGAAGCCCAACGCCTTGAGGGCGCGTCCCACCTGTATCATTATGCTGTGAGTGCTTGCGACGCTGGGGAACTGCGCCTGTATGATGGGTAGCATCTCGCTGCAAACAACCACCATCAGACGCCTTTCCCCGGCGAGGATATACAAATCTTTGAGCGTGACGTGCCTGGCGAGAACAAGGCCGGCCTTTCAGGACAGAGCATCAGCCGCCTCCCGCTTGAAACATGCCAGACTATGAATGGCATGTGGGGATACAAGGTGAAGGATCAGGACTACAAGACCGCCTGCGACATCATACGCTTGCTGGCACGCACAAGTGGCAAGGGTGCAAATCTACTTCTCAACATCGGTCCTCATCCCGACGGAAAACTGCCTGCTACTGCCCTTGAACGCCTTGAGGCTATGGGGCAATGGCTCGGGAAGTATGGCGTAAGTATCTACGACACGCAGGCTGGTGGTGTTGGCGACGGCGAAACCATCGTTAGCACGCGATGGGGCAATACCCTCTACCTCCACTGTCTCTCCAACGAGCCCCAAAGCTTCGATGTTGCCCTTAATGGTGTGCCTGACTTACTCTACACTATAGATAGCGACGACACCTTCAAGTGGGATTGGCGCGATGGAAAGTTGCACGTTGATGTTTCACCCCGTTCGGACGCATGGGATACCGTAATCGTAGTTGAGGGGATGAATATTTTTTAGAATACGACGAGACCAAACTAGGGCAAGAAGTCTAATAAGCGATTACGCAATTTACAACGAGGATATAAAAAATGGGATAAGTTTTTAGGCTTATCCCATTTTTATAATAATTGACTTCTTGTTTTACTCCTCAACTGCTGCCTGTGCGGCTGCAAGACGTGCGATGGGCACGCGGAATGGTGAGCAGCTAACGTAGTCGAGGCCGACCTTGTGGCAGAACTTCACGGAGGAAGGTTCGCCGCCGTGCTCGCCACAGATGCCGCACTTCAGGGTCGGGCGAATCTCGCGGCCCTTATCGACAGCCATGCGTACGAGCTGTCCTACGCCGTTTTGGTCAAGTACCTGGAAGGGGTCAACCTTCAGGATCTTCTTCTCGAGATATACTGGGAGGAAGCTTGCGATGTCGTCGCGGCTGTAGCCGAAGGTCATCTGCGTGAGGTCGTTAGTGCCGAAGCTGAAGTATTCAGCGCGTGTGGCGATGCGGTCGGCGGTGAGTGCGGCACGCGGAATCTCGATCATGGTACCTACCTTGAAGGGGATTTCCATGCCTTCTTCCTCGAACACCTTAGCTGCTTCTTCGCGGATGACATTCTCCTGTGCCTCGAACTCGTAGAGGATACCTGTGAGGGGCACCATGATTTCGGGATGCGGGTCGTAGCCTTCCTTCTTCAGCTCGATGGCTGCTGTGAGGATGGCGCGCGTCTGCATTGCGGTGATTTCGGGATATGTGTTGCCAAGTCGGCATCCACGGTGTCCGAGCATGGGGTTGTGCTCGCAGAGGCTGTCAACGCGCTGCTGTATGTACTCGACGCTCACGCCCATTTCCTTAGCCATTGTCTCTTGTCCCTGCTTATCGTGGGGCACGAACTCGTGGAGGGGAGGATCGAGGAGGCGTACGTTTACGGGGAAGCCGTCCATAGCCTTGAAGATGCCCTTGAAGTCGTTCTTCTGGTAGGGTAGGAGCTTTGCGAGTGCGCGCTTGCGACCTTCTGCGTCTTCGGCGAGAATCATTTCGCGCATGGCGATAATCTTCTCGTTGTCGAAGAACATGTGCTCTGTGCGGCAGAGTCCGATGCCGTTTGCGCCAAAGCGGCGTGCCACTTCTGCGTCGTGTGGCGTGTCGGCATTGGTGCGTACGATGAGGCGTGAATACTTTGAGCAGAGGTCCATGAGTGCTTCGAAGTCGCCGCTCAGGTCTGCTGCCTGTGTGGGGATTTCGCCTTCATATACGCGGCCGTTGGAGCCGTTGATGGAGATGAAGTCGCCTTCGTGGAGGAGCTTGCCGTCGATTTCGACTGTGCGAGCGTGGTAATCTACGTTCATGGCACCTGCGCCGCTGACGCAACACTTACCCATGCCGCGTGCTACGACGGCTGCGTGTGATGTCATACCACCGCGTGCTGTCAGGATGCCTTCTGCCTCTGCCATGCCAGCGAGGTCCTCGGGGCTTGTCTCGAGGCGTACGAGAACGACGCGCTTGCCGTCCTTGTGCCACTTCTCAGCGTCGTCGGCAAAGAATACGATTTGTCCGCATGCGGCGCCTGGGCTGGCGGGAAGTCCGCGTGTGAGTTCCTTAGCCTTTGCGAGGGCTTCCTTGTTGAATACGGGGTGGAGTAGTTCGTCGAGTTTCTGCGGCTCGCAGCGTTCGATGGCTGTCTTCTCGTCGATCATGCCCTGACGCAGCAGGTCCATGGCAATCTTTACCATAGCTGCGCCCGTGCGCTTACCATTGCGCGTCTGCAGGAACCACAGTTTGCCCTCCTGTACGGTGAACTCCATGTCCTGCATGTCGCGATAGTGTTCTTCGAGTTTTGTCTGTATGTCGTCGAGCTGCTTGTAGATTTCAGGCATTGCCTCCTCCATGGAGGGGTATTTTGCTGCGCGCTCTTCCTCGCTGATGCCCTGAAGCTCTGCCCAGCGGCGGCTGCCTTCGAGGGTGATCTGCTGTGGTGTGCGGATGCCTGCTACGACGTCCTCGCCCTGTGCGTTCACGAGCCATTCGCCGTTGAAGAGGTCTTCACCTGTTGCGGCATTGCGGCTGAAGCATACGCCTGTAGCGGACGTTTCGCCCATGTTGCCGAATACCATTGCCATCACGGTCACTGCTGTTCCCCATTCTGAGGGTATGCCCTCCATCTTGCGGTAGAGTATTGCGCGCTCGTTCATCCATGAGTCGAACACTGCGCAGATGGCGCCCCAAAGCTGTTCCATGGGGTCTGTTGGGAACTGTTTGCCTGTGCGCTCGAGGATAGCTTCCTTGAAGAGCTTTACGAGGCGCTTGAGGTCGTCGGTGTCGAGCTGGTTGTCGAGCTTTACGCCCTTTTCAGCCTTCACCTTCTCGATGATTTCCTCGAAGGGGTCTATTTCCTCCTTGCTTGCGGGCTTGAGCTCGAGCACTACGTCGCCGTACATCTGTACGAAGCGGCGGTATGCGTCGTATGCGAAGCGGGGGTTGCCAGTCTTGCGGGCGAGACCCTCTACGACTTCGTCGTTAAGGCCGAGGTTGAGGATGGTGTCCATCATGCCAGGCATTGAGGCGCGTGCTCCTGAGCGTACGCTGACGAGGAGTGGGTTCTGGGCGTCGCCGAACTTCTGGTCGGTGAGGCTTTCGATGTGCTTGAGCGAGCGCTCGACGTCAGCCTTCAGCAGCTCTACGACCTTCTCCTTGCCGATGGCATAGTAGTCGTTGCAAGTGTCGGTGGTGATGGTGAATCCGGGAGGCACGGGAACACCGATGTGGTTCATCTCTGCAAGGTTTGCACCCTTACCTCCAAGTTCATTGCGCATGTCGGCGCGACCTTCTGCATGACCTGCGCCGAACGTGTAGACTCTCTTTACGTTGTCCATGAATTTTTATGAAATGTGTTTGTTTGTTAGATGTTTTCTCTTGAAAAGGTGCGCAAAAGTAACAAATCTTTTGGAAATGTGCAAAAAGTTTGCTCAAAATTGCTTGATTTGAGCGAATTTTATCTATTTTTGCCCTCAGATTGATATAAACGGTTGTATTACAAAGGTTACCTAATTGTTAAAACAATAAAAAATAGCATTATGAAAACGTCATTTTTCAAGTTCGCAGCCGTAGCAATTCTGGTCGCTGCGTGCTCTGTACAAGTAAGTGCCGACAACTATAAGGGTTCGAAGGCATACGTATGTCCCGAGAGCGGGAAAGTGTTCCACGGCGACAAGGACTGCTCAGTGCTCCGCAGCTGTGGTGCCAGCATCGTCACCACAACGGCAAAGCTTGCGCGCCAGCAGGGCTACACCCTCTGCGACGCATGCAGCCAGGCAATAGCAGCAAAGGCCGAGGCTGAGGCAAAGGAAAAGGCTGAGGCTAAGGCGAAGAAACGCGAGGAGGCAAAGAAGAAAAAGGAGGAGAAGGCCAAGAAGAAGGCTGAAGCCAAGGAGCGCAAGGCCGAGAAGAAGAAGGCTGCCAAGGAACGTAAGGAGAAAAAACGCGAGGAGGCCAAGAAAAAGCGCGAGGCAAAGGCAAGAAAGAATGCTGAGAAAGCAAAGCGCAAGGTCGAGAAGGCTCAGCGCGAACTCGAGCGTGCTCAGAAGGAATTATAGTGTTATAGTTTTACGCATTGCTGCCCCATTTTACGGGCAGAAAGAGGGGGCGCATTTGCGTCCCCTCGTCTTTATATAAAATGTCAGCGTGCGTGCCTACTCTCCCTCTCCCTTCAGTACGGGTAGCTTCAGTTTGAAGTGTACGGCGAGCAGGCGCATGGCTATGACAACAACTGCACAGGCTATGGCTGACACCTCTGCTGGTGCGTCGAAGTGCATGCCCAACCAGTAGGCTATGCCGCCGAGGACGCATGACATGGCGTATATCTCCTTGCGGAAGATGAGTGGAACCTCGTTGATGAGGACGTCGCGGATGACGCCGCCACCAGCGCCCGTCATGGTTCCCATGATGATGGCCGTCCAGAAGGGGAATCCCGCCTGCAGCGTCTTCTCCATGCCTGTGACGGTAAAGAGCGCAAGGCCTATGGTGTCGAACAGGAACCACGTATTGTTCTGTCTTACAAGTAGTTTGCGGAACACTATCACCCACACGAGTGCGATGCCTGAGCAGATGAGGTAGAAGGGGTTTGTCATCCAGAAGGGTGGATGGTCGAGCATGAGGTCGCGCATGGTGCCGCCTCCGATGGCTGTCGTCACGCCCACAACGTAGGCTCCGAAGAGGTCGAAGTGCTTTGCCGAGGCGAGGCGTATGCCCGAGATGGCGAACGCCAGCGTTCCTATGAAGTCGCAGATGTAGATGAATGTTTCGTCCATGAAGATGTCTTTACGTTAACCAATAACCGTTAACCAATAACCGTTAACCTAAGGTCAAGGTTGTCATTATTTTAGAATCGTCAAATTGTGTGTAATTGTCTAATAGTCAAGTAACAAGGTTCTGGGGCTTTCCCTCGAGGTATGCTCGTAGGTTCGCTTCCAGTATGTCGAGGATGCGCATGCGTGCCTCGCGCGTTGCCCATGCGTTGTGTGGCGTTACGTAGCATCGCGGCACAGAGAGTAGGGGATTGTCTATGGGCGGCGGCTCCTGCGAGAGCACGTCTGTGCCGTATGCTCCGAGGCGCCCGTCGCGCAGTGCTTCTGCCACGTCGGCCTCGCGTACGAGGCGTCCGCGCGCGGTGTTTATGATGATGAGCCCTGGCTTCACGCGCCCCTCGGCGAGGCGTTCGGCATTGATGAATCCCTCGTTCTCAGGCGTCAGTGCGCAGTTTAGGCTCACGATGTCGCAGGTGAGTAGGGCTTCCTCGAGCGTCAGTTTTCGTACGTCTGGGGGTAGCGCGCTGGGCTCCTTCGACGTTACGGCAAAGAGTTGCACTCCGAAGGGGCGCAGTAGGCGCGCCACGGCCTGTCCGATGTTGCCGAATCCTACGATGGCGACGCGCTTGCCCGTAAGTTCCACGAGTCCGCTTTCGCAACTGCAGAAGTCGGGGCTGTTAGACCAAAAGCCTTCGCGGTTGCGCTGTGCGTATTCGCCCACGCGGTTTGTGATGTTCAGGATGTGTGCCACTACGCTCTGTGCCACGCTCGCGTTGCCGTAGCCTGCAGCGTTGCATACGGGAATGCCGCGGCGGCGTGCCGCTTCAACGTCGATGGTGTCGTAGCCTGCGGCAGCGAGCAGGACGAGGCGCAGGCGTGGCAGTTGTGCGAATTCGGCTTCGCCAAGCAGGGTCTTGTTGACGATGAGCACGTCAGCCTCGCGTGCGCGTTCTACGACGAGGTGCGCGGGTGTGCGGTCGTAGCTGCGAAAGGTGCCAAGGCGCTCGAAGGGCGTCCACTCGAGGTCGCCAGGGTTTACGGTATATCCGTCGAGAAATACGATGTTCATGGCTTAAAACTTGGGTTTGTTTCGCCCACGAGGCTCCAATATCTCTCGCCTGTGCGACGATAATAGACGAGCACGGTGTATTCGTTCTCCGTCTGCCAGAAGTCGCCGTCCACAGGCCCTACGCTGCCAATGGCGGCTCCTGTGCGCGGTACGGCGAGGTACTGATAGCTGTAGTATCCGAGTTTCAGGTAGAGGTCAGCACGATAGCATCCCTCAGCATCGTCGTAGTACATCTTGTATTCTGGCAGGAAGCGGTTGTGCGTCCACTGTCCGCTCAGATAGACGTCGTAGTCTTCGAGTTCGTCCATGTGGAGCTCGAAATGCGTCTGGCAGTAGTCGCTCTCCGTGTATGCCTCTGCGGAGTCGTCTGTGCGGCACACATACTGTCCGTTGCGGTCGTCGTAGAGGAGGTAGTTGCGGCGCTGCTCGTCAGGTGCTACGAA